>ERZ1643251.1350-NODE-1350-length-28178-cov-4.872275_pt1 | contig 28178 bp, 19 predicted proteins | sample MGYA00579261_ERZ1643251 | MGnify/ENA primary metagenome ERZ1643251 (study PRJEB29033, sample SAMEA4952267) | chicken gut metagenome | biome: Broiler Chicken; feature: Gastrointestinal Tract; material: Caecum | place: Ireland | collected 2018 | study: Broiler... | reverse complement strand
CCTTGTACGCCCCCACCCGGAAGGGGCGGTTGACGTGCGGATTGTAATAGGGATTGCCGATCGTCACGTTCAGAAGTTCCAGCCCCTTTCCGATCAGTTTTCCGACCAACAGCTTCGGTTCGGACAAATCGAGATTCCCCTCTTCGTCCGTCCCGAATCCCCAGGGCTTTTTCACCATATCGCTCAGACCCAGCCGGGCAGTCACCGCAAAGCGCCCGGGCACGGCGGCTTTCACCGCGTCGAAACTGTTTATGTACGCCCGGCTCCGATTTTCCAAACTCCCGCCGTACTTCCCCGCCCGGACATATCCGGACAGGAGTTCCTGCATCAGATATCCGTGGCAGGCCTTGACGTCCACCCCGTCGAACCCCGCCTGTACGGCAAGGGCCGCCGTATGCGCAAATTTATCGGGCAGGGCATCCAGGTATTCGTCCGTCGCGATATTTTCATCCCTCAACGGCGCATTTGCCTCATAGATCGGATTGTGATAGGCGATGAGCGGGGTCATGCTCTGCCGTCCCGAATGGGTCAGCTGTAAAATGAGCAGAGGGGAAAATCCGCACTCTTTCTCCGCCGTATCGCGGACGGCGTCGGTAAAACGCCGGAAATCGTCCAGGTTCTCCTCCGTAAGGCACATCTGCCGCGGATTTGTCCTTCCTTCCGGACAGACGGCGCTGGCTTCCAGCCAGATAACGCCCGCGCCCGCCTTCGCATACCGGAGATACTTGCGCCAGGTCAATTCCCCCGGACTGCCGTCCGGTTCGCAGTCGCAGCCCTCCATCGGCTGGATGACCACGCGGTTTTCCACATGCCGCCCGTTTATTTCGGCAGGCATATTCAGAAGTCCGCCCACCGGTTCTCTCTCGTTCAATTCTATGGCTTCATTCAACATTGTTTTCTCTCCCGCTTTTTCCGAACAGATATTCCGTCGTCCACTCCCGGGTCTGTCCTTCGCCGAGCCGGATATGCAATTTCGGCTCCGCCGACGCGATTCTCCGATTCACAAAAATCTGCAATTCCCCGAAGGGATAATTTCCCTTCGCTTCGTATATCCGTCTTCCGCCGATTTCCAGAGCCTGAAAATTCTCTCCCTCCGCCCGCCAATTCGGGCAGACGCCCTTTTCCCGCGCCGCGGCAAAAGCCGGAATTTTCCATTTCGTCCGCCGCCCGTCCCCTTCCGGGATCACGTCTTCCGCATTCCGCAGGGGGACATATCCCGACGGCAGACAGGCATACACGTCCTCCGCGCCGCCGTGCGGCAGAAACGCATGGGAATACCACAGCGTTTCCCAGCTTCTCTTTCCCGCGTTTTCCAGAAAATGCGAAACGATCAGTTTCCCGCCCTCCGCAGAGATCCGCTTCCGATAGCGATAGGCATAATCCCCGAGCGAATCCGCCGCGAAAAAGGTCAGCGCGCCCTTTTCCCGAGAAACGGATATTTCCGCGCGGCGGACGATTTCGTGTCCGTCCCGATTGGTATACGGCGCCTTGGAACGCCTGCGCTCCCTGCCCGCGCCGATCTTGAGAAATTCCCCTCCGACCGCCGCTTCATCGTAGCCGACGGGCATCTCGAATTCGTCCGGGAATCCCTCTCCCGACAGGGGTCGGAAATCTTCCGTCGGCATGCCGAGAAGCCTTTCTCCGCCCGGCGCGTAAATCTGCGAAATATATCCCGCATGGCTGTATCGGGAGGAAAAATGCGCGTCGTCCGCCGCCGGATCGCATATTTCTATCCGCATGTATTCATTCTGCAACGTCAGAAAACCGTCTGTTTGCGTCACTTTTCCACCTCTTTTCCGCCGAAACGGCGCGAACTCCGGTCAGCCGCCGAAAGAACGGGGCTCGCCCGCTTTCAGTTCCGCTTTCTTTCCGCCGACGAAAATCTCCGCATCCCGATCGGCGCGGACGGTAAATCCCTCCCTGCACACCTCCACCCGGTACCGCGTGCCGCGCAGGAGGAAAGAATAGGCGAGCCGGGAAAGCCGCTCGGGCAGATCGGGATCGATATGCGCTTTCCCGTCTGCGATCCGCAATCCCCCGAAACCGTACACCGCCGCGCACCAGGTACCGCCCGCACAGGCGATGTGCACGCCTTCGGCGAGATTTTTATCGTGATGCAGATTCTTCGGATCGAGCAGCGAAGTGAGCCGAAAATATCCGTACGCATGTTTCTTCATGCCGTTCCGAAGCCCCACGACGCAATGGACGGAAGGGCTGAGCGACGACCCGTGTTTGCAGCGCTTTTCGTAATAGTCGAAACTCGCCCGCTGCGTTTCGCGGGGGAAATCGTCCGGAAACAGATAAAACATCATGACGACGTCCGGCTGTTTGAGTTCCTGAACGCCGCTGTCGAAGACGCGCGTCCGATCCTTCGGCATCCCGTATTCGTCCCGTTCCGGCTCCCCGGCGTCCTTTAAGCGGAAAAATCCGTCAAACTGCTCGTATACGCCCTCCCGGACGGGCGGAAACGCCATGTTGTCCGCCGTCCTTTTCAGCTTCTCTTCCGTTTCTTCGCCGTAGCCCGTCGCCGCCGCGATCCGCCGGAAACAGGCGGGGTCCTCTTCCCTGAGCCCCCTCATCGCCGCCACCGCCTCCCGCATGTTCCAGACGGCGAGATAGTTCGTATAATAGTTGTCCGTGACGTGGATGTTGTATTCGTCCGGCCCCGTGACGTCGGCGATGTGATATTTTCCGTCCTTTCCGGCAGAAGCGCGGGAAGCGTAATACTTCGCCGTCTCCACCACCGTCTCTATCCCGTAGTCTTTGTAAAATCCGCAATCGCCCGTCTGCTCGGCATAATTGTGCAGGGCGTACGCCACCGCGCCGGAAATGTGGATTTCCCGTTTCGAGCTCGCCGCCCAATCCGGCGGCGTGACGTCGTTGCCCGTATAGGCGCTCGTCCAGGGGAATTTTGCCCCTTCGCAGCCCTCCGCCGCCGCGATCTCCCGCGCCGCGTCCAGCCGTTTGCAGCGGTACAGCAACAGACTTTTCGCCTCTTCCGGACAGGCGGCGAGATAGAAGGGAAGCATAAAAATTTCCGTATCCCAGAACGCATGCCCGAAATATCCCTGCCCGTGCAGACCCGTCGCGCTGATGGAAACATCGGAATTTCCGGGACAGGCGACCTGCATCAGGCTGAACAGATTCCACCGCAGCCCCGTCTGCACTTCGTCGTCCCCCTCCGTTTCCACGTCCGCATTTTGCCAGGCGTCCTCCCAGAAAGCCGCGTGTTCGGAAAGCAATCCCTCCCCCGTTTGCGTGGACAGCGTTTCGGGGACGCCGTCCCGGGAAGTATAATACGCCCACCTTTTTTCGAACGCAGCCGTTTCCCCGCGCCTGCCAAAAAAGAAAAACACTTCGTCCGCGCCCGTCTTCGTCTTTTCCGCATATCGCCTGCCCGCCCCTTCCGTCTTTGCGAGCAGAGAAACCTCCGTTCCCGTCCCGACGCGGGCGCGCAGGACGCATTCCTCCCGCGCCTCCGACGCAATCAGCGCGGTGGGGCAAATATAGTCCCGAAGTCTTCGGATGGTCTGCGGATAGGGACAGAGGGAATTTTTCAGCCGGACGCATATCTCCCCGTCGAAATCGACGGGCGTGATCTCCGTCCTCCTGAATGCGAGATGACGGGATACTTTGGAAACAAAAGTCAGCGTTTCCATCCGTATCGTCCGCCCCGCCGCGTTTTCCAGCTCGTAACGATCGAACAGGAGCCCCCGTTTCATATCCAGCACCCGCACATAATCCCCGACTTTTCCGGAAACGAAATCGAATTTCCCGCCTTCCGAAGAAATTTCCGCCAGATTTCCGTCCGGCACGATCGCATACGCCGGCGTGATCGCCTTATCCTTTACAAATCCGCGGTCTTTCCCCTTCTCTTCCGTTTCCTTTTTGTCGAACAGCCCGGCGATGTACGTCCCCGGCGCGCCGTACGGCGTATCCGCGCCGACGGCGCCGCGTATGCCCATATAGCCGTTGGAAAGGGTGAACAGCGTCTCCTCTTCCGCCGCGCTCTCCGGGCGATAACTCCGGCTTTCCAGCGTCCACCCCGGCTGTATCCCTTCTCTGTAAAAACTGATATTTTTCATCCTTTTTTCCGTCCTTTCCGCCTTTCTCCGCGCGCCTTTCTGCCGTTATTATACTTTTTCCGAACGGGGAAAGTCAATGTATTCTCGTCCCCACTTTTTGCACAATCCGTACATTTCCCCGCCGCGGGGAAAAACCCCTCAAAAATGCGTTCGACGCAACCCTGCCCCTGTCAAAGAAGCCACAGCGGCAGATGTCGCTGTGGCTTCTCCGCCCGGCAGCCGCGCCGTTTTCGGGCTCAGCGCCGCCTCTTCCCGACAAGTACCGCCAGCGCCGCGACGGCCGCCGCCGCAAAGGCGCCTCCGACTGCGCTTCCGCAACCGACGGAATCGTCATCCGGGCTGCCCGCAGAGGACGTCCCGGAACCGGACACGAATTTCGCATACAGCGTAACATCGCCCGTCCACGTTTCGGAAATTTCCGTCACTCTCTGCGTGAACTCCGCATCGAGATACCAGCCGTCAAAGGTATATCCCTCTTTGGTCGCCGCCGCAAGCGTTCCGCCCTGTCCCTCCGTATAAGAAGAGGGATTGGACGCCGCGTTGGTGCCGCCGTCGAGGACGTAGACGATATCGCTCACGACGGAATCCGCCGTAAATTTCGCGTACAGCGTGACTTTTCCCGTCGCATCGGCGGAAATTTCCGTCACCTTCTGCGTGAACTCCGCGTCGAGATACCAGCCGTCAAAGACATACCCCTCTTTTTCCGCGCCGAACAGCTTCATCGCTTCGCCCTCCGTGTACACGGCGGGATTGGAGCGCGAATTCACGCCGCCGTCGAGGACGTAGACGATATCGCTCTTAACGGGGATCTTTTCGAATTTCGCATACAGCGTGATCTCTCCTTCCACCGTCGCGGGAAGAGCCGGCACCTTCGTTTCAAAAGCGGCTTCGAGATACCAGCCTTCGAAGATATACCCCTCTTTCTCCGCGGGCGCGAAAGATTCCACGCCGAATCCGGGATAATACACGTCGGGATTGCCCGCTCCGTTCGTGCCGCCGTCCAGCTGATAGGAAATGGAGAACTTCGGCATTTCGAGATACTTCGCGTAGAACGTGACGTCCGCCGTCACGGTATATTCGCCGTCCACCCGGCTCTCCGCCGTAAAATCGGGATCGGTGTACCACCCTTCGAAGGTATAATGCAGGGGCGCGGTCGCGGGCAGCAGGGAAACCACGCCGCCCTCGGGCGCGCTCGTCGGATTTTCGGGCGGGTTCTGCCCCTCTCCGACCGAATAGGAAATGCCGAAATGCCGGCTGAATTTCGCGTACAGGGTAAGGTTTACGTTAAGCCCTGCGGGAATACTCTCTACTTTCATCCCGCTACAATCGGGATCGAGATACCAGCCGTCGAAGCCGGTGTCCGGATCCGTCCACGTGGGAGCGGCAAGCGCCGCCACGCCTTCCGCATAGGTATAGGAAACGGGATTGTCCGGATTGGCAACCGTATCCTCCCCCGCGCCGTCCAGGACATATTCGATCGCATACGTGCCTGCCGTCTCCGGCGCCGGCGCCGTTTTGTCGAAGAAGAGCGCCGTCACCGAGCCCTGTGATCTGCCGGACGCCGAAGCGGAAGAGACGGTATAGTCGCCCGCTTCGGAAATTGCAAAGGTGACATAATAATGGGTGGTATAGGGCTGCGCGAACACGCCGCGCGCGACCGCGTTCCCCGCGGGCGTCCCGTTCCCCGTATAATATCCCCGGAACAGGGAAACCGAACGGACGACATCCGCTTCCGTCGCCCCCGTCGGCAGATTGCCGCCGTAAACGGTCACATAGAGCGGGCCGTCCGCCACCGCCGTTTCCGTCACGGTAAAGGCGATGTTGGAATTTTTATCCGTCCCGGTCTGCCCGAACAGCATATGCGCTCTGCCGCCGACCGCCGCGGGATAGGCAAGCTCGTTTTCGACGAGTATTCTGCCCCATTTGCCGAACTCGCTCTCTCCGTCGCCGGAATTTCCCGCCGTCCAGACGTCCGTCCCTATGCCGTAGCGGGAGACAAAGCTGCCGGACAGGGCTGCGCCCGCCGTGGAAACGGCAAATTCGCAAGATTCCCCCGCCGCCGTGGAAGCGTCGGTGTACGCCACCTTCCCGGAGGCGTCCGTCCCCGTATAAACGCCTTTGGTATAGGCGATTTTGCGGCTGTTTTCGTCCGCGCCCGCCGCGTCGTAACCGAACAGGATATAGCCGTCGTTGCCGTACACGCCTTCACAGTCGTCCGCAGCCGTCGTAAGATCCGTCTGCGCCGCCGCGGCCTCCGCGGGATACAATTCCCGATCGAGGAAGAATCCGCCGAGATAGGGCGCCGCCTTGCCGATCGTCGCGCCGCTCTCGTCCGTGCCCTTGGTCGCCACGATCTGGAATTCGCCCGTCCCCTCCAAGAGGAAGGTCACATAGCTCCTGCCCGCCGTGATCGTCGTCTTGCCGACGAGTTGTCTGCCGTAATGATCGAGCGTGCCGTCCGAATTTTTCGTGAGGTTCGCGCCGTAATAGACATAGAAATCGACGGGCGATTCGGGCGTGATCAACGTGTAGTTGCCCGCATACAGATAAACCGTGACATACAGCGGATCTTCCGTCGTCTTTTCGATGGAGATCGAAGTGTCTTCGAGCGCCTTTCCGCCGCCGTCCCAGCCGTCAAAACGCGCCATGATGGGCGTCTTCGTCCCGGGAAGATACAGCGATTGATAGATGTCCGGATTGCCCGCATCCGACGCCTCTCTCCACGCGCGTCCGGTAAACGCCCATTTGCCGATCCCCGGAGAAGTGCCGGGCAGCGGATCCGCGCCCTTCCCGTCCGACGTCGTCAGCCAGGTATTGCTGTCGTTGGTCGTGCGGCCGTACAGGACGACGGACTGCGTTTCCGCATCATAGGAATCGTTGCCGGCGTAGATATTCGAATAAATCGTCTTGGGGTCGTTTTCCGTCCCGCTCGTCTGTCCTTCCGCGCCGAGCAGCACCCAGCCGCTCGTCCCGTAGGGAGAGGATTCCCAATCGGGGCCGTATTCCGTCGTGGTCTGCACGAAAGACGCCGCCGCGGTCATCCCTTCCGGCTCTTCGGCGTCCAGGAAGAATCCGCCGAGATAGGGCGCCGCCTTGCCGATCGTCGCGCCGCTCTCGTCCGTGCCCTTGGTCGCTACGATCTGGAATTCCCCCGCCCCTTCCAAAAGGAAGGTCACATAGCTCGCGCCGACCGTCACGGACGTCTTTCCGAGCAGTTCTTCCCCGTAATGATCGAGCGTGCCGTCCGAATTTTTCGTGAGGTTCGCGCCGTGATATACGTAGAAATCGACGGGCGATTCGGGCGTGATCTGCGTATATACGTAAGAATAGAGATACACGGTGACGTACAGGGGCGCGTCGCTCGTCTTATTGATGGAAATCGACGTGTCTTCAAGCGCCTTTCCGCCGCCGTTCCAGCCGTCCAGGCGCGCAAAGACCTTTTCTTCCGTTCCCGGTTTGTACAGCGAACCGTCCGCGGCAGCCAGTTCCTTCCACGCGCGGGCGGAAAACGCCCATTTGTCGATCCCCGGGCGGAGTTCTTCCGCCGCGTCCAGCGTTTTGCCGTCCTCCGTCGTCAGCCAGGTATTTGCATCGCCGTTCGCCCACCCCGCAAGCGCCACGGACTGCGCCTCCGCATCATAACTTGCATTCTCGGTGTAGAGATTGGAATACACCGTTCCGCCCGTCGCGGAAAACACCGTCCAGCCGTCCTTTCCGTAAGGAGAGGATTCCCAGTCGGAACCGTATTCCGCCGTGGTCATGACATGCGCCGCAGACGGTTCCGCTTCCGCCGCTTCCGCCCGGTCGACGGCGAGCGCCGCCGAACAGCCGAGCAGCGCCGCGGCGATGACGGACAGCGCCGACGCCGTCAGCCTTCTCGTTTTTGCCTTCATAATTTTCTCCTTAAAAAATGTTTCCGGTCTGCCGAAGCAGAGCCGCCTGCGCCGGAATTTTCAGCCGACGGGTATTTCGCCCATCCACCAGCTTTCGCCTCCGCCTTCCTCCGACGCGCTTTCCCCGTTCTCTTCGTTTCCGGAAATAATTTCCGAAATGCTTTCCGAACTTTCTTCCGTGTCCGCGGCGGAATCCCCCGCCGAATTCCGACAAGCCGCGTACAACAAAAGACATGCCACCGAGAGAAAAACCGATAAAAGAATTCTAACAGCGCCCTTTTTCATGCCGTCACCGTAAGAAAAATTTTATTCGCCGTTTCCATCGTCGAAAAGATCGTTCATTTCCCAAATCCCGACGTCTCCGAGGGGATATTCGCCGCTCGTGACGATAAGATCATCCCCGAAATCGATAATGTCCAAAACAGGTTTTTCATATTTCTTCATTTTGTTTTCCTCCCGTCAGGATTGAAAGTATGCACTTGCGGCAACCGCATAAAAGTACAGCGCCTCGGCGACATCCTTCATCGCTTCACTTGCCGTCTCACATTCCAATACGTCCCGAACATAACAAATCACGCTCGTCTGGACGGAAAAGAGTACCCCCCGGCTTCGCGTATTTGAATTGTAAACATATCGTCCAATTCGGGCGCGGCGATTCCGGAGATGTCCACATAGAGCCGCCCTTCTTCATCCGTTTCCGGCGTCAGGATCTCTTCCCGTCCGGAGATGAGCACAAATTCGCAATTTTCCGCGTCCGTCTCTTCTCCGAATTGGAAATACAGCCGCATTGTCGTTTCCGATTCCAGACGACAATCATAAGACAAGAGGGATATTGCTCCGTCTCCTTCCGTTTTTGTCTCGGGAAGAGTTTCCAAAGCTATTTCGTCGGGTGTAAAATCACAACCGGCATTGGCGGGATTTTCCGTATGATAATCGAAAAGCACCTGTGCCGAAGCGCCGTAATAAAGCATCGCGCCGACAAGCTCTTTCCTCTCATCCGTTCCGTTGCCCGCAAGGAGGACGTCGGCGTAATCCCGCACAGAATACGCATATGCTCTGCCGAGATTTTCCCCCGCGCCGCTCTTCAGCTGTAAATTTATTTTGTCCGTCATCTGCGCGGCGGCGAGCCGGCATTCGAAGGTGTATCTTCCGTCTCCGTCCGTCTCCGCGTCTTTGAGGTACGCCTTCTGTTCGATTCCGTTCACCGTCATCGAAAGATAGGCGTTTTCGTCCGCCGTACCGTCGGGGATTGCATAGCGGAAAAACGCCGCAATTTTACCTTCGAGACTGACGTTCATCGTTTCCATGACGGGCGTCAATTCCCTGTCGAGGAAGAATCCGCCGAGAAAAGGCGCTTCTCCGTCCGGAACGGATTTTGCCGCTACGATCTGGAATTCACCCGTCCCCTCCAAGAGGAAGGTCACATAACTTCCCTCCGATGTAACCTGCGTTTCTTCACAGAGCAACGTATTGTAATGATCGAGCGTATCCCGTCGGTTTGCGCCGAGATTTGCGCCATAATAGACGTAAAGATTAACAGGCGCTGCGGGCGTAATTCCGCCGCCCGAACGGGAAAAGACATAAACGGTCAGATACAAAGGTTCCGACGTCGTTTTATTTACCGCAATAGACGTATCTTCCAAATCTTTTTGATTGTTATAACCGCCCCAGCCATCCAACCGCATGCCGACCCCTTCGGCTCCGCCGGGAGCGAGAAGTCCGGATGTTTGGGCATCTTCATTCCATGCCCGGGCTCCGAATGCCCATTTATCGATTCCGGGATTCAATTCCGCCGACGCGGCGATCGTTTCGCCGTTTTCCGTGGTCAGCCAGGTATTGCTGTCATTTGCCGTCCAGCCCGACAGAGCAACGGTTCCCGTTTCCGGATCGTAAGAAGCGCTTTCCGTGTACAGATCGGAGTACACAAGGCGTTCTTCGTTCTCGTTCTTTTCCCCCGTCGTGGAAAGCAAAGTCCGCCCGTTATTTCCGTACGGAGAGACCTCCCAATTCGGACCGTAAGCGTCCGTAGTCAGAACATGCTGCGCTTTTGCCTCCGCTGCGGAAGGAAATTCGTCGTCGAGGAAAAATCCGCCCAGATAAGGCGCCTGGGAACCGATTGCGTTACCGTTTTCGTCCAGGCTTTTTGCCGCCACGATCTGAAATTCGCCCGTTCCTTCCAGACAGAAAGTAACATAAGAATTTGAAATCGTCACCGTCGCATGAGCAAGCTCTTCCCCGTAATGGTCAAGGAGTTCGTCGTTATTGTTGGGAGTAAGATTGGCGCCGGAAAACACATAAAATTCCAAAGGAGCCACGGGCGTAACCTGTGCGGTATTTCCCACAAAGACATAACTCGTAAAATACAGAGGCTCGGCACTTGTTTTATTGATGACGACGGACGTATCCTGCAACGTCGTATTCCATCCGTCCATACGCGCCTGTACGGAAATTTCCGTCCCGGGAATATACAACGAATCGATTGCAGCTTCCCGCCAGGCCCTTCCGCAAAACGCCCATTTATCGATGCCCGCCCGCAGCTGTTCCGCCGCGTCCAGCGTTTTGCCGTCTCCGGTCGTCAGCCAGGTATTTTCGGCATTTGTTTTTCTTCCCGAAAGGACTATACTTTTTGTCTCCGCGTCATAAGCGGCGTTTTCCGTATACAGATCGGAATAGACCGTTTTCGGATCGTTTTCCGTTTCGTTGGTCTGCCCTTCCGACGCAAAAATCACCCATCCGTTTTGACCGTAAGGCGTCGCCTCCCAATCGGGTCCGTATCCCGATTTTGTCATAATATGTTCTGCCGACTGCGTTTCTTCGGCAACCGCCTCACCCGTGCGCAACTCCGAAACCGCGCAGCCGAGCACCGCCGTCATTGCAACCGACAAAACGGGAATTATCCATTTTTTTGTTCGAATCATCTTCTTCTCCCTTTGTCTGTTTCCCGAAAAATCCGGAGTTCTCCGTCCCCCGTGCATTCCGGGGGACGGTTCCCCTTTATTCTCCGCGTTTTCTGTGTACCGCCAGCGCCGAAGCCGCTGCCAGCAGCCCGATCGCGGCCATTCCGACGCCCAGCGCCGAGCCGCAGCCGCCGCCCGGATTTCCGGAATCAGACCCCGTGCTGCTGTCCGTATCCGTTCCGGCGTCCGCGATCCATTTCGCGTACACTTTTCCGTTTTCGGCGACGGGATCTTCCGGATCGAACGCTGCCGTGCATTCCTTATCCGTATACCAACCGCCGAACGTATACCCGACGCGGAAAGGATTTCCGTAGCCGTTTACCTGGTCGCTCAGCGAATCCCCTTCGAGCACTTTGAAAGAAGCAAACGTACCCTTCTCCGTTCCGTCCGCAAGGAGATAATTGTAATCGAACGTCACTTCATAGCCGAACACCGCGTAAAGGGTGACGTTATTCCCGAACGCATGCGTGACCGTTTCCGAATCCGCCGTGAAGTTTTCATCCTTCGTCCAGCCGTAGAACACCTTTCCGTCCTCCGCAGGGGCTTCGGGAAGCAGGCTTTCGAATTCGTATTCGCCGCTGAGTTCGCTGCGCTCGCCGTTCACATACAATTCGTGCATCGCGCCGCCGTAATAGCCGATGGGACGATCCACCGTCACGTCCGTATCGAGGAGCGCGGTGCCGCTCACCTGATTGTTGCGGACGACGACGCCCGTCATATAGCGTTCCACCTTGATGCCCCAATCGGAATTTTCGACGACGTTGTCCTCGACGACGATATACCGCATGCCGTTGGCGCTGTTATTCTGTCCGCCGCGGAAATACAGCACGATGCCCGTGCCCACCACGTTATCCACCGTATAAGGAACGGAGGGAAGCATGTCGTGCAGCCGATTATTCCGGATGGTGATACCCGCCGTAAGCAGACCCATGTAATCGCCGCTGCCGCCGCTGTAAATCTGAATGCCGCCCGACTGCGCAACAGACGCCGCCGGCGCACCCATGTCGGCAAAAGGAGCGATGCCCGAAATGTCGTTATTGACGATGCGGACGTTGGTCATCGGGTTGATGCGCCCGCCCGACATGCCGCCGGAAGCGAGCCCGCCGCCCGTGATGCCCGCCGTATCCACCAGCGTGCAGCCGTCCACCACCGTATCCATGTGGTTGGAATAAATGCAGATGGAAGATACGCAGTCGTAAGCCTTATAGTGATAAATAGTCATGTTCGCAAGCGGCGCCATGCAGCTGAACACACTGGTGTGATCGGGAAGAATGTCCCAATCCTTTTCCCAGTCCATCAGCTCGTAGCAGTTGGTATAGTCGCCCGTGCCCGCGATTTTGATATAGCGGTACTGTCCCTGACCCGTGCCGTCCGAAATATACACGGCGCACATATTGTAACGGATGGCGGTATCCGCGAACATCTTGCTGCCGCCCGTAAAGTCGAGGGTGATCGTCCGCTTCGTGGAAGTGAGCACTCTGCCCGTCGAGAAGGTACCCGAAGGCGCCTCCATGAGCAGCGCTTCGCCGTCGTTGGTCGGCTCCGCGCGGTTGCCCGCGTGCGCCGTGAACGTATAGGCGATATACTGATCGCTCTTGACGGAAGGTCCGTGTCCCATGTCCCGCATATCGAAATAGCAGTTCTCCATGAACACATACCTGCCCATCCAGTGCGGGGACATCTCCACCGCGCCGAGGAAATCCCATTTCACATTCCACATCGTGCCGTAGCTGTTCAGCTCGGTGCTGACCATGCTGCCGACAAACACGGAATCTTTCATGACGCAGTTTTTGCCCGTCACGGAAACGAGCCGCTGGCACTGATCGAACTGCACCGTTTCGCCGCCGTACAAATTCCCTTCGATGCCGATGAGGAAACGGTTCTTGATCGTCGTCAGCGTCGTGTCTTCGTCGTACCTGCCGTCGCCGTCCCATTTGACGACGTATTTGGGCGCATACCAGCCGAGTTCGGTGTGAAGCCGCTCGTCCGTCGCATTCAGGGACAGGCGCGCGATGCCCGTATTGATCGCGTCGGCGGTAGCAAACCATATCGTATTGACCTGCGTATTGTTCGCATAGACGAGCGTCGTCTTATCCGCCCCCGCGCCGACGAGCATGACGCCGCTCGCCATCGTCACGTTGTTCGAAAGATAATAAGTCCCTTCGGGGAAATATACCACGCCGCCGCCCTCTTTGCTCAGAGCCGCGATCGTCGCGTTCAGTTCGGTCGTATATGCCGCCGCCGTCTCGAACGTATTCGGCGCCATCGTCTTCACGTTCGTATAATTGAGGTCCTGTGCCCAATACACGCCCAGATCGAGCGGGTCGTTGCCCCAATGCGCGTCGGTATATTCGCCGAACACCGTCTTATCCCAATTCTGCGCCTTCTTTTCGACGATCTGCAATTTGCAGTTGTCCGTAAGGGCGCGGAAATCTTTTCCGTCCGAAGCCACGGTGACTTCGTAGGTGCCGTAAGAATACACCGCGGGCACTTTGATCGTAATGCGGAGGGAATAGGTATAGGGAATGTCCTCCGCCTGCAAGACGTCGCTCTCGAATTGCAGAGCTTCCTCTTTGCTCACCTTGCTGCCCGTCAGAATGCCGCCGTTTTTCGCCGTGAGCGTATAGCTCATCCCGTTCACGGGATTGCCTTCGGCGTCCGAAATCTGCGTCAGTCTGACTTTCAGCGCGTTCAGCGCGCTTTCGAGATCGCCCACTCCGTATTCGTTTTGCAGGAAATTCCTGCCGACGATCTGGATCTCCTGTCCTTCGTACGCGCCCTCCTGATCGAGATAGAGAGGCCGGGCGGCGTTCATCGTGATGCCGTTGCTCCAACCGTTGGCGTTATGTACGTAAAAATCGTAAATGCCGGGATCCATGTATTCGGGGAACACGAACATGATGCCCGTGCCGTTGGCGGAATCCACGAACAGAAGATCTTCGTCCTCTATGTAGAAGAACCTTCTCGTGTCGTCGAACGCCCCCGGCTCTTTCCCTTCGTTTTCCGCGCAGGCGACCGCGAGCTGACCGTCGTCGCCGAGATTATAGCCGAACATGGTCACCGTGTTGCCCGGCTGAATGGCGTCGGAAATCGACATCAGAACGGGCACGGAGGGATTTTCGTCCCCTTTCTCCTCAATGGCGATCACCGTTTCCGCAAAAGAAGAATCGTAGCCGTACATGTCGTTTTCGGGATCGGGCTGCGGCTCTATCGACGCCGTAAGGGTATATTCGCCCGCATAGGGAACGCTCCCCGTCACTTCGGCGACCCCGTTTTCGTCCGTCACGGCTTTCCCGAACTGCGCGTTCATATTGGGATAGACGTTTACGCCCAGATCGGAACTGACGTTTTCGCCGCTGAGCATAAAGGTCACTTCCACGCCCGCGTATTCGGTATAGGTGACGTCGTCGTCCGTCCTGGTAAGGCGCACGCGCGCCGTAAACTCTTCGTTTCTTCCCGCGCCGTAACCGCTGTCGAGAAATTCCATGGCGGTCTTGTTGTACGGCGCCGTACTCACTTCGAACATCCCCGCAAAATCGGGAAGATTATAGCTCTTCACCCGGATCTCCGGCTGAAGGAAATTCGCCTTTACGTTTTCATAGGTATACGTGGGCGCCATCCGCTTTTCGGTGGCGGAAGCCAGGGCGTATTCGTACGTCGTCGAAACGAGCGCCGTTTCGTCCCGGAATTCGCTTACGCCCGGCTCGGTCTCGGCCACGAAATCCCAATATTTTTCCCCTTTCACGCGGCGGAACACGGAAGTATACGTCTCTTCCGATTTATTCGTCCAGGAAAGATTCAGGGTTTTGGAACCTTCGAGCGCGACCGAAAAATCGCTCGTGCCGATCTCCGCGTTTTCCGTATACGGATCGAAGAAAAGCCCGTTGGAGAAAGCGGAGAGCGCGTTGCCCGCGAATTGGATGATAAACGATCCCTTCACGGCAAACTGCACATACACGCCCTGGTTTACGTCGTCCACGAGATGCTGCGCCAGCAGATTTCCGTCCGGGTCGAACACTTTGATCCACTGCGCGTCGTAGCCGAAATATTTATGCCGCCACGGGCAGCCGACATAGTAGGTAACCCGATGCCATTCCTCGTCCGACACTTCCACCGTAAATTCGGTGGTGCTGCCCACCGCGGTCTCGAAACCGCCGTGCGACCAGGTAAATTCCTCCCCGTCGTGATAAGGGCCTTCGATGGGCAGAGGCTCGATGCCGTTCTGCGATTCTTTCAGCGCCCGCGAAAGCGCAAACGGCGTATTCATACAATAGGTATACGTATCGTCGGAAATGGAACTGATGTTGCCTTCGACGCTCGTTACATAGGAGGGATACTCCACATAGCTCGCCTTTGTCCCGTCGGGATAATACCCCGAATCGTCCGTAAAATCGTTGAGGAATTCGGCATCCAGCGACTGCTGTCCGTTCTGGCGCAGCCAGTGCAGGAACAGCACCAGGCCGTCCTCCCCGTAATTTCTGTCGAGCTCGGGATTGTCCTTCAAGCCGTTTTCGCCGTTATACCAAAAGCCCTGGGTATATCTGTCCTCCGTGACGAAATACGCTTCGGAAGTCCCTTCCGCCCGCGCGTCCGCAGTTTTCAGCGCAGACGCCGCGCCCGCGCCGACGGCGAGCGCCATGCACGCCGTCAGTCCGCCGACCAGCGCCCTTTTAAGCGCTTTGAAAATTTTCATGATGATCTCCTTATCGATTTTCTCACCCTTTATAGAATTGATACAGATAGTCTTCGTTTGCGCTGAGGAAGGCGTTGGTCACGGGACCGTTGAAATAATCTTTCGTCCAGCCCGACTGTTCGAGCAGCTTCTGCAAGTCGTTCCACGCCTTGTTGAAAGTATCTTCCGAAGCGCCCGCCAGCAAGAGCTGTTTCAGCTGATCCTCGATGTTGAGGCGCTTGCTCCACACCTCTTCGATGCCGTCGAGATTGGAATCCGTCCAGACGTGGATGCTCGGATTGAGTTTGAGCCCCACGAATTTCTCGCGCATATCGGTGAGCACCGCCGCCGAAGAATAATAGGAAGATGCGAGCCCGGTAAGGGAACTCAGGTCGTACGTCGCCTTGGGATGATAGATGCTGCCCGCCTGATAATAGAAGGGGAACACCGGGTTTGCCGACTCCACCGTGCCGTTGGAGAGGTTATATCTCTGCACCTTTTCCCCCATCGTGGCGGTGCTGAACACCATCTGCTGATCGAGATCGGGGTCTTTATACGTCCGCATCCCCGTTTCGTCCTCTTCAAACAGGGCGTTCTCCCCGTCCGGGCCCCAGGCATACAGCATATCCGCCGTGCGCGAGCACTGGAAATCCAGCCATCTCAGAAGCTGAGGAAGTTCGTCTTCCCGCACCTCCGACTTGAAGAACTTCACGGAATTGACCACCGCTTCTCCGAAACCGCAATACATGAACCGCGTCTGATCGGCGGGAATGTTGAGATAGACCTTGCGGTAATTGATCTGCTCTCCCTTCCAGGTACAGACGTTGCCCGAAGGCATGGAGCTGGACAGATAACCGATCGCGTAATATCCGCTGTTCAGCTCGGACTGCAAAGTGCTGTGCGCCGTCGTCATGCCCGTGCGGGACACGATGGTGCCGTCGTCGATCATCTTCGCCCACTCGTACACTTCGTCCTTATAGAAATCCTGATAGAACATCGATTCGACCTTCTGCGCGGAGACGTCCCAATAGGACATGTTCGTGTTCATCGAGTTTGCGCCCGCGCCGATGAGGTAGGGAATGAGTTTGCCCATCAAGTCCCAGGTATCGGCGTCCGAGCCCGCGGTGACGAGCATCGTCCCCACCTTCCGGGTGGGATTGATCATGTATTTGTCGCCGCCGTCGTCGATCGCCTTCTGGATCCGCGGCAAAAATTCCGTGCGGAACTCTTTGGCGGAATTGATCTCGATATCGAAGAGCTGATCTTCGGTGAAATACCCCTGTTCCGCGTAAATGCGGTCGATATCCGCCGTCGTCAGGGCGTCCGGATAAGCGTCTTTGAGGATGTCCTCCCGGACGAGCACATAGGGACAGCAGTCGTTCAGATGGGAGAACATGATGCACTTCTGGGTATCGGCAAGAGGGTCCACCTGATCGAGCCCTATACTGTACAGACCGTAAGGAATGCCGTACACTTTCCCCTTTTCGCCGCCGTTGACGTTTTCGTTGTTCCAGACGTAATCCGGCATTCTCGCCTTGATCGTCGGGCAGTATTCGTCGATCAGCTCGGTGAGGTCCCACACCTCTTCGGTGTCCAGCCAGCCCGTGCCGTAGGCGATGTCGGGGATCTGCCCCATCGCGAGGAGGTTGTTGAAGCGGTTTTCGGCGGTGCTTCCCTTATTGTCGAAAGAATTCTCTTTGTCGAGGGAAACGCCGGTGATCCGCTCGATCTCCGAAGTCACGACGTCGTTGGAGGAATTGTATACTTTGAAATTTCCCGTCCCCTTGGTATTCCAGGCGACCAATTCGATTTCGTGTTCGCCGGAATAATCCGCGATCTCGGAACTGTCCGTCACGTCCGTCCCGTTCCAGTTGCCCTCCGTAGCCCATTCATAATTCGCGTCGATGACGTCGCCGGGTCCGCGGTCGTCGTCGTTGCACGCCGCAAAAGGCACCAGCATCGTCGCCGCAAGCGCTGCGGAAATGAACTTTACGCTCTTACTTCTCATACATTTTTCTCCTTTCGGATTTATTTTTTTTCTTATGGCCGATGCGGCAGCGGAAATCTGCCGCAATGCTTACTCTTTCACGCTGCCGACCATCACGCCGGACATGAAATATTTTTGCAGGAAGGGATACACGCAGATGATCGGCACGGTGGTGACGATGAGCTGCGCCGCCTGGATGGATTCCGCCGTAATATCCGTATCGATGTCGCCGAGCGGCCGCCCCGATTCGATCGCGTCCGCGATCATGCTCTGCACCGTCTCCGTCTGTTTCACCGCGAGCTGCAAATTATATTGCAACGTGAACAGGCTGGAATTTTCCACGAAATACAAAGTCGTCGTCCAGTCGTTCCAATGGCTGACCGCCGACCAGAGCAAAATGGTCGCCACGATCGGCATGCTCAGAGGGAGCATGATGCAGCGCAGGATCGTAAGTTCCCCCGCGCCGTCCAGCCGCGCCGATTCGAGCAGGGAATCGGGGATGCCCTGCAGATAGGTGCGGATGACGACCATGTTGTAAAAGCTGAACGTGTGCGGGAATATGTACACCCAAAAAGTATTGTAAATGCCGAGCATATTCTTTCCGTACACGATATACTCGGAGATGACGCCGCCGCTGACGAACATGGGAATGGAGAAGAAAAGGACGATGATCTTTTTGAAACGGAGTCCCTTTCTCAAAAGCGCATACGCCGCCATGTAGGTGACGAACAGCGAAAACGCCGAACCGACGATCACGCGGATCACGGAGACCCGGAATCCCGTCCAGGTGGAAGAATCGCCGAACACGACGTTATAATTGTCCGTCGTGAACACGCGGGGCCAGAACGTCAGTCCGCCGAGCATGGTATCCCGCGCCGCGTTGAAAGATTTCGCCAAAATATTGACATAGGGAAGCAGGAAGGTCAGAGAAAGCAGAATCATCAGGATCGTATTGAATACGATAAACACCTTTCTCGCGGGAGACGCTTTTTTGAGCTTGCTCTTTCCGAATTTTATCGTTTTGATCTTTTCCATTTTTTCACCACATCGAAACGCTGCTCACTTTCTTGGAAACCCAGTTGGCGCCGAACGTGAGAATGAGCGCGATGACGCCCTGCATGAGTCCGAGCGCCGTGCTGATCGAATATTCGCCCTGCCCTATTCCGTTTTTATACACCGCCGTGGAAATGACTTCGTCCGTCCAGGCGATCGGATTCTGCAAGCCGTAGACGAGTTCGAAACTCGAGCCGAACAGCGAGCCCATTTTCAGGATAAGCAAAATGCCGATGGTCGGGAAAATCCCGGGCACCGTTATGTAAATCACCTGTTTGAAGCGATTCGCGCCGTCGATTTCCGCCGCCTCGTACATCTCCTGTCCCAGGCCGCTGATCGTCGCCAGATAGATGATGGATCCCCAGCCGATGCTCTTCCATACGCTCGTGATGACATACGTCGGCAAAAACGCGGCGTGCGTTTCCAGAAGCCTCTGCCCTTCCACGTCCCCGAAAAGGGTATAGAGCAGGGAATTGATCAGCCCGTATTCGCTGAGGAGGCTGTTCACGATGCCCGTTACCGCCGCCATGGACAGAAAGTGCGGAAGATAACTGATCGTCTGCGTCACCCGCTTGAAAGGCTTGTTGGTGATCTCCGTCAGAAGCAGCGCCAGAATGATGGGCGCCGGGAATTCCACCAGCATGGTGACGATGTTGAAATACAGCGTGTTCCAGATGGCATCCACCAATTCGGGCGTCTGGAACAGCCGTATGAAGTTCCCGAATCCGCCGTGGTCCGTCCAGGGGCTTGCAAACAAACCCAATTTCGCGTTCCAGTCCTTGAATGCCAGAAGCAGCCCGGACATGGGAAGATACTTGAACAAAAAAACGATTACGATCGCGGGAAGCAGGAGCAAATAAAAGGGAATATCCGACTTTAAGCTGTGCCGCCCGAGCCGTGCGCCGTTATCCTTTTTCTTCTTCGCCCGCACGCCTTCTCTTTCGACGGCGACGCCGCGGTTTTCCTTTGCCGATTCTTCCGTCTGTATGGTGTCTTTCATCGATTCCTCCCGATCTGATTGTCGCCCCGTCCCGATTTCCGGTTTTCACGGTTTTTTCACCGAAATCCGCTCGGGGTACAGACAGTATAGCACAACGGGATTTTGCTTTTCAATGAAGAATCGGGACGAGTTTTTGGATTTTTGGGCTATTTCGTTTCCTCAGATCGCTTCGATCACTTTTCCGCTTCTCTTCCGGAAGTCACAAAAAGAACACAAAAAAACGCCCGGAAAAATTCCGGGCGCTCCCGCGTTTTTTTTGCACGATTTTAATATATTTTAATATAATTTTGCGCCGCCGGCAAGCAATTCTTCCTGCAGCCGCCGCACGTCCACCTCCCGCGCGGGGATCCCGCCGCCGACCGCGAGCGCCGCCGCGGTTCCCGCCGCCTCTCCGAGCGTGCAGCAGGTGGGCATGATGCGCAACGATGCCTGCGCTTCGTGCGTCGCGGAAATACACCGGCCGGCGACGAGCAGATTATCCGTATCCTTCGGCACCAGACAGCGGTACGGTATGGTATAATATTCTTCCGGACCGAAATACCGGTGGCTCGTCCCCGCCCCGTCGGGATTGTGGATGTCGATATCGTAATTGCAGACGCAGACCGAATCTTCGAATTTCGTACAGGCGATCAGCTCCTCCTGCGTGAGAACATGCTCTCCGAGAATCCGGCGGCTTTCCCGCACGCCGATCTGAATGCCCGTGGAGAGCAATACGCTGTCCTTGAATTCTTCAAAATTCTCTTTCAGGAAACGGTACATTTCAAATACCTGCCCGCGCGCCTCTATCTCCGCCTTCGTCACGTCGCGGGCGTTTGTCGGATCCAGCCGGACGATCCGCGTCGTATTGAAATGGAGCACGTCGTCGGATACCGTGCGGAAAATCAGTACGTTTTCGCGCGGGTTGGAAATTTTTCCCGCCTCCTGAAATTCCCGGTACAGCTTATTGATCCGCGCGGCATTGCACGGATTGCCCTTTGCCGTCCTGGAATCACCGCCCACGCTTCCGCGATCCGACGGCTTGGCCCCGCGCACGTTTCCCAACCGGAAACAAAGGGTCATGGGCTGACAGAGACCGTCGCTCTCTCTGCCCAACTCGTACGGACACCCGGCGAGAAAGGCGACGTTTCCGTCCCCCGTGGCGTCTATGTAAAAATCGGCGGAAAGCTCTTCCGTTCCCGAGACGTTCGAGACGTTCAGCGAAAGAAGTTTTCCTCCCTCCCGCCTGACGCCCGTGACATAAGTCTGAAACAAAAGCTCCGCCCCGCTCTCCAACGCCATCCGCATGAGAACGTATTTCAGGATCTCCTGATTGAAACAGAGTTTGTTCGCCTCCCGCAGTCCGCCCTCTTCATCCAACCTGCCGACAATTTCCTCAAACAGACCCCGGGACAGCAAAATTCTGCGCCCGCCCTTCCGGCTGTTCGTCCAATAGGGCATGAAGGGATTGATCAGATCGTACGCGGCAGCTCCGCCCAGACAGTTGTATTTTTCAACGAGCAGCACTTTTTTACCCTTTCTCGCGGCGGCGATCGCCGCCGCGCTTCCCGCAAATCCGCCCCCTGCCACAATAATATCGTAATGTTTGGTTTCCATGGTATAATTTCTCTCCCGGCAAAATTTTTCCGGACGGCCTTGCGGCATTTTGCCTCCCGGCGCTCCGGTTTCCCCGCCATATGGGCATTCTATATTGTACAACGCAAAGGCGCGTTTTTCAATGCACAAATCGGTCGGATTTTTGTATTTTTCGGCTCTGACCGATCTCTTTTTGTAAAAATCTCTTAATATAAAATTTACCTGGTTTTTCTTTTCCTTCCGTTTCCCAACCGACAGGCATACTATTGCCGGAGATACAGCTCCGCTCATCTCCGGCAAAAATCGCTCTGATATGCACCCAAAGGCCGGACAAACCTGCGGAACGTCATCGCAGTCCGATTCCCAAAGAAAGATGATACGTCATGACCTGTGTACAGGCGCCGTCTTTTTGCCAAAGAAAGACCGGCTCGTGCCCCATCCGCACTCCGTCTGAAGCGAGACGGCATATAAAAGTATCTTTATACCGATCGTACAAAAATTCCGTCTCCGGACGGGTGGTCGTAAGCATACAGGCAGCGCGGAGATTTTTCCCTTGCCGGAAAAGCAGCTCGAAAAGGCCGCAAAATCTCTCTTTTTCCGTTTCGGGGCAGCGGGCGCCGTAATTTCCGAACACGACCAATAAAAAGGGCAGTTTCCCGCGTTCTTCCCCCGTGAGCGTTTGACGGTATTTCAATTCCGAGAAGAGTTTTTCCAGCAGATTCAGATGCGTTTCCGGTTTCTCAAAGCAAAGGCTCGCGCTGCCCGCGCAATGCGCGTCCCTTCCGAAATATGCAGGGGCATACTCGTCCGTAAACAGATAATACCCGAACGCGCTTTCCGGAAAGCGCAGGACAAGGCTGAGCAAAACCGTCGCACAGCCGAAATGATTCACGGCGATGCCGGTCGGCGCCGACGCCGACAGATTTCCCGCCTCCATGTCCCAGAAAACTGGCGCGCCCTCTTCGCCAAAACCGACGACCGCCTGCATCGACACATTTCCCGCGATTTCGGGACGCCCGAATTTCCGCAGAATCTCCAACGCTTTTTCCTTATAAAAATCGTCCGTTTTTTCGTTGTTTTTTATATAATTTTCGACGCTTTTCAGCGTCTTATCGATGATTGCCATCCGCTTTCTCCTGTCCGGCTATACATACGGATTTCCGATCCGCCCTCCTCTTTCAGCCCCGCAGGGCGCAACCCTTCGTCCGTGAAAAACAGAAAAGCCTTTCAATCGGCAGGGAAGAAATAGCGGAGCATATTTTTTACAATATTTCTTATTGTCTCTTCGTCCCTCCCGCCGTAATACCAATTTATCACCGGATTTCCCGTTTTGCTGTCGTATATGCCGAAATTCTTCACGTCAATTTTGTTTTTATCGTTTTTTGCTCCCCCATCTCTGTTTTTTTCTTCCCTGCATATCTCGTCCCGGAACCACCCCGGCGTTATGTACCACCAGCCGCTTTGGTCGTGGCAATACAGATTTGTTTCATATCCGCAATAAACAGAGGTTTCTTCCTCTTTTCCGTCCGGAGCCGTTCCGCGAACGAGAATTTCTATCGTCTGTTTCTGGCTATTTCCCGCTCGGACGCCGACAAATTTCCCGTCGGTTTTTTCCGCCTGTCTTTTGATTTCCGCCATTAGGGCGTCGAAAAATACCTTGCGGATCTGTTCGCACAACTTCTCGAACGAACGCGCAATTTTATTCGCCGTTTCAAAATCTTCCGGATTTTTCAGAAATCCGGATAAATTTTCCGTCTCCGCCATTTTTCTTTCCTCTTCGCACAAAATTTCGCGGTATTGTTCCAACAAATAGCCTTCCCTTTCCGCTTTTCCCTTCCGCAACGCCGCAATCCATTCGGATATTTCCCGGAAAGAGAGGGTGAAATACTCGCCTTCGCCCAAAGATCTGCGGCAAGCGACATCGCAGCGTTCCCGACATTCGGCGGTAGCGGGCGGTCTCCCGTCGGGCGTGAGAAAAAACAGCTTCACCGCCCTCCCGTTTTGCCTTTCCAGGGCGCCATAATAGCGCAAAAGCTGCAGCGGCTGTTCGCCCGCGTGCCACTTTACTTCGACGGCGACGACGCATTCCGCCGTTTCAAAATACAAATCCAGCCGCCCTTGTTTTGCCTGAGGGCAATTTTCGACGGCGGCGCACGGATATTCGCACCGCGCGTATTTCAGCGCCCCGACCGACATCCCGCATTTTTTCGCCAGCACGTTTCCGACAAAGGACTCCCAATGATTTTCGATGAGATATTTCAGAAAACGGCTGTGAAAGACCTCTTTGTCCTCTATATTCAGAATGGAAAAAATATTGTCTTCGGAAATTCCGATTTCCGCGTCCGCCTCTCCGTTTCCAGGTTTCCTCCGCATTTTGTCCCCGTAACGGGATAAAAAAACAGAGATCGGATTGTTTTGTCTTTCCATCATCACGGACTCCCGCTTTTATTTTCGTTTTTTGCAAATATATCGCCGACGGAAATATTTTTTAATCCGCCGACGCATTGCAGATAAGAACGGAATTTCTGCTCTTTCGCGTACGCAAACAAGAGATCGAAAACCGCCGCCGCCCGCTGCGGAGCGGTTTTGGGCGGCGATAAACCGAAGCGGCGGAGTTGAGAGAAAAAATCCGTTTCTCCCCCGCCGTCCGACGCCAATTCTTTCGCATAAACAAAAAGATCTACCGAACCTTCGAAAGAGGAGACCCCGTCGTTCCCGCAAAATTCCGGGACGGCCGCCGCCGAGCCGCCGTATCCTATCAGAACACTGCCCGCAAGATACCGTCCGAACTCCTCTCTCCCCTCCGAAGTCGCGGCAAAAATCTTTCCGTCCGCTTCCTGCGCACGGATGATTTTTGCCGCGTATATCTCTTTGTGCTTTCCGAACGCCGCCGCCGTCAATGTGTTTTTCCGGATAAATTCAAACAAATCGCGCATGGATGCCGCCGCCCTTCGGGGAAAGCCCCGCCCGGCGTCGTTTTGTCGGAATTTTTCCCGCCCCGCCGGTCTGCTCTCCCATATGATAGCATACCACGCGTCCCGATTTCGGTACACATCCGGTGTCAGAACAAATATTTTTCGGGCAGCGCGGTAAACTCGTCCAACTTTCCGCTGAAAAGGTGATCGGTTTCCGGCAAAATGTCGATTTGCGCGCCGCTTTTGTCCGCCAGCGCTTTCGCCCACCTTGCCGAAGGGTCTCTGTCTCCGACGACGACATTGAGACGTTCTCCCCGAAAGCGCCGCATTCCCGAAAGCGCCATGTCGAAATTGATTTGCAGAACGGGATTTACCGCCAGAACCCGCACGATCTGCGGATACCCGGCGGCATACCACAGGGCGATGCTCGCCCCCGCCGATACGCCCATCATATAGATCTGCCGATATTGTATGACGGCAGAAACAGCCTCTTCAAAAAACGTATTTTTTCGCTCCCATACGTCCTGCGGCGTTCGGACAATATAGACGGAAAAACCATACTTTTCCCGCACGCGATCGCGGATTTTTCCGTACTTATTTCCGAAGCCGTCCGCCGAACCGCCCCGTCCCGTAAGTATGAGCAGCAGATTTTCTTTATCGTTCAAATTTTTCCCGGTCGTCATGTGGCGTTTTATACCTTATAGCGAATAGTGCCCCGAAAACGGGACATTATCCGCATATACGTCCATTGCCGAAAATGCCTTGTCAAAACTCCAAAAGGTCACTGTTTGCCAAAAGATTGGCAATTATTTTGGCGATCGCCGCGTTGTACAGATTCATATTCAGCTCGACAGCATCAAGCAGTTCTCGCAATGCCGCCACGCCCTTTGCCCCGAAATGGAGATAGGCGTCCAAAATAACCCGTTCGTAAGATTCCCGATTGATTTCATCCCCATGCTCGCTCAGGACCTTTTCAAAAAGATCTTTTTTTATCCCAAAACCTCCCTCTTTTTCTTTCTTGAAAAACATCTCATTGTACGACGACCAAAGATTGAAATCCACTTTTTTCACATCCGAAATATCTTTTGCCGACGGAAATTCCGCATCAAAAGCCGCTATGATCTGTTTTGCTTCCGGCATCGGCAGATAACGCGCGTAAAAGTCCTCCAATCCGCGATAAATTTCTTTTGCTTTTTCTATCTTAACGGCATCCGGCAAACTATAACTTTATTTCCCGGAAATCTCCCCCTTCGCTTCCAACACCGCCAGAACGTTTTTATCCCAGATCGGTTTATCGGGATTCAACGTATGCAGCAGTTTACTCGCAAAAGAAGGTTCGACCTGTCCCGTCCTTTTATACAGTTCCTCCAAAACGTCGCCGAACGTCGGACACGCGCCCGTTTTCCTGTATGCAGTCAGATACTCATCAAACAGGCGATAATACTCCTCCCGCCAGGCGCTGTCCCTGCGGATGCGATAAAATCCGTCAAACAGCTTTTGAAACTCCGGATCGGTCGGAGATACTCCGTTTGCCGCAAGCTCCATGATTTCGAGGTATTTAGCTACCCCTTTGATCTTTAGCATTTTTTACCTCCATAAAAATTATTTATATTTTTCTCTTGCCGCATCCAGATTTGCCGCAATGCGGGCGCGCAAGGACGCAGGCGAGAGAATTTCCACAAAATTCAGATACTGCATCGCCCAATATTCCATCGCGTTCGGACTGACGCGGACATACACCTTCCATTTCTCGCCGTACGGCTGAATACGTGCGTTTTCTCCGAACCAGTCAACGATCTGATCGATGATTACCGGCTCCGCCAGAAATTCGACGCCTTCCGGCTTATCCGTAAACATGTACGGCAGGGAGGTGGCGTATTCTTTATAATCGATGCCGTTTTCATGCCCGGGCAAAGAGCGCAGCGGAGTGGCGGGAGCGTCCGTCAGGCGGATGTCGGTAATGCGGTCGAGGCGATAATGCCCCAAATTTTTCCACTTTTCATTGCAGGAAATGAGATAATATCTTTGGTTATGCAAAATCAACTGATAAGGCGTCACGCGCTGATCGCTTGTCTTATGCAGCTTTTTGTCCGCGCCGTACTTGTTATAACTGAATACGATCTGCTTCTCCTGCTCGATCGCCGTATCGACGATTGCGATATTGTAAAACACCGCCTTGTTGTCCGTCTTGCTCCACTCGTCCACCGACCAGATGTTTTTGACGTGCGCGCGGAAATATTTGTTGGATAGACCGCATAATTTTTCGATCAGCTGTTTGGAGTGCAGCGCGTTGATATAGCGGCTTGCCAGCACGCCGTCGATGAGCATGCGGAGTTCGGATTCGTCGAATTCGCGACTGTTCAGATAGCTGCCGCGGCGATCGGAAATGATGTCGAAATCGGCTTCTTTAAGGCACGCCAAATAGCTGCCTACCGCTTTGCGCTCGGCCGTGATGCCGTAATCCTCTTCGAGAAGGCGGACGATATCTTCCTGTTTCAGGGGGTGTTCGGCGTCGGAATACTGTTCCAGAATATTCAGAACGCGCATAGGAGCCAATTTTTTCGGTTCGGGGATGTTCATTTTGCGTCTTTACTTTATTTCCAAAATAAGATACTTAAACTCATCGGCATAAATTTTTTTATTATTTCCCGATATAGAACAATTGAATTTTCCGTAAGGCAACCACGTACATTTATAAGTTCCGGATATTTTTATCGGATAATGCTCCCGGATTTTTTTCTTACAGAGCGACTTTGCATCGTCCTCTGTTTCAATACGTTTATATCCCATAGCAGAACTTTTCTGTCTTCCGTCTAAAACTTTATTGGTTATTTTATTATATTTTACCCACCAACAAAGCGACTCATTCCTTACAACTTTATTTTCATAAAGAGGTAAAAATTCCTTTGCAAGCGAAGCCTGAGAAATATTTGACCCCCAATATTTCTCATCATTTGTCAGTAATACAGCATAACCTTTACCAACTTTTTTCGAATTATCAAAATTTAAAGGGATCTTTCCTCCAATCAAGTGCTCCAATCTTTCAACATCCTTCCAATAAAGATATGCGCTGATATTTTCTGCTCCTTGAGGTGCCACATAATATTTTGCTCCATTCACTGCGGTATAGCACATGATCCCTTTTATACCTGGCGTCTTATATTTCAGCTCAATTGCAATATAGTTGTTTTCATCATCTTTGACTATTATATCCGTATAGTACTTCATCCGCTCTTCTTTTGATAAATTTATAAAATCTGCCAGACTGCAATTCGCCGATAAAACTTCCAATTCCACTTCAAATCCCATTTCTTTTAATTGCCAGGCTAAATCAAATTGAAATTGACTTTCGTTCGAAAATACTTTCCCGGCATTCGCCAATTCGTTGAGCGCATCTTTCAGTGTTTGTGTCGTAAAATTCATAACAAAATTTCTCCTTAAATTTTATTTAATCGAAATTTTCCGAAACATCCTGCCATTATGCCGGCATCCGAAAATGCCGCTCGCATCGCGCCCGGCAACTCCGATTCCGCTTTTGCCGAAAAAATACCTCCGGCATTCCGCCGGATTTGCACTTATTATATCATACTATATCGGAAAAATCAATAGCCTTTTTCAATTTTGCCCCAAAATTGACACTTGCACATATGTTAACATAAATCCCGGCCGCGAACAGCCTTTTTTCAGTCGGACATAATTTTCAGACGGGCGATCTCCGCTTTGCGTATTTCCCGTTTGGCGGCGAAACAGCCCCCCCTTGCCGCCTGACCGATACCCGATCCGTCTCTGCGCAGATCGCAGCCGTCCGATGTGACACTTTGGAAAGCGCCCGACATTTTTTCGCGATTCCGATTGCTTTTTCAGATCGTCGCAGACCAACACGTTGCCGAGCAACGCGGAGACGATATCTTCGTACTCCGCGTCACATCGCCCGCGTTCCGCCGCCCTGCCGACCGCCCTTCCGCCGCACGCGCACAACCCCGCAAAAACCGCCGCCGGCGTCTCAGGCGGCTTTTTCTATCCGATTGCGGATCTCGGCAATAT
>ERZ1643251.1349-NODE-1349-length-28180-cov-12.592782_pt1 | contig 28180 bp, 31 predicted proteins | sample MGYA00579261_ERZ1643251 | MGnify/ENA primary metagenome ERZ1643251 (study PRJEB29033, sample SAMEA4952267) | chicken gut metagenome | biome: Broiler Chicken; feature: Gastrointestinal Tract; material: Caecum | place: Ireland | collected 2018 | study: Broiler... | reverse complement strand
AAATTGCAAGCTTTTCATCAAATTTATTTTCCATTTCGATAAATCTTTTGTCCATCTTCTCTTCTAAAATTGCAAGCTTTTCATCAAATTTATTTTCCATTTCGATAAATCTTTTGTCCATTTTTTGGTTTATTTTATCAAACTCAGCTTTCATTTTATCCCATAATGCATCAAAGGTTTCAATCATATCATCCCTCCCTTCTCGAATTAAAAATTTGAAATTAAATTATATATTATATATTGCTATATTCTATATTATGTAGCAATTATACATATTCATTGATAGAAATATTCATGAATTAAGTTAAATTTTAGAATAAAACTATATAAGAATTAAAATATGTGAATTCAAATAATATTTATAAAAAAAAACATAGATAAATGATGTTTGCATTGTAACATATCTATCTATGTTTTTCAAGTATATTTTTACTATTTTTTGTAAATTTTTGATGTGTTAGTTTTACATATCTATTTTTGTTGAACTTTTTCTTTCTTTTTTTGCATATAGAAATCTTTAATTGGATTATGCATACTTTTTACATTTTATCTGGCATCTCTATTCCTAATAATTTTGCACCTGTTTTTAGCACATTTCCTACCGCATATGTCAAATAAATTCTAGCATTTTGTATATCTTTATCTTCTACTAGTATTTTATTATCATTATAGAAATTACTAAATGCTTTTGCTAACTCAATTAAATATCTTGATAATATGGATGGTTCTTCTTTTTCTGTTACTTGTATTAATATATTTTCAAAGTTATATATTAATTTTATTATATTTTTTGAAGCATCGTCTAATAATTTATCAAATTTTATTTCTTCTATTGTTGGTATATATCCTGCTTTTTCTAAAACACTTTTTGTACGTACATAGGTATATTGAATATATGGTCCTGTCTCTCCTTGAAAGTTTAATACTTGATTCCAATCAAATATTTCATCTTTTATTCTGCTATTCGATAAATCATTAAATATGACTGCTCCTACACCTACTTTTTTTGCTACCTCATCTTTGTTTTCTAATTCTGGATTTTTTTCTTCTATGATTTCTTTTGCTCTTGCAATAGCTTCATTTAATAATTCTTCTAATTTAACGATATTTCCTTCCCTTGTTGACATCTTTCCTGTTGGCAAAGCCACCATTCCAAATGGTACATGTTTTAACCCGTTTGTGTATTTTTCGTCGATTCCCAATAATTTGGCTACTTCAAATACTTGTTTAAAATGTAAGGTTTGCTCATATGATACAACATATAAGGCTTTATCAAAGTCGTAAGTTCTTGCTCTATATAAAATTGCTGCTAAGTCTCTAGTAGCATATGTTGTTGAACCATTTGATTTTTGTATAATACATGGTGTATTAATTCCTCTATCTTCTAAGTCAATGATTTTTGCTCCCTGTGACTCTACTAATTTTCCTGATTTTTCCAATATTTCGATAACTTCTGGCATCTTATCTGAATAAAAAGCTTCTCCATTCCATGAATCAAAATGACTTCCTAGCAAATCATATACTTTTTGGAATTCTTTTAAACTTAAATCTCTAAATTTTTTCCATATTTCTGTGCAATAAGAATCTCCATCTTCTAGTAATTTAAAATTCATTCTACATTGTTCTAAAACTTTTTCGTCTTCTTTGCATAGTTGATTAATTCGAATATAGATTTTTGTCAATTCATTGATTGGATCCTCTTCTACGTTGTATTCTTTTCCCCATAATTTGTATCCTTCGATTAATTTACCAAATTGTGTTCCATAATCTCCTAGATGATTAATTCCTATTGTATGATATCCTAAATATTGATAGATATTATATAATGCTCCTCCAATTACTGTTGAGCGTAAATGGCCTATATGAAAAGGTTTCGCAATATTTGGTGCTGAATAATCAATTACAATATTTTTACCTTGTCCAATTTCTGATTTTCCATATTCCTCTTGCTTTGCCATTTCTTGTAATACTTCTTTTACCATTTGCTCTTGATGAATATAGAAGTTTAAGTAACCTCCTACCACTTCTACTTTTTCTACCATTTTTTCATCTATTTGTATTTTCTCTTTAATGTTATTTGCAATCATTGGAGGTGCTTTTTTTAATTCTTTTGCTAATCGAAAGCATGGAAATGCATAATCTCCATTGTTGGTATCTTTTGGTATTTCTAAATAGCTTTCTAATTCTTTTTCATCTATATTAACTACTTTTGCAATCGCTTTTGCAATTATTTGTTTAAAATCAATCATATTTTCCTTCCCTTCTTTTCATTTTTTAAATAGTCTAAAAAGTTCAATTCTATTGTCATTTTTTATTTTTCTCAAGAGTTATTTTCTTTCTTCTTACAAGATTATATTATGTTTATCTTCAAAAGTCAATTCAATTATTGAATTTAACTTTACTGATAATGTTCAGTTTATTGCTTTTTCCCTATTTTATTGTTATACTATTTTTAGATTTTATTTTATACTATTTAATATATTGATAGGAGGTAATACTATGTCTACTGCTCATAATGAAGCAAATTTAGGAGATATTGCAAAAACCGTTATTATGCCAGGTGATCCACTACGTGCTAAACATATAGCAGAAAAATTCTTAGAAGATGCTAGATTAGTTAATCAGGTACGTAACATTTATGCTTATACAGGTAAATATAAAGGAAAAAAAATAACCGTAATGGCTTCTGGAATGGGAATGCCTAGTATGGGAATTTATTCTTATGAATTATTTAAGTTTTATGATGTAGATAACATCATTAGGATTGGTTCTTGTGGAGCTTATGTTCCTGAATTAAACTTATTTGATGTTGTTTTATCAAAATCTATTTTTACTGAAAGCAACTTTGCTTTAACCTTTCATAATGAAGATTGTCATATTGTAGATGCCAATGAAGAATTAAATAAAAAAATCAATGAGACTGCTGATGAAAATCATATAAAAATAGTTGAAGGAAATACCATATGTAGCGATTGTTTTGATCCCTATATGACACAAGAGGATTTTGATCATTTTATGGAAAGAGTTCCTAAAGATTTTAATGCATTGAGCGCTGAAATGGAAGCATTTGCTTTATGCTATAATGCAAAACTTCTAAATAAAAAAGCAACCTGTTTAATGACGGTTGTAGATTCAAGGTTTAAAACACAAGTTGCTACGTCTGATGAAAGAGAAAAAGGACTCGATAATATGATTAAACTTGCTTTAGAATCTAGTTTAAAATAATGTCCAATTGGGGACGTTTCTATTTGGGACATTTTTATGAAAATAAATTAATAAAAATAATATATTAGAAAAATGTATAAAACGACGAATGTGAATGAAATCATATTAGAAAAAATTAAGGAATCTAATAGGAGAATCTCCAAACTTGATTTTGAGAGGTGCCTATTAGATTCCTTTAATTTTTCTTTATGATGTAATGTTAGCCGAGGAGTGAAATACATTTTCTAATATATTATTTTTTAGGTTAAAATTGAAAAAATGTCCCAAATAGAAACGTCCCCAATTGGACATTATTTTTTGATTGATAATATTTTATATTTCATAACACCAGCTGGTGCATTTACTTCAACTGTTTGATTTTTCTTAGCTCCTAATAAAGCTTCTCCTAATGGTGATTCATTTGATATTTTATTTTCGGCTAAGTTTACTTCTGTTGAACCTACGATTGTATATTCAATTTTTTCATCAAATTCAACATCTAATACTTTTACTTTATTTCCGATTTGAACAGTTTCTGTATCAATATCTTTTTCATCTATTATTTTTGCATGTCTTAATTTATTTTCTAACTCAGCAATTTTTATTTCGTTTTCTGCTTGTGCATTTTTAGCTTCATCATATTCTGAGTTTTCAGATAAGTCTCCAAATCCTAATGCTACTTTTATTCTATCAGCTATATCTGCTCTTTTCTCTGTTTTTAAAAAGTTTAATTCCTTTTCTAAATTATTATACCCTTCTTGTGTTAAAATAACTTCTTTTTCTTCCATAGTGATTCCTCCTTGAATTGTGTACTATTTTTTGTACTTTACTATATTACGGCAGAAAATGAAATTTGTCAATACAAATTTCATTTTTCATAGTTCTTTTTTATATGCATTTAATTTTTCAATTGATCTCTTTTTTATATATTTATTGTTAGAAAAAATTCATTTTAAAAATATATCCCTTTTAGCTTGAAAATAGCAAAGCTTAATCGTTTATATATTTTTTGATTCCTCTCATATAATCTATACCAGAGAATATAGTGGCTATTGTTTGTATTATCATCATCAATGTAACGACTGTGTTTAATACAAAATCTCCACCTTGTAACGTTCCGCTAAAACATTCTCCAAATGCATGTAAATCTAGAAAGGCTAAGATAATTGCTATCATTTGTGTGACAGTTTTTAGTTTTCCCCATTTAGATGCTGCAATAACTTCTCCACCTTTTTCTACTGCAACTAGTCGATATCCAGACACTAAAAATTCTCTTGCTAATACAATAATTGGAATCCATGCTGGTAACTTGTTCATCTCCACCAACATAAGCATAGCTGATAATACTAATATTTTATCTGCTAGTGGATCTAAAAATTTTCCAAATGCTGTGACTTGATTTTTACTTCTTGCTATATATCCATCTAATTTATCTGTTAGTGAGGCTAATATAAAGATAAAATCAATTATCAAATACGATATTGGTATTCCCCATAAATCTCCTTCTATTCCGAAAAATGGTATGATTACCATTATTGGAACTAAAATCATCCTGAATATAGTTAGTTTATTTGCTAAATTCATAACTATTCTTCCCTTCATTTTCTATTTCAACATTTCAATTGCTTTTTGTAATTGTGTATCCTGATTTCTATCTATATCAAATACATTGTCAATGTCTTCTGGTAATTCTACTGTTTCATCTGGATCGATACCAACTTTGTTGATTTCTGTTCTGTTTGGTGTTAAATATTTTTCCGTTGTTATTTTTAGACCGCTACCATCAGGAAGTGTTAATATTTGTTGTATAACACCTTTTCCATAAGTTTTTGTTCCTACTATTTTTGCTTTTCCTAAATCTTTTAGTGCTCCTGCTAATATTTCTGATGAACTAGCTGTATTTTTATTTGTTAATATAATTATTGGCATATTGATAATTGGATCATTTTCTGATTTTTCTACTGTTTCTTTATTATCTTTATCCACCTCGTAGAGCAATACAGAATCTTTATCTGCAATATAATCTGCTATTTTTAAAGCTTCATCAACAATTCCGCCACCATTATTTCTTAAATCTATAATTAATGAAGTGATTCCTTGTGATTGTAGTTCTTCATATTTTGTTTTAAAGGCTTCTGCTGTATTTTCATCAAATGATGAAAATTCTATATAGCCTATATGATTTTCTAAAACTTCTCCTTCTACAGGATTTACAATAACATTTTCTCTTGTTATCTCAAAATCAAGTGTTTCATTTCCTCTTAATATTTGTAATTTTACAGTACTTCCTTGTTCTCCTTTTATTTTTGTTGAAATTGCCGTCATGTCTTCTGCTGTGCATTCTTCTCCATTTACAGATATAATTAAATCTCCTGGCTTAATACCTGCTTTTTCAGCTGGACTATTTTTTATTGGTGATAATATCATTATTCTATTAGATTCCGTATCTTGAATCATATATATTCCAATACCAACAAAATTCCCCATTGTATCTTCTAAATAATCCTTCATATCCTCTTTGGAAATATATTCTGTATAGGGATCATCTAATCCTTCTATATAGCCTTTTATTGCCCCTTCTTTTAAACTTTCATTATCCACCTCACCTAAATAATATTTGTCAATTAATGCTTTGTAGGTATCTAATGTTTGTGAAATATCTTGACTATCATCAGATGTCATCATTGTTAGATATTTATTTAAACTATCTCCTTTTACAAAATATTGATAAAAACCGATTGAAGTTAATATAAAGGTGATAAATGCTACTAAAATTATCAGCATAATAATTTTATACACTTTATATCTTTTTTTCTCTTCCATTTGTTTCCTCCCTTTCGCTATTATGATTATATACTAATTATATTTCACAATTCAATATCAAATTCCAAAAAAAGAGATTAAAGGAACATTCCTCAATCCCTCTTTTTATATAATAATGTCATTTTAAAAATATAAATTAGGATTTACCCTACAATCGTCTCCATATTTTGTGGCACTATAGCTATATGTATATGGTGCTTTTCTTACCTCAAAATGTAAATGTGGTCCTTGTGAATTTCCTGAATTTCCACTTTTCATAATCATTTGTCCTTGTGATACAATTTGTCCTTGTGATACACAAATTGAGCCTGGTGTTCCATGGGCATACCACGTTTGTAAACCATTTACATGTTGAATTACGACATATGTTCCATAACTGGTTGTTAAACTGTTTGTTGTTAAGACCACGCCATCTGCTACTGCATATATTGGTGTTCCAATACTTACACCATAATCGATTGCACCATGAAATTTACCACTTGAATAATATCCATTACAAGTAACTGTTCCTCCGTTAACAGGTCTGATAAATCCTCCTGCATTTGATGTACCACTATTGGAACTTCCACCTGTGTTTCCACTTGAACTGCTTCCTGAACTTCCACTTGAGCTACTTCCTGAGTTCCCACTTGAAGCACTTGAAGATGTATTTCCATTAGATGGTTTCTTATTGGCTAGTTCTGCTAATTGTTGTTCATATTTTTTTTGTGCTACTCTTATGTCATTTAAGATTTGTTGATTGTCTCTTGTTAATTGATCTATCTCTTCTTGTAAATCTTGTTCTTCTTGTGATAGTTGAGATACATATTTGCTTTTTTCACTTTTAGCTGTTTCAAGTTGAACAGATTTACTTTCCTTTTCTGCTTTAGAAGTATCTAAGTCTTTTTTACTCGTTTCTAAAGTTACCTTTGCATCCTCTATTTCTTTTTTTTCATTTTCTATTTTTTGCATTAAATTCATATCTGCTTCTGCAATTTCAGATATTAAATAGTAATTAGATATTAAATCTGTTAAACTCTCTGAAGAAAGTAATACATCTAAAAAGGAAGTTTCTCCAGCTTCGTAAGTTGCAACTAATCGTTTTTCTAATAATTCTTGTTGTTTATTGTAATTTTCTTGTTTTTCATTTATTTTATTTTGCGCATCTTCAATTTGTGTATTTAAATCATTAATTTTATAATTTAAATCTCCAATTTGACTTTCATAATCTGCTATTTGATTGTTTAATTCATCTACCTGTTTTTGTACATCACTTTTTTCTTGCGAAACCTGATCTTTTTGCTCTTTTGTCTCATCTATTTTCTGTTGATTATCTGCTTGTTGATTTGTTAAATCCGTTATTTCATTTGCTGCATATACCATTACATTATATTGTAGCATTAATATCATAATCATGATTCCCAGTAGTATCTTTACACATACTTTTTTCATATGTTTCCTCCTTTAAATCTTACATAACTTATTAAGGTAAATATGGTTGTGGATTAACTGGTACTCCATTTACTCTTACTTCAAAATGTAAATGATATCCTGTTGAATTTCCTGTAGTTCCTACACTCATAATTTGTTGTCCTTGGCTTACGGTTTGTCCAGCACTTACTAATCTTGATCCTGGTGCTCCATGTGCATACAATGTCATTGTTCCGTCATGATGGTTAATAACGATATATTCTCCATAACTTCTATAATTTCCATTTGCATATTTTAAAGCAGTTGAAGTTACAACTGTTCCAGCTTTTACTGCTAATATTGGTTTACCAGCTATTCCTGATCCACTAAAATCCACTCCTGTATGTCCTGCATATCCCATCCATCCTGTTGTAATACTATATCCTACAATTGGTCTTATATATCCACTAGAACTTGGATTATTGCTAACATTAGAATTATTCGAATTTCCTGGATTTGCTGCTTGTTCTTGTTTTGCAATTGCTGCTAATTGTGCTTGTATGTCTCTTTTATCTTGTTCAAATTGTTCTAATTCTGCTTGTGTATTTTTTTCATCTTCGTTTAATTGTGCTACATAAGCATCTTTTTGCGTTTTTGCATTTTGTAATTCTGTTGATTTTTGTTGTTTTTGAGATCTCGTACTATCTAATTCTTGCTTACTTGTTTCAAGTGTTTGTTTTGCTGTTTCTATCTCTTCTTGTTCTTTCTTTATTTTTTCCATTAATTCCATGTCACTTTGTGCGATTTCAGATATTAAATAATAATTTGATATTAAATCTGTTAAGCTATCTGAAGATAGTAATACATCTAAATAAGATGTTTCTCCTGCTTCATAAGTTGCAACGAGTCTCTTCTCTAATAATTCTTGTTGTTTGTCATAGTTTTCTTGTTTTTCATTTATTTTATTTTGTGCATCTTCAATTTGAGTATTCATGTCTGCAATTTTCGTATCTAACTCATCAATCTCTGATTGATAAGATGAAATTTCTGAAATTAGTTCTTCCACTTGTTGTAATGTTTCTGATTTTTGTGAACTAATATTTTCTAATTCTTCTTTCGCTTCTTCGATTTTTTTATCTGTTTCTGTATTACTTGCATTTAATTCTGATTTTGTTGCAGCCATTACTACATTGTATTGTAATAAAATAACTGTAATAATTAATATTCCTAATATTTTGAGACCTATTTTTTTCATTTCGTTTCTCTCCTCTTTTTTCGTTCTGTTTTTTTCTAATTTATTGTGTTATATTTTCGTTTTCTGTGTTTGTGTTTGTGCTTGTGCTTGTATTTGTATCTTTATCTTTATCTTGGTTTTGATTTTGTGATTCAGGAATAACGCCATTTGTTATATATTCAATCGGATTGGTTACCACACCATTGATTCTCACTTCAAAATGGGCATGTGGTCCTGTTGAATATCCTGTTGAGCCAACCTTCAAGATGGCTTCATTTCTCTTAACCGTTTGTCCTACTGTTACTAAAATTTCTGAACCATGTGCATATAATGTAGAAATTCCGCCACCATGGTCTATTATGACCATATTTCCATAAGCTGTATTATATTCTGCTTTTGTGACAATACCATCATTTGCGGCTACAAAGTTTGCTCCCATTGGTGCACTAATATCTACACCTGTATGTAATTTATATTGTCCTGTTATAGGATGTACTCTCATACCATAATTAGAGGTAATTTTGGTATATCCTGGTACTGGCCAAGCAAGCACGCCTCCTATATATTCCGTATCTAACCCTTGCTTTGCAAGTTCTAGTATTTGGTTATTAACAGCTTCATATTGTGCTGTAATTTCATCAATTTGTGCCTGTTTTGCTTTTTCCTCATCTGATAATCTTGATATATAATTTTCCCTTAATGTTTTTGTGTTCTGCAATACGGTTGATGTTTTTGTTTGTGTCTGTAGTGCCGTTGCCAACGCTTTCTGATTTTTCTCTAATTTTTGTTTTGATAATTCTATTTCTTTCTTTTCTGTTTCTACTTCATCTAATAAATCTTTGTCTAGAGATGTTATTTCTGTAATCAAATAGTAGTTTGATAAGAAATCTGAAAGATCTTTTGATTTTAATAAAACATCTATATATTTTGTGTCACCAGATTCATATATGGCAATCAATCGTTTTTCCATTATATTTTTTTGTTTTTCATAATTTTTCTCTGCGATTTCTAATTGAGATTGAATGTCTGAAATCTCTTCTTGTAATTCTTTCACCTGTGCATCTAATTCAGATATCTTATTCTCTGATTCTTGTATTTTTTCATCTAGTTTTTCTATTTGTTGTAAGTTTTCTGATAGCTGGCTTTGTACCTCTTCTAACTGTTCATTCGACTCTGTAAGCTGATTTTGTAAATCTTGTTGTTGATTTTGTAAATTTGTTAAATTGCTGTCACTATCTTCTGCATATACAACGGTTATATATGTACAAATGATTATAAAAGCTAAAACCATACATAAACATTTACGCATGCTCTACTCCTTTATACTTTTAAATATTTTCTCATAGAAATAATACTTCCTAAAGCACCTATTCCTATACCTAATAGCATATATACAAATATGATTGAACTAAACATGTCTGAAAATCCTACTAAACTTACCCCTACCATCTTCATAAATTGAGAATTTACCATTTGCTCAGCAATAAAGTTATATGCAACAGCTACAATTAAAATAGAAATGGCACTTGCAATAATTCCTATAATCATACCTTCTACGATAAAAGGCCATCTAATAAATCCATTTGTTGCACCAACATATTTCATAATTGATATTTCTTTTCTTCTTGCATGTACAGTTAATTTTATTGTATTGGCAATAATAAATATAGATATAACAATTAATAAAATTAAAATAACACCTGTAACAATTTTGATTCCATTTGCTAAATTAATTAATGTTGATACCGTTTCATCTGAACTTGTAATCTTTTTTACATTGTCTAATTTTGATATTGTATCTTGCACTTGTCCACTTAAATTTAAGTCTGTTAATGTTACAACATAAGAAGCTGTAAAAATATTATTGTCTCCTTCATATCCCTCTAGTAAGTCTTGATTATCTTCAAACTTTTCTTTCATTTGGTCTAATGCTGCTTCTTTAGACTTATATTCAATGGTATTAACACCATCAATTTTTTTGATTTCTTCTCCTAACTGTTGTATTTGTTCATCTGTTGCCTCATCTGTAGCAAATACTTGTATTCCTTGTGCTGATTCTACCTGTTGTACAAAATGATTAATATTTTCTCCTAATATTAGAAAGACACCGAATATAATCATTGTTGCACACATGATCATTAGTGATGCTCCAGTAGATTTTTTATTTTTAAATACATTCGTAAATCCTTCTCCAATTAAATAACCTAATCTATTATATTTCACAGTTCATACCCACCTTTTTTATCATCTCTTATGATTTCACCTTTTCTAATATGAATAACTCTTTTTTTCATTTTATCTACTATATCTTTAGCATGTGTTGCCACAACGACTGTTGTACCCCTCATGTTAATATCATTTAATAATGTCATGATGTCCCATGCTGTATCTGGATCCAAGTTTCCTGTTGGCTCATCTGCAATTAACATAGATGGATTATTTACCAATGCTCTTGCAAGTGCTACCCTTTGCTGCTCTCCTCCTGACAATTCATTTGGATACATTTTTGCTTTTCCACTTAATCCAACTAATGAAAGAACCATTGGAACTTGTCTTCTAATATGTCTTGGTGTTGCTCTTACAATATACATTGCGTAAGCAACATTATCATATACGGTTTTATCTGGTAAAAGTCTGAAATCTTGAAATACAACGCCCATACTTCTTCTTAAATATGGAATTCTACTGGATTTTAAAAATGTTGTATCTTTTCCATTAATAATAATGTTTCCTGATGTTGGTTCTTCTTCTTTTAAGATTAATTTAATTAATGTTGATTTTCCACTTCCTGAAGATCCAACTAAAAAAGCAAATTCGCCTTTCTCAATTCTAAAATTTGCGTTTTTTACCGCTTTTGTGCCTGTATCATATGTCTTTGTAACATTTCTAAATTCAATCATTTTTGCTCTCCTTATATGTTTTTATGTGTTTTTTTGCATAATATTCTATTATATATTTTATTCTACCTAATCATAACAATAAAGAAGAAAATTTGCAATAGTTTTTATATGAAAAAACAATAGAAAATATTGGTTTTTTTGCATTTTCTATTGTTTTTCTCCGTTTTTCTTCATTTCAAAAAATTCACATAAAATTCACATTTTAGCATTCCTGTTTAATGTGTTTGTTTTTTATACATTTTGCATTTTTAAGCTTCCTCATTTCTATACGGTTTATTTCTTCACACTTTGTATAATACCTTCACTTGTCAATCCAAAATATTTCATTAATTCTACAGCATTTCCAGATTTCCCAAAAGTATCTTTAATTCCCATTCTAACTAATTTGCAAGGATATTCTTCTGTTAATACTTCACTAATGGCACTTCCTAATCCACCAATAATACTATGGTCTTCTATAGAAATTAATTTTTTCGTTTCTTTTGCTGATTTTATCACCATGTCTTTATCAATTGGTTTAATGGTATGCATATCTATGACTCTTATATAGATACCCTCTTTTTCCAATTCTTCTTTTGCCTTCAATGCTTCTGCAACTACCACGCCTGTTGCAAAAACAGTTGCATCTGTTCCTTCTCCTATTTGGATTGCTTTTCCAATTTCAAATGTTTGATTCTCTTCATAAATACCTGGTGTTGCAAGTCTTGCAAGTCTTACATATACCGGTCCTTCTATCTTTGCAATTTCTTCTACTAAATATTTTGTTTCTACATCATCAGATGGGCATATGACTGTCATATTGGGTAAAGCTCTCATCAAGGCCATATCTTCTAACATCTGATGTGTTGCACCATCTTCTCCTACTGTAATGCCACAATGCGTTGCACAAATTTTTACATTTAAATTAGGGTAGCAAATACTAGAACGTATTTGATCATAAGAACGTCCTGCTGCAAATGCTGCAAAAGTACTTACATAAGGGATTTTTCTACAAGATGCCATTCCTGCTGCTACTCCCATCATATTGGCCTCTGCAATTCCCATATCAAAAAATCTATCTGGAAATTTTTTGGCAAATATACTTGTTTTGGTTGCTGCTGATAAATCTGCATCTAACACAACAATCTTTTTATTTTCCTCTCCTAACTTTTCCAAAACCTCTCCATAACTTTGTCTTGTCGCTTTTTTCTCTTCCTTCATAGAACTTTCTCCTTTCTATTTTTATAAAGTTGCACCTATGATACCGCCATCATTATTTAATATCGCTGTTTGTATAACGATTTTTTCTCGTTTATTAAATAATAAATTCTCTTCTACTATTCTCTTCTTTAATTTTTCTAAAAATATTTCTTCATAAAACACAAAGCTTCCACCTATGCCAATCGCCTCAGGTTCAAAAATATTTACTAAATTAGATATTCCGATACTTAAATATTCTATATATTGTTCAATAAGTTTGTTTATTTGCATATAATTTGGATTATTTTTATCATTTTTTCTTACTATATCTAATAATTCTTTTCCACTTGTTTTTTCACCTACATTTAATATTTCTCTTAGATTATCCTTAAAAGCTTTCATAGATGCATATTTCTCCCAACATCCTTTTTTTCCGCATTTGCATACTCTACCATTTTTTTCTATGACGAGATGTCCAAATTCACAGCCTGGTAAATCTCCTGTATTTAATAATTGATTGTTTATGATAACGGCTCCTCCTATGCCTGTTCCTAGCGTTAAAAATATACTTCTGTCATAAGTTTTTAAACTACCATAAACATTTTCAGCAATGGCTGCACATTTAGCATCATTTCGAATTTTTATTGGTAACTTTATTTTTTCTTGCAATTTTTTTACAATTTCATAATTTTTCAACCCTAAGTTTACTGATTTTAGTACAACACCTTCTTTAACCGTTCCTGGAATTGCCATTCCTATTTCAGAAATTTTATATTGATTTATAAATCCTTGTACTTTTTCAATTATATATTCTTCTATAACGCTTTTTATATTATTTTTTTCAGCAGTTGTTATTCTTTTCTCTGTTTTTTCTAATATTTTTCCTTTATGATCAACAATCCCAATTGCAATATGACTTCCACCCAAATCGATTCCTATTTTCATTTTGGTTTCACCACTTTCTTAACTTATATAGGATATTTTATCTTTTTTGATTATATCATAAGGTTTTAAAAAAAGCATTAAATTCTCATAATTTTTTCAGTTAATTTAGAAATTAGCTGATACAAATAATCATGATAAATATTTGAAAAAAGATAAAAACAGAGTATGTTCATCATTTGTCCATATACTCTGTTTTTATTCAAATTGATATAATTCTATAAAATTTAATTCTAAAGGTCTGTCCCTTTTGGACAAAAATTGTCCAATTTGGCACGTCCCTAAACGCCATATGCAGAGAATAAGAAATTTCCCATATATACTTGAATACATGGTACTAATACCACTACTACGACAAATATTAGTACAACACCAACAATTGCATAAACCACTTGTGGTAATACTTTCATGATTTTTTCCATGATATTATCTATATCAATTTGCATATATTCTACTAATTTTTCCATCATTTCTGGTAAGTCAGTTTGCATACCTATTTTTAACATTTCCGTTATCATTGGTTTTGCTAATCCTGATTCTTCAAATGGTTCTATCCAAGAACTACCTGTTAAGATATTATTGATAGATGTTTCTATCATGGATAACATTACATAGTTTTTTATTACATTTTTACTGACTTCTATTGAGTCTTGTATTCTCATTCCATTTCTTAAGTTTAATAACATTGCTTTTAAAAATCTTGAAAAATCAAGTGCAAATATTAATTCTCCAAATATTGGCATTTTATATTTGAAATAGTGAAAATTATATTTTCCTCTTGGTGTATTAATGTAGAATAGTATAGCAGCTATAACGCCCACCAGTATAATCACTGGTATATACCAATGTGCAATCAGACCATTTAACACATCTGCAAACCATAAAGTTATTGCTGGTAGTGTTTCTTCTGTTCCCAATTCATCAAATATTCCTTGAATTGTAGGTATTGCAACCAATGTTCCTACAAAAAGCAACACTAAAAGTAATACAAATTGTACAATATTTGGTATTAAAATGGATCTTAATTTCCTATTTAATGCATCTGATTCATCTAAATATTTGACAGCTTGTTGTAATGAATTCGTAAGCGAACCTGATAATTCTCCTACTTTTATCATATTGATATAAATATATGGAAATACATTAGAATAATATTCCATTGTTGTATACATATTTTCTCCAGCTTCAACACCTGCTAATATATCTTCTAAGATTCCTTTAAAAGACACATTTTCCGTACTCTGGATAATGGTATCTAACGCATGTATATTATTAAAATTTGCCTTTTTTAATAGATAGAAATTTTGTGTAAATATCATAATATCTCTATAGGTAATTTTTTCTGTTTTTGCAAAATATAAATTGATTTTTTCTTTAGTAGTTAATTGTTTTGGCTTACTCTTTCCTATATTGGTTGTATTTACATGCTTCATAATTTCATCTATATTCTCAATATTCTTTTTAGTCTTTTTTTGTTGTTTTCCAATATATCGAATTTGTTGAACATCTATTGGTAATAGTTCATTTCCTTTTAACATCTTTAGCAAATTTTGTCTACTCGGTGCTTCTATTCTATTTTTAACAATCAATCCAGATTTTGTCATTGCTCTATATACATAGGTTGGCATTTTTTACCTCCTTCTATTCTATTGATTACTATTGGCTGCTTTTTTTATTTTTAATTGCATTATGGTTCTATTTAAGATTTCTTGATTTTTCTCTTCTATTTGTGATTTTGCTTGCTCTAAAGTAATTTTATCTTCTACAAATAATTCAGCTAAGGAATTAATTAATCCGATACTTCCTTTTTCTAAATTACTTTGTATCGCATCTTCTATTTCAGATACACTTAATTTATCTTTTCTAATAATTCCCGCTACTATATTATCTACTACCATAACTTCTGGAACTAAAACTAGTTTTCCATCTGTTCCTTTTAATAATCTTTGTGAAACAACTAATTTTAATAAAGCAGATAACAAATATTTTATACTTGATTGATCTCTCACTTCATAGAAATTTATCATTCTATCAATTGTTTCTGCACAAGATTTTGTATGCAAAGTTCCAATTACAAGATGTCCTGATTCAGCCATTTCAATAGCTGCCTCCATTGTTGTTCTATCTCTAATTTCTCCTATTACTAAGATATCACAATCCTCTCTTAAAGAGTTTTTTACACCATCACTAAATGTTAATACATCTCTTCCTCTTCCTACTTCTTTTTGTACAATTAATGATTTTTTTGAATGGTGCTTATATTCTATCGGATTCTCTAATGTTAATATCTTTTTATTTTGATTTTCATTTATATAATCTATCATAGAATTTAATGTTGTACTTTTACCAGAGTTTGTTTTTCCTGTAACCAATATTAATCCTTGCGGTTGATATGTCATTCTCCTAACAACATCTGGAATTCCCAATGATTCATATGGTGGCAATTCATTTTTAATAAGTCTTAGTGTACATGTAGGTGTTTCATCTGAAGATGAAATATTTACTCTTAAACGTATATCTTTATATTCATATGATAAATCCAATTTTTTAGTTGTATTATATACATCATCTTTATCTACATTTCCTTTTACTAAGTAATCATATGCTTCAAGCATATCTTCTTCTGTAATTACATTCATTTCTTCTATTTCAACTAAATCTCTTGCAATTCTAAGCATTGGCTTGTTTCCACATATCATGTGAACATCTGATGCATCTTTTTCCATTGCAATGTCAAGAATTTTTTCCATATTCATATTTTTTCCTCCTTAGCAATTTTCAAAACTAGAAGAATAATAATTTTTTGTTTAACTCTTCTAAAGTGGTTTCTCCTTTTAATACTTTTCTGATTCCATCAACAATAAGTGGTCTATAACTCTCCTCTAATGCTTTTTTTCTGATTTCCATACTAGACGCCCCAGAAACAATCAATTCTTTCAATTCGTCAGTAATATTTAAAACTTCAAAAATTCCAATCCTATCATAAAAACCTGTTCCATTGCAATAATCACATCCAAAGGAATCATATGTTTTTATATCTTTTAAATCTACTTGTTCACCATATTTTTCTAATATGTTATTGATTGTATCTTTTTCTTCTTTTGTAAACGCTCTTTCTTGTTTACATTTTGGACATATTCTTCTTACCAATCTTTGCGAGATTGTTGTTGCTAATGTACTTGCTATATCATAATCTGAAACACCTATTTTTCTTAATCGATTGATAACTTCTATACTATCAATTGTATGAATTGTTGACAATACATAATGACCTGTTTGTCCAGCTTGTACAGCAATCTCTGCAGTTTCTCTATCTCTTATTTCTCCCACCAAAATAATATCTGGATCTTGTCTTAGTACCGTTCTTAATGCTCCCGCAAAGTTTGTTCTATTATCAATTTCTATTTGGTTTAATCCTGGAATTCTAATTTCAACAGGATCTTCAATCGTGGTTATATTAATCTCTGGTTTATTTAAATAATTTATAATACTATATAAAGAAGTGGTTTTTCCTTCTCCTGTTGGTGCTGCAATAATTGTAATACTATTTCTTTTATTAATGCTTTTCTTAAATGCTTCTTCTTCCCCATAATATCCTAAATCAAATATATTTTTTATGTCCGCATTTTTCTTTAATAATCTCAAAACAAATTTTTCTCCATTGACATTTGGCTGTGAAGAAACACGAATATTATAGTCTTCATAAAGCAATATTCTACCATCTTGTGCTTCTTGTTTTTCCTGATGCATATTAGATATTGCTTTTAATCTTCCAATAATTTGATGTTGCTTTTCTTTATCTAGATTTGCTGCTGTAAATAATTCCCCATCAATTCTATATCTTACTCTAATATTGGTTGCCATTGGTTCTATATGGATATCACTTGCTCTTTTTTCTATACCTGTTTTAATAATGCTATCTACTAAATTTATAATATTATCACCTGATTCGGTAATATCTGTATTTGCTTTTCCTTCTAAAGATTTTAATATCTGATCAATATCTTTTTCAAAAGTGATATAGGTTTCCATAATTAAACCTTTATTTAAAAACAATAATCGCATTGTCTCTATACTTTTTCGATTCACTGTATTGGCAAAACATACTTTTATTTTTCCACTTTCTATTTCAAATGGAATGGCTTTATTCTTTTTAGCAATATCTAAAGAAATATAATCTGATATTTTAATTTTAATTAGATTTTTATTTAATAATATCCCTTTTTCGCCCAAAATTTCCCCTATTGCAGTAATTAATGTATACGGATCACATATTCCTAATTCATATAAGCAATCACCAATTTTCACATTCGGATGATTTCTTTGATATTCTAATGCTCTTTCAATATCTTCTTCACCAACAATTCCTCTTTTTACTAATTCAACACCAATCGGTTGTCTTCTTTTTAACTCCATATTTAAAACCCCTCTTTCATAGTTTTTATTTTACTAACGTATACGTCGTTGTTCTTTCGAAATTGTCTCCTTTTATTGTAACGGATATTGTCATTTTGCCATTTTCTTCTTTTTTTTCAAAAGTACAATCTGTTATATTTTCTGCAATCTTAACCGTATTTATATATATACCTTTATTTTCTGGTATGTATGTGTATTGGTTTCTACTAGAAAAAATGATATACTTTTGGTTTCCATTTCCACTACTATTTTCTGTTTCACCAATCTCAAGTACTTTATTTCCTTTTCTATTAACTTCCTCTATAAAGTAAGAATTAAATTTTGTGTATTGCTGATTTAAATCCTCTCTTACAGAGTTTATATCTATATTCTTATAAAAATATGATGTTAATACAGTTATTATGGATATCATAACCAACATAGCAATGACATATATAATCACAGATATTAATGTAATACCTTTTTCAGATCGCATATTTTATCTCCTTAATTATTTTTTGTAATTACAGTTGATAAATCAACTGTTTCAATATGGTTTCCATCTTTATATGATATTTCTACTATAACTTTTTTTACCAGTCCTGATATAATGGTATGATTGTTTTTATTTTTTTCTAAATCTGCATAATCTGTTATTGTTGTTTTTTTATGATAACCAGTGTTTTGGATATCTTCCTCTCCTGCTAAGGTATCTATTGTTTCAAAATCTGCTGCTTTTATCTTTTCAATTTCATTGATTGCATAATTTGTAGCCTCTGTTTTTCTCTCTATCGATTTTGCATTTACATTAATATTATGCATAAGTGTTGCAATGATAGCTACAAATAGTGTTATGATGATTAAGGAAACGGTAATATCAATATTGGTTATCCCTTTTTCACTTTTTATATTCATAGATATTCCTTTCTTTCGTTTTTTGCTAAACCAAAAATTTATACCAAGCCAATACAAATAATAAATTTACAATATTGGATATGCCTAAATAAAAGCCATAGTCTATATCTTTGCCATAATTTTTTTCTTCTATTCTAACTTTTCTTCTTATATTTTGTACTTTATGTAATAAAAGATTAATTGCAACAGCAAGTGCTGTCATAATAATTGTGTTAATTGTTACATATTCTCCAGTGAATATTACCATTGTAATGACTGTTAAGATGATACCATGAACATAACTATTTTTGGCATATCGTTTTAAGGTTATGGTATCTAATATTAAAATGAATATATAAAATATTAAATATATAATATATCTATATATACTATCTTTTTCTACTATACATAGATATACTATATATGTTAGAGATAGTAAAATGCCATACATAGAAATTGATTTTTCCACTCTTCTATTTTCTAAATCAATTCCTGCCATGATAAATAAGAAACACAAATAAAGTGCCATAAATGCACCCTCTGCTAATACTGTCACTCTCAAATTCTCTATACTTATATTCATCAAATATGCTACTAATAAAAATATAGTACCTGATAATAATTCGATAATTAGATATCTTGGTCTGATTTTTTCTTTACAATATCTACATTTGCCTAATAAGAAAACATAACTAAATACTGGTATCAAATCTAAAAAGCCTAATTTATGATTACAATTAGGGCAGTATGAATGTGTATGGGTTATATCTTGCCTTTTAGGTATTCTGTATATGGCTAATGTAAAAAAACTACCAAATACTGTGCCCATTATGAATATGATTATATATAGTAGTATATCCATTTCTTCTCCTTTTATAATTTAAGCCATACACACTGTAGTGTGCGTATGGCTTTTGATTTTATAATTCGTTATTTTATCCTCCAACGCCTGGTGCTGCTGCTCCTGTTACTGTCCAACCAGTGATTCCACCGTTTTCTTTAACTGTTGTTTCTTCTGTTTTTCCTTCATTGTTTGTGCTTTTTGTAGTAATCTTTCCACTCTCAGAATCAAATGTATAATGTGTTGTATCTTTCATATACTCTGTTGAATTATCTTGTAAAAATGCTAAAAATGTAGTAATTCCCTCTTCATTATCAACATATTTTGCTGCCATGTAGTCTGTATAAGCTGCATTTAAATCAAAAGCTGCTGATTCTTTATCCTCTGCTATGTTGTTTTCAGCTACAGCTCTTGTTGCATTTGATAATATACCATTATCTCCTGTAAGCATTGCAATTGACACTCCTGCTAAAATTAATAAAACGATAATTGTGATTACTAAAGCGATTAATGTAATACCTCTTTGGTTTTTCATTTTCGTTTTTCCTCCTTTTCTTTTGAAATAAATGTATATATAATTTATGTTTAAAAAAACATAACGCTAATAACAAATTTTACTTTGTTCCTGTATCAGGAAAATAACTTGAGCCTGAACCTGTTTCACTATTTGAATTGTTCGAACTACTTGAACCATTTGAACTATTTGTACCATTTGTATTGGTTGAACCAGTTGAATTACTTGAAGCACTACCATTTCCTGTTGAACTACTATTTTGATTTGTATCTTCTCCCGCATTTGAAGAAGTATCATATGATGAAAATGGATTTGGTTTTCCTGGTACATACGTATTAATTCTTTCATAGTTATTTAAATCAGTAGCATCTATACTATATGTTAATATGACTTGTTCATCATCTACTCCATCACTTTTACTTAATTCTTCTTTTATATTTTCTGGAGTTGTATAAGATACCTTTTCTGGTATCATTTTATTACTTGGCACATATTCATATAGCAATACGCCTAATACTAAGATAATTGCCAAACATAATAATAAGATAATAATGATTTCTTTTATAACTTTTTTAGCCATAATACACTCCTTTACGAATTTGTTGAATTTGTCGTGTTCGTTGTGTCTGTTGTATTTGTACTTGTACTATTTGTTGTATTACTATTTGTATTGTTTGTTGTATTTTGATTTGTGTTACTTGCACTATTTGCACTTGTATCTAATGAAGATATTCCTTCTATTGGTATATTTTTACATATAAATGTCGCTTGTAATTCTGATGTAGATGCACCTGTTCTCATTGAGAACTCTTCTATTTTAAATGCTAAATCAGAATCATCTTCTATATCTCTTATAAATTCAGATATTCCCACATAACTACCAACAGCTGTAAAATTAATGTTATATACATTTGGTCCTCCTGTACCGTTGTGTTAATGCCATATTAATATTAACACCTACGCTAGTTGCATGTGTACCTATTTCTGTCCATAAGAAATCTAAATTATAATTTGATAATTGACTTGCTGCTTGAACCTCTCCAGTATTACTCACTGCCACCATATCCTCATAAGCTTTTTTTTGTTCTTCTAATTTTTTCATACTTGTATTTAATTCACTGACTTTATTGGGAAATGTAAAACTAGCTAATTTTGTAGCTTCTGTAACATCTTTTTCTAAAGTTGTATTCGCATTTTGAATTTCTTTTATTCCCCAAACACTAAAATTGCCAATGTGAATTCCATTTATAATTGTAAAAACAGTTAATACTAACACAAGTGCTATTAATATTAAAATTAATAATTTTTTCATGGTAAATCTCCCTCTATTTTAACTTTAATAACATTGTTTTCCTGTTGTCCTGAAGTAGAAATGACATTTGTTAAATACATTCCAGTGTCTAATTTTGCTTTAAACATACCCAATTGTTCATATTTATTAGATTGTGCTTCTATTACAATGTGTGTTCCTGTGGTATTTTCTATTGAAGTGATTTGTACATTTTCAGGTATGATAAACATTATAGAATCTAATAAATTTGGTATCGCATCTCTCGTTTTACTTGCATCTGTAATTCTATCATTCAGATCTTGCAGATTTTGAATCATTTCTGTATAATCATTTGTTCTGGAATCTATTTTTGTTTTATCATTGTCTGCTAATTGGATTTGTGCATTTGTGTCATTAATAGAGTCTTGTGCTTGTTGCTCCTTTTTTTCCATTTGGTTTTTTAATAATAGTGAAAATCCACTATAGATGACAAATAGTATTAATAATCCCACTGCAACTCTTAGCAAGCTTATTTCTGTTTTATCTAATTTTTCTCCCAAATCATTTGTAAACCATCCTGAAGTTGCCAATTTACTTTGTTTGATTTTTCCTGGTGTAATTTCTATTTTTAGCCAATCTGGAACTTTGTCGCTGAAAGTTTGCTTTTTAAAATTGATTCCTTGTATACCTTGTCCTAATCCTGATAATGCTAATGAAATTGCTGAGTTAACCTCAACATAATCTTGTATACTAATATCTTTTGTCGGATTAATAAAATATGGTTTTAAAATTTCACAATCTACTCCACTTAAATATTCTTGAAAATACAAATCCAAATTATTAATCAATGTTGCTGTTCCAGTTAAATATACTTTACTTATTTTGTCTACACTTTCATTTATTATTTTTTTTACATTTCCAACAATGTTATATAATGTTGGCATAATATCTTCAAGATAACCTATTTCAGATTCTTGAAGGTCTTTTCCTTCTGATGTATAAATTGTTGTATTTTTGCATATTTCATATGATTTTGCCAAAGAGTTTTCTTTTAAGTTGATTTTTCTTAAAAATTCTTGACTTCCATCTTCAAATACATTTACATCAAATACATTTTCATCAATAATTGTTGTTACAGTTGTATTGTCTTCTATATTTACAATTAAGCAATTTTCTTTCGGTTTGGTTTCTATTAAGTTTGTTATAGACATAGAAACTGGTACTATATTTGATAATTTACTTTTTTCTAAAACTTGCATTTTTTTAGTTAATTCTATTTTGTTAGCAGCAATATGAATTACTTTTAATTTTTCTTTATCCTCAGGATTTTTTGAAATAACATATCTTGTTTCGAAAACATTAGGATTATATCCTTGATCACTACAATACATTTCGAATTCTGTTTTGATTGCTCTTGCCAAATCTTTGTTACTTAATAAAGAAAACATATCAAAATAATTATATATTTCTTCTGATAAGTTGATACTAATTGGTATTTTATAACTATATGTCTCTTCTATGATTTGATTGATTGCTTTTTCCAAATTATCATAAAATTTAACACCAAAAGAATCGACTTTTATCTTCTCATGATCCTTTGAAACTTTTGCATATTTAATTATATTGCTTCCCACATATAACCCTAAACAGTTAGCCATGTCTTGCTCCTTTTTCTTTTTTTCTATATATTAATATTTTTTACGCTTAATAAAATTTGATACTTGAATAAATTTCTAAGTTTCTATCTTTTAACAATCATGTTAATGAATTCTAATTTATTTTACCATTCCTCTTCTAAAAATCAATATTTTTAACACAATTGTAATTTAAGTGTAATCCAATTGTAATATTTACTTTTTTTGGAATTTACATATAAAAAATCCGTCATTTTCCTTTCCTTGATATAGCTGTATATATTTTAAACCTTTTATATTATTTTCATCTTTGTTTTTTCTTATTACAACATAATCAAATTGTTTGTTGTTTTGTAAAAATTTTTCGACAATTTTTTCATTTTCTTCGCAAAAAATACTACATGTTGCATATACCATTTCTCCTTTTTCTTTTAAATATTTTGAACAAGTTTCTAGTATCTTTTGTTGAATTTTTGTAATTTCCTCAATGTCTTCTGGTCTTCTTTTCCATTTTATATCTGGTTTTCTTTTCAAAACACCCATTCCTAAACAAGGAACATCTAAAAGAATTTTGTCAAATTTTTCTTTATATTCTTCTTTATAAATCGTCGCATCTTGACATTTTGTTTCTATGATATCGATTCCTAATCTTTTTGCATTTTCATTAACTAATGCGACTCTATGCTCATGAATATCCCATGCAACAATTTTCCCTTTATTTTTCATCAGTTCTGCCATATAGGTCGTTTTTCCTCCTGGACTACTGCAGGCATCTAATACCATTTCATTTGGTTTTGGATTCAAAACCAATGGTATTAACCCAGCTCCCTCATCTTGAATTGTAAAATAGCCATTTCTGAACAAATCTAATTTTTCAATATTTTTTACTTTATCTAATATTAGGAAATCTCCCAATATACCTTCTTCAAATTCTATTTTTCTTTCTTTTAATAATTTTTTTATTTCTTCTTGATTTGTTTTTAAAGTATTTATTCTTATTGTCATTTTAGGTCTTATATTAGACGCTTTGCAAATATCTTCTACCTTTTGTATATCATTTTCTTTTAACAATTCTGTAATAATCCATACAGGCATTGAAGTCGTTTTAGATATCCTTTCTATATCATCTTTTATTTCAAACAATTCCTCATAATCTTTTTTATCGACCTTTCTTAATATTGCATTCACAAAGTTGGAACTACCTCTATGTCCATATCTTTTTGCTAAATTTACACTTTCATTTACAGCTGCTGATTTTGGTATTTTATCTAAAAATACCATCTGATATATTCCCATTCTCAATATATTTAAAATCCATGGGGAAATTTTTTTAAGTCGAATATTGGAATATTTTTTTACAATCTCATCTAATGTTAATTTCCAAGTTGTTACACCATAAACAATTTCTGATATAAACCCTATATCTCTTTCGTCAATTTTATTTCTATTTTCTTTAATATTTTCATCTACAGCAATATTAGAATACGCATCTTCTTTATCTATTTTATATAGTGTTTTTAATGCAATTTCTCTCACAATATCCATTTATCAATTATTCACCCTTTCTTTTCTCTTTTTATGATATCGTTTGTTTTGCTTTTATACATCTATCTATCCTATTTTTTAGATTCTTTTTTCAATCCTACTTTTCATTTTCTTAATTATATAATTTAATTTTTATTTTTTCTACCAATTTTGTATATTTTTTAATATTTAAGGAAAAAATATCTTTAAAAGATTTGGAGGTTATTTTTATGGAAATTAAAAAACATTTAATTATTACTGGTAATTCAACAGTATCATGGAAAGATGCCATTGTAAAAGCTGTTGCGGAAGCTTCTAAAACAATTGATTATCTTTCTGATGTAAAAATATTAGAGCAAAGAGCAAGTATTAGCGGAGATAAAATCTCTGAATACTTTGTAGATTTGGATATTTCTTTTTCTATAGATTTAAATAGAAAAGATAATAAAGACGCTTAATTTTTTTGGAAAGGAATATGTATAATGGAAAATCCAACAGAAACAAAAAAAACTTATCAAGAATATGTCGAAAAAAAATCACCCAATTCACCCATTTTAAAAAATTGTTTTAATGCCTTCTGGGTTGGCGGACTTATCTGTACAATTGGTCAGATTATTCTTAATATTTGTAAAGATAGAGGATTTGATACACAAATTTCAGGTACAATTGTTTCCATTTTATTAATTGGCTTATCTGCATTTCTTACTGGATTAAATATTTTTAATAAAATCGGAAAATTTGCAGGCGCAGGTTCTCTTATTCCTATTACAGGATTTGCCAATTCCATTGTTTCTCCTGCAATGGAATATAAATCAGAAGGCTATGTTATGGGTGTTGGTGGAAAGATGTTTACTGTAGCAGGACCTGTTTTAGTTTTTGGTATATCTACTTCTATTTTAGTGGGTATTATTTATATACTATTTAATACACAAAATATTATATTAGTATAAAATTCAATCTTTAAAGGAGTTGATTTTTTGGAAAAAGTAGGAAACCAAACTATAAAATTTAATACCCCACCAACGATATTAGAGTGTGCTTCTATTGTAGGTCCTAAAGAAGCAGAAGGTCCATTAGCAAAATATTTTGACCAAACTTTAGAAGATGAATTTTGGGGTGAAAAAACTTGGGAAAAAGCAGAAAGTAAAATTATAAAAGAAACAGTGAATATGGTTATTCAAAAAGCGCGGTATTTCAGCAAACGAAATTGATTGTATGTTTGCCGGAGATTTATTAAATCAATGTATTTCTTCCAGTTTTGGTTTACGCGAATTAAACTTACCGTTTTTTGGTGTTTTTGGTGCTTGTTCTACTTTTGTAGAATCTTTAACGCTAGGTGCCATCTGTACTGAAAGTTTTGCTAACAATGTTTTATGTGCGACTTCGAGTCATTTCTGTAGTGCAGAAAAACAATTTCGTTTTCCACTAGAATTAGGAAATCAAAGGCCACAAACTAGCCAATGGACTGTTACTGGTTCGGGAGCAGCTATTATTTCTAAAAATGGAACTGGTCCTTATATCACACATATTACTCCAGGAAAAATTGTGGATATGGGAATAAAAGACGGAAATAATATGGGGGCCGCTATGGCTCCAAGCTTTGCTGATACTTTAGTCACACATTTTTCCGATACTGGTAGAAATCCAGATTACTATGACGCCATTATTAGTGGAGATTTAGGCTATGTGGGCAAAGATATTGCAATTGATTTATTAAAAACGAATGGGTATAACATTAAAAGTAATTATAATGATTGTGGTGTTTTAATTTTTGATAAAGAAAAGCAAGATACCCATAGTGGTGGTAGTGGTTGTGCTTGCTGTGGTACAGTATTTTCTGGATATTTCTTTAAACAATTGAAAGAAAGAAAAATAAATAAAATACTATTAATTGCGACAGGCGCCTTAATGAATTCTACAAGTTCTCAACAAGGAGAATCCATTCCAGGTATTGCTCACGCAATTAGTATTGAAAATTTATAAAGTTTTTAGATTTTTAATAATATAAACACGATTTAATATATTGAATTTAAAATATACGAAAGGAATGAAATTTTATGAGCGAAGTTGATTGGGCTTCTGTTTTTGAATGGTCCACACTTTTAAAATGTTTTGTGGTTGGTGGTCTTATCTGTGTTGTTGGCCAAATATTAATTGACAAAACTAAATTAACACCTGCTAGAATTCTCGTTATTTTTGTGACTCTGGGTGCTATTTTAGGTGGATTAGGTATTTATCAATATTTAGTAGACTTTGCAGGTGCCGGTGCTACAGTTCCACTAACAGGTTTTGGTTATAATTTAGCCAAAGGTGCTATTGAAGAGGTTAAAAATATAGGATTTATTGGGGCTTTTACTGGTGGTGTAAAAGCCGCAGCCGGCGGAATTGCTGCTGCTATATTCTTTGGATATTTGGCTTCTTTATTTTCTAAACCAAAAATGAAAAAGCAATAAAAAAAAGCATATATATTATGCTTTTTTTGCGATTTCTGCAATCTCTGTAAATGCTTTTGGATCTGTTACAGCGATTTCAGCTAACATTTTTCTATTGATTGTTACATTTGCTTTCTTTAATCCTGCAATTAATCTACTATATGTTGTTCCATTCATTCTAGCTGCTGCATTAATTCTTGCTATCCATAATTTTCTAAAATTACTTTTTTTATCTTTTCTTCCTACATAAGCGTATGATAAAGATTTCATAACTGCTTGATTTGCATTTCTAAATCTATAATGTTTTGCTCCAAAGTATCCTTTGGCTTGTTTTAATATTTTTTTATGTCTTGCTCTTGTTGTTCTTGCTGTTTTTACTCTTGCCATATCTATCACCTTCCTTATTTTCTATTTTTCTCATTAATTACCATATGGTAATAATTTCTTAATTGTATTCATACATGTTTTGTCTGCATACGCATTTTGAATTTTTCCTGATTTTTTTTGTCTTTTAGTCTTATTTGCTAATAAGTGTCTTCTGTTTGATTTTGTTCTTTTTACTTTTCCTGTTGCTGTTAAAGAATATCTTTTCTTTGCAGCTTTATTTGTTTTTAATTTTGGCATAATATTTGCTCTCCTTTCATATTTTTATTTTTCAGTTTTTTTAGCTAGAATTGTAAACATATTTCTACCTTCAAGTTTTGGTGCTTTTTCTACAACTGCAATATCACTCATATCTTCAATGAATTTATTTAAAACAGCTTCACCTGCTTTTGAATTGTTTACTTCTCTTCCTCTAAATCTAACGGTTATTTTTACTTTATTTCCATCTTGTATAAATTTTTTAGCGTTTTTAGATTTAAAGCTAAAATCATGTTCTTCGATATTTGGAGTTACTCTTATTTCTTTAATTTCAAAACTTTTTTGTTTTTTCTTTGCCTCTTTTTCTTTTTTAGCTTGCTCAAATTTATATTTTCCATAGTTCATAATTTTACAAACTGGTGG
>ERZ1643251.1348-NODE-1348-length-28181-cov-5.111427_pt1 | contig 28181 bp, 24 predicted proteins | sample MGYA00579261_ERZ1643251 | MGnify/ENA primary metagenome ERZ1643251 (study PRJEB29033, sample SAMEA4952267) | chicken gut metagenome | biome: Broiler Chicken; feature: Gastrointestinal Tract; material: Caecum | place: Ireland | collected 2018 | study: Broiler... | reverse complement strand
CGCGTGCCAGCCAAAGCGCGCCTGCGCCATCGCAGCAAGGTTTACGCGCGGCGCGTCCAGCTCAACCCCCGTGCGCGCATACGCCTCCGGGGCCAGGATGCGCACCTGCGCGCCCATATGCGCAAGGGCGGGGTTTAGCGCGCCGGAGATTCGGGTGATGCTGGATTCGGCAAGTTTCACGTGAAACAATGCGGCTTCCTTATCCGCAGCGCATGCCTGCGCCGCTTGCAGGTCCGGCTTCGCGGGCGCCGCGGTTAAGCCCAGCTTTTGCTTGGCTGCAAGGATGCGCGCGCAGGAAGCTTCGATGCGCGCGCGCGGCAGGCGGCCGGACTCCACGGCTGCAAGCAGGCCTTGCGCAGCTTCCGCCACGGCTTCATAGGTATGCGAAATGGTTAGGATGTCGCAGCCGGCTTCCACCGCGCGCACGGCGGCTTCTCCCCGGTCATACAGCGCGGTAAGCGCGCCCATCTCCATGCAATCCGTAAACACGAGCCCCGAAAACCCCAGCTCTTGCCGGAGCAGCCCGTTCACCACGCGCGGCGAAAGCGTGCCGGGAACATCGGCCTCCCCCTCGAGCGCGCGGCACACCAGGTGCGCGGTCATCACGCCTGCATCCGCGCCAAAGCGGGCGGCGTATGCGGCAAAGGGCGCCCACTCGGTCTTTGCAAGCGCGTCGCGTTCCGCGCAGTTGATGGGAAGCCCAATATGGGAATCCACAGCGACGTTGCCATGCCCCGGGAAATGCTTGCACACGGGCATTACGCCGCCTGCGCGCAGCCCTTCTGCCATCGCGAGGCCGCACGCGGTCACGGTTTCGGGCGTATCACCATAGGCGCGCACGCCGATGACGGGATTCTTCGGCTCGCTGTTCACATCGAGCACCGGCGCAAAGTTCACGTTGACGCCGAGCGCGCGGAGCGCCGCGCCGCAGCGCCTCCCCACCTCCTTTATCGCGGAAGTATCTCCGCCCGCAGCGGCATGGGTGGCGGCAGCAAGCGCCATGGCGCCCGGGAACGCCAGCGCTCCCTCGTGGGCCCGCAGCACGGTCCCACCCTCCTGGTCTATGGCGATGAGGGGCGCAATCCCCAGCCGCGCATACGCCATGCTCGAAAGCGCGCCGCAGAGCTGTGCCGTTTCCGCGGCAGGGCCAATGTTGCGCGCAAACAGGATAAAATTTCCAACGTCGTATTCTTCCATAAGGCGCAGCGCCTGCGCATCGGGCATGGCGGCGCCGGGGAAGCCCGCAAGGAGCATCTGGCCGATCATCTGGCGTATTGACAGGTTTTGCATATGCGCGTCCCTCCAGATCAGTAATATTGGATATGTCGTTTCATTTATTTTGAACGCAGCGGGTGGAAAAGTCAACCATCGCGGGCAGGTTTGCGCCTTTGCGAATGTTTTGGTATAATGTCGCTATGAAAGAACAGGAACCGAAACAGGAACAGGAATCCTTTGACTTCGACGAAGCGGAGCGCCCGGCATCCAAACGGCGCATGGGGCCGCTTGGTTTTGTTGTGCTCGGCCTTGCCCTGCTGCTCATCGGCGCCGGGGCAGCTGCCGTTTCGATGCGCGGCCTGCCCACATGGCCCACGCGCATGACGCAAGCCATGGCCGAACCGGATACCCCCGCCCCCGTTGCTTCGCCCACGCCCGCAGTTGCGCAAACGGCGGCGCCTTCTGAAACGGCTGCGCAGGATGTGCAAGCCGGCGCGGAATTTGAGCGCACGGCTTTTGTGGTGGATGGCGTGGCGATCGGCGTGCTTGCAAGCGAGGAGGCCGCAGAGGCTGCCGAGCAGGAGGCAATCGCCTGGTTTGAGCTGCAGGTTCTCGGCAGCGGCACGCTGGAAACCACCGTGGAAAACGAGATCTCCTTTGCGCCTGCGCGCGATTATCCCGAGGCAGCCGATATGACGCTCGATGCGATCTTTGCCCTTTTGACGGGGCCGGATACCCCGCTCTCCGTGCGCTCCACGCTCACGGAGGAAACCATTTCCTATACCCCGCATGAAAGCGTAACGGAAAAGGATGACACGCTCCTTGCCGGCACGCGCATCATCCTGCGCTATGGCACGGATGGCGAAACCCACACCGTGACCACGCGCACGTTTTTAAACGGCGTTGCGGAGGGCGATGCGCAAACCGTAACCATCACCGCCCGCGAGCCGGTGGATGCGCTCATACGCGTGGGCACGCAGGAAGTGGACCCGGAAGCCGAACCGGGCAAGCGGGAAGGCGAACGCGGGAAGGATGCAGGAGAGCTTACCTTTGCAAGCCCCACCGAAGAAGGTGACATCGGGTCCAATTATGGCCAACGGGCAGGCGTGCTGCACCTTGGGCTGGACTACAGCGGCGCGCTGGGCGACACGGTCTACGCTTCCTGCGGCGGCATAGTCGTCAGCGCAATCGAGCGCGGTGGCTATGGCCTCATGGTTGAGATCGACCATGGGGATGGGTTCGTGACGCGCTATGCGCATCTTGACAGCATTTCGGTCGCAATCGGGGATGTGGTTGCGCAGGGCGATGCCATCGGCACCCTTGGCAGCAGCGGCAATTGCAGCACACCGCACCTGCACTTTGAACTGCGTATCGACGGAATTGCCTATAATCCGAGGTATTACCTCGACTAACGCGCGTTCTGCCCGCTTGCCGGAATGCGCGCAGGATGATACAATAAAGTCCGCATTTTATATACTTGTTATATACTTGTTTGGGAAAGAAGGAAAAAACCATGGCGCTGTTGAAATTCCGCTGCAAATCCTGCGGCAAGGTGTTTGATGAACTGGTCTCCTCCGCTGCGCTCGCGCAGGTGAAGTGCCCAGTATGCGGCGGCAAAACCGAGCGCGCATATGAGGGCAAATGCGTGCGCGCAGGGCAGGGCGGCTGCAGCGGGAGCTGCGCAAGCTGCGCGGGCTGCAAGCATTGACCGGCCCGGAAAACGACGTTGAAGGAGAACCTATGGCGCATTTTGTGATAAACGGCGGGCACAGGCTGGAAGGCAGCGTGACCATTGGCGGCGCAAAAAACGCCGCTGTGGCGATCATCCCGGCCGTCATTCTTGCAGGGGAAAGCTGCGTGGTGGAAAACCTGCCGCAGATTGAGGATGTGCGCATTCTGGAGCAGATTTTGCGGCACATGGGCGCAGATGTGGATTTCACGCCGGATGGCGCGATGCGCGTTGACCCAAAAGGGATCAACACCAACACCGTTACGTTTGACATGGTGAGCCGCCTGCGCGCTTCCTATTACCTGCTGGGGGCGATGCTTGGCCGTTATGGTCATGCGGAGATCGCCTTGCCCGGCGGCTGTTCCATCGGCCAACGCCCCATCGATCAGCACATCAAGGGCATGCGCGCGCTTGGTGCAGATGTTGTAATCGAGCGCGGCGTGGTAAAGGCGCATGCAAAGAAGCTCGTCGGTGCAGAGATCTACCTGGACGTGGTCAGCGTAGGCGCAACAATCAACATCATGCTCGCCGCCGTCGGTGCACAAGGGCAGACGATCATCTCCAATGCAGCAAAAGAGCCGCATGTGGTAGACGTGGCCAACTTCCTCAACATGATGGGCGCTTCCGTAAAAGGCGCTGGCACGGATGTAATCCGCATTCTCGGCGGGCGGAAGCTGCACGGCTGCACCTATGCAATCATTCCGGATCAGATTGAGGCTGGCACATTCATGATCGCCGCGGCTGCTACCCATGGGGATGTTGTGATTAACAACGTCATTCCCACCCACCTGGAAGCAATCTCCGCAAAGCTGATGGAGAGCGGCGCGCAGGTAATCGAGGGGGATGACGGACGTGATTTCTTCATCCGCGTCAGCAGCAACAGCCGTGCACGCGCGGTCAACATCAAGACCCTTCCCTATCCCGGTTTCCCAACCGATCTGCAGCAGCCCATGATGGCCTACCTTTCCACGGCGCAGGGCAACAGTTTCGTTGTAGAAAATATCTTTGAAGACCGCTTCAACCATGTGGCGGAGCTGCAGCGCATGGGCGCCAACATCACGCTCAATGCGCGTACTGCCATGATCGAAGGTGTAGCGCAGCTTTCCGGCGCTCCCCTGTTTGCAACCGATCTGCGCGCAGGTGCAGCGTTGATCGTGGCAGCGCTTGCCGCTGAAGGCCAGAGCCAGGTGCACAACATTGGGTATATCGACCGGGGATATGAATTTTTTGAGCAGAAGCTGCGCGCACTCGGCGCGGATATTAAGCGGGTGGAATAAGCGCTGGACGTGTTTGCATGCATCGTTTCGGTTTTCTTTGTTACCATCTGCTCTATGCGGATTCGTGCTTTTAGGAAATTTCATTGAAGGCGGCTTGAAGAGCCGCCTTTGCCTTCTGTACGGAGGCGCTGCGGCGTTATATTTCCCGGGAAATCGCCCGATTTTCCCATTTTTGCACAACACATTGTAGAAAGGAACTTTTCCATGCATTTGAGCAGGCTCCGCCCCGTCCTTGCGATCCGCCTCTTTGCAGACGACACGAAGGCGTTTGGCCCCGGCGTTGCAACGTTGCTGCCCCATGTGGACGCACTCCACTCCCTGCGGGCCGCCGCAGCAGCAATGGGCATGGCATATTCCAAAGCCTGGCGCATTACAAAAGAAAGCGAAGCCCTGCTTGGCTTCGCTTTGCTTGACTCGGTTACAGGCGGAAAAAACGGCGGCGGCGCACGCCTTACCCCGGAAGCGCGCGCATTCCTCGCCCGCTATGACGCTTACACAGCGGCGCTGCGCGCTGCAAGCGACGCGCTCTTTCGCACGCATTTCCCGGAGGAAGGCTGATTGCTCCAGCATGCTGCCGGCATGGCGCCCTTTATTCTTCCTTTTCAATCTTCAGCGCCACGATCTGCGGGGGCTCCGATAACATTACATCCCCTTCAAAGGTGACTTGCACCGCATCGTCCGGCGCAAGCGCCGGCATCGTTTCGCAGGAAATATATACCTTCTGGCCTTTCATTAAGCTGCCCGCATCTTCCGCGCAGACAGCCATGACAGCGTTCTCATAGACCTCCGTGACCGTGCAGGAAAAGGTATGCCCCTTTTCCGTACAAGCGCAGAGGATCGCTGCAAGCAAGAGCACCGCCATGAAAAAGCATCCCCGTTTTTTCATAAGTAAGGAATCCCCCATCTCTGAGATAAGCATGTCCCCATCTTCAGTATAGACGATTCACGCGGCGCATTGGTTGCCAAATTGTAAATAATTCCAGCGGAATCCCTCAAATTTTAAAGGACGCTCAACGCTGGTGCATCAAAAGCTCATATAGCCCCTCCAGCGCATCCCGGGAGTAATACTCGATCACGAGCTTGCCCCGCTCTTCCGTGCCGCTGATGGTAACGCGCGTGCCCAGATGCTCCTGCAGCTGCTCCTGCGCGGCGTACAGATCGTTGGAAATGCGGCCGCGCGCCGCCTCAGCCTTCTGCTCTGCCTTTGCGCGCTTCCGTTCCGCTTCGTTGTTCGCCGCCTGCGCGCGGCGCTCCACTTCGCGCACCGAAAGGCCTTGCAGCGCCGCCTCCTGCGCAAGCGCGCGCTGTTTGCCCGGATCCTTCACCCCAACAAGCGCCCGCGCAGCGCCGGCGGAGAGCTGGCCCGCGCGCACATATTCCTGCACGCCTTCGCTGAGGTTCAAAAGGCGAAGCGCGTTTGCAATGGCCGGGCGGCTTTTCGCAAGGCGCTTTGCAACCTCTTCCTGCGTCAAATCATGCTGTTCCATCAAAAAGCGGATTGCCGCCGCTTCTTCAATGGGATTTAAGTTCTCGCGCTGGAGGTTTTCAATGAGCGCCACCTCCATCACCTGCGCATCATCAAACGCCTTTACGATCACCGGCACCTGCGTGAGCCCGGCCATGCGTGCAGCGCGGAACCGGCGCTCGCCCGCTACGATCACATACCGGTCCCCGTTCTGCCGCACGATGATCGGCTGCACCATGCCGTGGCGCGCGATGCTATCGGCAAGCTCCTTGAGCTTCTCCTCATCAAAGGTTTTGCGCGGCTGTTCCGCGTTGGTGTCAATCAAATAAACATCCGCCTGCAGCACGCCCTCCGGCGGCGCAGCGGCATAATCCCCAAGGAGCGCGTCCAGCCCGCGCCCAAGCCCTTTTTTCATCGCCATTTTCTTATTCCTTCCCCTTCCCTGCGTCCTTTGCGATCAATTCATCCGCCAGCGCAGCATATGCCTTGGCGCCCACGCTCTTCGGGTCATATTTGTTGATGGGCAAACCGAAGCTCGGCGCTTCACCCAGGCGCACAGAACGCGGGATAATGGTGTTATAGACCTTGTTTTTAAAAAATTTCTTGACCTCATGCACCACCTGCTCGGACAGGTTGGTGCGCGCATCGAACATGGTGAGCACAACGCCTTCCACCTCCAGGCGGGGGTTTAGGTGTGCGCGCACCAGCTTCACGGTGTTCATAAGGTCCGAAAGCCCCTCGAGCGCATAATATTCGCACTGGATGGGCGCAAGCAGCGTATCCGCCGCCGTAAGGGCGTTGATGGTCAAAAGCCCGAGCGAAGGCGGGCAGTCGATGAAGATGTAGTCGTATGCCTCGCGCACCTCCGTAAGCGCCCGCTTGAGCACCGTTTCGCGGGCCATGGTATTCACAAGCTCCACCTCCGCGCCGGAAAGCTCCTTGCGCGCAGGGATCACGAACAGGCCTTCCACCGCCCCGGGCACGGCCGCCTCGCCTGCCGGAACGCCGTTAATCAGCACATCGTAAATGCTGTGCTCCGGCGCTTCCTTGTCCACCCCAGCCCCGCTGGTGCAATTGCCCTGCGGGTCGATATCGATGCACAGCACGCGCTTGCCGCGCTCCGCCACGCAGGCGGAAAGATTCACGGTCGTCGTGGTTTTCCCGACGCCGCCCTTCTGGTTTGCGATCGCGATGATCTTGCCCATTGCTCGCTCCTTTGATCCATTCAAATCTCAAAAAACGCGCCAAACCGGCACGGTTTTACAACGCATTTCTATTTCCATTATAATATAAGCGCGCGCCGAACACAATGAAGGAAGCAAAAAAGGCGTATGTTTCACGTGAAACATACGCTGCCGGAAGGCTGCGCCTTGCCCAGCCTATACGAGCCACAAGCCGTTCCCCGCCTTGCCCCCATATATTCCGGGCGCTTGAGGAGATAGCCGGTGGATGGCCCTACGTAGAGGGCGGCGTGCTTTGCCGCCCAGTCGGATGCGCCGATCCGTTTCCAGTGCCCGGACGGGATGGAGATTTTTCCGGCGCGGCGCAGCCTTGCTATGCGGGCGGTCCTCTCCCCGCCAAGAACGCTCCGGAGCGTTCGGCGCCTGGCAGCGGCGGCTTCCTTGCCAATCATCCGCTCGCCCTTGTTCTCTTTGGATGCGAGGCAGCCATAGCGGATGCTCCGGCGCAGCGCAAGCCCTTTTTCATGTTCAGTTTGAATACCGCCTTGATTTTCCGGCTGGTGCCGGCAGTATGCTGCCCGCTTATCCTATCGCGGAAAACCAGCACAATATCAAACCGGATAGCAACATCGAGAATATCTGCCGCGGTGAAGCGCACATGATATGCGGCCAAAAACGCGCTTCAAAAGGCCGGCTTCGATAACATCGCTCCGATACAGCGCTGTTCTTTGATAGTGACGGCAGCCGCATTTTGCGCCTTGATTTTTTCAACATGAGCCCGACCCCGGGCGCTTAAAGGCGGTTTCCCGCATTCCATCGCCGGTAAAATGGCCAATATTCATAAACCCGTTCTTGCGAAAAACCGCTTTTGCGCATTGCTGTGTAAAGGGTGTTGCGCAACGGCCGACGGCGCACTTGCAGCTGGCAGAAAGGAGGGCCAGCAGAAAACGGACAGGAGACATGCTCGCAGAAAGGCGGTCATATCCGCTGCCTTCACCCCATAAATCCAAATTTAGAGCATGCACTCCATCTGGCAATCAAATGGCTCTTTTTCAACATGGGCTTGATTATACTCGTTTGCTTCTACACACCCCATGCTTCTATAAAACGCCTGGCTTTCTGCTGCGGAGTGGGCGGAAATATATAATTTTTCCGCTGCATGTGCTTTCGCCCAGGCCTTTGCTGCATTGAAAAGCGTTCTGCCAATCCCGCGCCTTCGCATATCTTCCGAAACGTAAATATGCGTTAGGTCAAGATACGAATGTGCGTTGCCAAACGGATTGCTCCCCACAGAAACAAAGCCTTTGAGCTGATCATTATAAAAGGCAGCATAAACAAATCCACCGGAATGAACCGTTTCCTGTAAATCTAAGATCAGCTCCTCATAGTCGGCTTCCGTCCATTCATCGATAAATGGGGCGTTCTCAACTGTCCACTGTCCATTACGTTTACGCCAACATTTTGTGACTATCTGGTGGCGGGTAAAATGAAGAAAGAGCTGCCTGCAAATCTCATTTTCCAATAAGTTTCTATATGTCAGCATTTTTCTCTCCATGGTAAATCTCCCTTTATCGCTCCATTGAAATTGCGAAAGCTATCGCGCACAAAGGAAAACGCTTCAAATTGTGCGTATCCCCTAATGCCATACCAAGGGCGCGCATATTCATCACCCTGCAGGCAGTGATGCCGCTTAACGGCAGCCACGCGCGCTCCGAGCTGGAAGCGCCAGTGTGCCGCTTGCAGCTTCAGCGCTTTGCGGCAGCCAAGAGAGGCGCTTAACCCCCTCCTTCTTAAAACGTGTCCTTTTGGGGGAATATCTCTTGCCAAATCGCTTACTGCTTTTGACGGAAACGCTCGCCATCCCGGGAAAGGCGCTCATAAAATGCCGGAGTTTTCTCATTGTCAAGCTGCTTCTTCATGGGATGTAAGTTTCCGCGCAATATGGACGAAGCCCTGCTGCCCCTCTTTAAAATCACGCAAAAGCATTCCGAAGGATGCCCGGCATTCGGCGCGCCAGAGGTTCGCGCAAAAACGGCAGGATTGCCCGCCGGCTCCGCTTTTTGGGCCGGTTAAACCAAACGCCCGCATTTTTATGGGGCGCACAGCTTTTTGCAGGTCTGTTTCCGCCTATAAGGGATGCCGACGCACGCAAGCGCAAGGCGGCAAGCCCTCTGCGCTTCCGCAACCCCGCTTTCAAGCGTTTGGGAAGGCACCCCTGCGCCACACCAGCCTCCCAGAAAAGCATAAACGGGCGTGAGCCGGCTCGGCTCACGCCCGTTGCACGTGTTTTTCCACAACCTTAGCGCCGGCTCCAAGGTGGGGCATGCGTGCCTTGCAATCCTGCCTTCACCATCTTCCGCGCACCCCTGCCGCACAGCTTCGTTTCACGTGAAACATCACGCCATGGGTTTCAAGTCCGGGGCAATGATCAGCTGCGCCTCCGTCCTATCCTGCACCTGGGCAGGCGTATATGCCGGGTTGATCTCCAGCATCAAAAGCCCCTTGGGCGTAACTTGGAGCACGCACAGTTCAGTAACGATCAAATTCACGCACCCGACCGCCGTGAGCGGCAGCGTGCAGCGCGTGCGGATCTTCGGTTTGCCATTGACCGTATGCTCCATGGCAACGATCACCCGCTTCGCGCCGACCACAAGGTCCATCGCGCCGCCCATGCCGGGCAGGAGCTTGCCGGGAATAATCCAGTTTGCGATGTTGCCAAAGGAATCCACCTCCAGCGCGCCCAGCACCGTACAATCGATATGGCCGCCGCGCATGAGCGCAAAGGAAAGCGAGGAATCGATGTATGCGCCGCCGGGCAGCACGCTCGTGGGCCGCCCGCTCGCATCGATGATGTACCCAGGCTCCGTATTTTCCGGATCCGGCCATGGGCCTTCATCCACAATTCCGTTTTCTGCATGGAGCACCACGCGAACGTCATCGGGAAGATAGGCGGAAATCAAGGACGGCACGCCGATGCCCAGGTTGACCACATCGCCACTATGCAGCTCGCGCGCTGCACGTCTTGCGATGTAAGATCGTATTTCATCATGTTTCATTCCAGCCTGCTTTCACCTCCATCCACAACATAATCCACAAGCACGCCGGGGGTAACCACGTTTTCCGGCGCAATCTGCCCACATTCCACAACGTAATCCGCCTCCGCGATTACCGTATCGGCAGCAAGCGCCATGACTTGATTAAAATTGCGCGTAGTGCCGCGGTACCAGATGTTGCCCTTGCGGTCGATATAATACCCAGAAATAAGCGCAAAGTCTGCATGCAGCGTGCGCATGAGCAGGTATTCCCGGCCGTCCACCATCACTTTGGAATGCGTGAATGGGGAATCCTCTACAATAGTGCCAATGCCTGTTGGAGTAAGGACGCCGCCAAGCCCTGCGCCACCTGCGCGGATCATTTCTGCAAAAGAGCCCTGCGGCAAAAGATCTACCTGCAGCGTGCCGGCGTTCATCTGCTGGCTGACTTCCGGGTTAAGTCCTACATGGGTTGCAATCAAGCGCTTGACCTGCTGGTTTCGAATGAGCTTTGCTACGCCATAGCACTCACTTCCATCCGGCCCGTTCAAAATAGCTCCATCGTTACAGATCAGCGTAAACTCGCCTTTCCCACTCTTGGAAAGCGCTTCCACGATCTTGTGCGGGTTCCCGCAGCCCATGAAGCCTCCAACCATTATCGTTGCACCATGTGGAATGCGTGCAACTGCTTCTCCCAAGGTAATAAACTTCGGCATTTTAATATTTCTCCTTTCGATTCTGGACGCTTTTAACCTATGCGTCGTTTTTTTTCAGTCGCAGCAGAAAAACGCCGGGCAGAAGCCCGCCCGCCTCCGTGCGTGTTTCCGTGATCAGCGTAAGGCTCGGGCGTTCGCGCACAAGCCGCTTGAGCAGCGTGAATTCCATGGTATAAAGCAGCGCAATGCCGCCTGGCACAAGCCATTCTGGCAGCTTGTCCAAAAGGCCTGCGTAAAGGCGCTCGTTGTCTTTATGGCTCCCAACCCGGTTTCCGAAAGGCAGGTTGGCGATCACCTCATCGTATCTGCGCCGCGCTGCAAAGCGCAGGCAATCGTTGCAAATGAATTTGGCGGGAGCGTCTGCTGCGGCTGCGTTCTGCCGGGCGATGTCCACCGCCTTGTGTGCAATATCCACGCCCGTAAGCGCGCTCGTTGGGCGAAACTTGCCCCGCTCGATCAAAAACGTGCCGCTGCCGCAGCAGGGATCGAGCACGCGGGCGCCTTCTTTTAAATAGGAACCCGCATAGCGCAGCACGGCCGCCGCCGTTGCCGGGTGCATGGAGGCAGGCAGCGCGCTAACCCGATATGCAAAGCGCGCATCCGGGATGGTGAAAAGCTTAAGGAACAGATCGGCGCTCCCGTTTCGCTTCAGCACAATGCGAAGCTCGGCCTCATACGCCCCCGGCGCGTTTACGAGCAGCGGGCCATCCAGCTTTTCCGCAACGGCTTTTGCGAGCTGCGCGCGGTCCACCCCTTCTCCCCGCACTTCGATGCGGTAACCGAACGGGCCTTCGCCCGCATGCGATGCAGGCAAAAGCGCGCCAAGAAACGCTCCCGCGCGGCGGGCGATGAGCTCCGGCGCAGCCGAACTTTTACGCGCAATGGGAAAGAGCAATTCAAAGAAGCTGCGGCACGCAAACAACGGCGCAAGTTCCTTGGCTTGAACGGAAACCGCGCCCGATTCCACCGAAACCGGCGCGACGCCCTGCTCCGCAAGTTCCTGCAACAGCGATCCCTCCAGCTTGTCCGGGGTATGCAGCACCATCGTGTAAGCTTCCCGCAGCCCGGTAAACGCATGCTTTTTGAGCTGCACGAACGCTTTGCGCGCAGCCGCAAGGGCCTCCGCCTCCTCGCGCGCATGGCCTTCCTCAGCCGCGTTCGCGGCAGGCGCAACAACGTAGCTCGCAAGCGCCGCCTGCGCCGCTTCTCCCCCGCATGCGCCGAGCGCAAGCAGCATGGAAGGCCGCACAAAGCGCTGGCTTTCCCGCCCAAGCGCCGCAATGAGCGCAGGCACATCCCGCGTATCCGCAAGCGCGCCCGCAAGGCGCGCGGCGTTTTTGCGCAGCTTGGGCGCATCGGAAGAAAGCGCCGCATGCAGCGCGGATCGTTCCGGGCCCAGCAGCGCAACGATGCGCGCCGCATATGCCTTCCGCTTTGCGCAGCGGCAAAGGAACGCGCAAGCCGCCGCATTGCCTTCCTCTGTAAATAGCGCCCAGGCCGCATCAAACGCGGCTTCCGCTTCGTCAAACAGCGTTTGCGAGCCGTTGGGCGCCGCAAGGCGCGCGCGCACCTGTTCTTTTGTAAGTTCCCGCATGGCTTTTCCTCCCCCGCTTGCCGCCTTTTGGCGCTAACCTCTTTCCCGCATTGTGTTTCGGATCACCGCAAGCACCTCGTCCGTGCCGTCCGCAAGCGGCTCCGCGCTCATGGTTGCAACAAAGGAAAGCCGCCTGTCATAAAGGTCGTTCACTGCGTCAAGCAGCGTCTCGGGTGTGAGCGCTTCCTGTTCGAGCACCATCGCATACCCCTTGCGCGCAAAATAGCCCGCGTTGAGGATCTGATCCCCCCTGCTGGCCGTGCGCGGTAGCGGGATGAGGAGCGCCGGCTTTGCAAGCGCCAGGAATTCAAACACCGCGTTTGCGCCCGCGCGCGAAACCACCACCGTTGTGGCCGCAAATACGTCCGGCAGTTCCTCATTCACATACGCAAACTGCCGGTATCCCGGCTGCGCAAAACTTTCATCCACCTTGCCTTTGCCGCAAAGGTGCACTACATCAAACGTCATGAGCAGCTTCGGCAGCGCGGCGCGCACAACATCGTTCACCGCCGCCGCGCCCAGGCTCCCGCCCATTACAAGGAGCACAGGCTTGCTGCCATCAAAGCCCAGGAAGGAGAGGCCGCGCTCCTTATCGCCCTCGTAAAGCTCCGGGCGGATGGGCGTGCCCGTATGCACGCCCTTTGGGCCCACGTGCGCAAGCGTATCTTCAAACGTGACGCAGATCTTATCCGCAAACCTTGCGCTGATGCGGTTGGCAAGGCCCGGCGTGTAATCCGATTCATGCGTCACAACGGGGATATGCTTTCCCCGCGCCGCCATCACAACGGGCACCGAAACGAACCCGCCCTTGGAAAACACCAGGGCCGGCTTTACTTCCCGCATAATCCGGCGCGCTTGAAACACGCCGCGCAGCACGCGGAACGGGTCTGTGAAATTCTTCCAGGAAAAATACCGGCGCAGCTTGCCGGAAGAAATAATATGATAGGAAACGTCCTCCCGCTTGGAGACGATTGTGCGTTCGATCCCATCGGCCGTACCGATGTAATGCACCTCCATGCCCTCCGCAAGAAGCTGGGGCACGAGCGCCAGGTTCGGCGTCACATGCCCGGCGGAACCGCCGCCCGTAAGGATGATTTTCTTGTTCATGCAAAAGCCCTTCCAATAAACTATGCTCTCCGCTTCCATACTATGCATAAAAGCAAAATAAGTATATCATTCGACGCCGCGCGAAGCAAATAACAATTGACAATTGCTTTCACACAACGGACAATAAGAGCAACACAGGGTGCCCTGCGCCCGGCAAGGAGGTCCCCATGTTCAGCTTCCGTGACTGTGCGCCTGCGGAAGGCGCGCAACGCATCGCTTCCCTTCTCCCGCGGCTCACAGTCCTTCAAGATGTGGGGGAAGACGCTCCCTTTGCACACCTTTTCTCCGTGGCAACCGCCCTCCACCTCGGGGATACGCTCGGCGCGCTTTCCTGCTACCACCGCCTTACAGCCGCGCTGCTTGCCTGCGGCGCACGCCGCGTCAGCGGGGATCTCTGGCTCGATTACCTTCTTTCCCTCGTGCTGGAACGCCCGCATGCCTTTGCAGTTATGGCTGCAAATGGCCGCATGGATGAAGCGGAACGCATCGCAATGCGCGCAGATCTTGCCATCCTGGGCGAGCTTGCAACGCTCGATGGCGCGCACCTTTACCGCATGGCGGCCGAGCGGCACAGGGAACTTCAGCTCAAGCCCCGCCATGCCAAGGATAACATCTCCCTCATGTCCTCCGCCGTATGGGCAGGCGGGAGCATCCGCCCCGCGCCTGCCGCCAACGCAAAGCCTGTGCAGGAGGCGGAGGGGCCTGCGCCGCTTCTCTCCAGCATGCCGCCCGAAAGCGAATGGCTTCCCTGGCACTATGGCGAAATGGAGCTAAGGGATGCCTATGTTGCGGATGAAGCCATGGAAGAGGTCATCATCCGCCTGCTTGAAACCCCCGATTGGCGCGCCCTTTGCGACGATCTCTGGAATTTCTTTGCGGCTTATGGCTCCGCGCCGTTTTTAAAGGACCGCTTGTTTCACGTGAAACAAAACGCGCTTGCCCCGCTTCCGCTGCCCGCTGGGCAATTTTGTGTGCTTCCCTGCTATGAGCCGCAGCGCAGCGCGCTCACCGCGCATGCCATTCGCTTCATGCGCGGTGAAACCACAGAACCCCTTCTGCTCGCGGGGCCCGCCGGCGTAGGCAAAACATCCCTTGCGCTCAACCTGGCCGAAGAGCTGCCCGAGCTTAGGCTCGTACTTCTCCCGCGCGATGCTGCGTGCGATGCGGGCTGGCTGTTTTCCGCGCTCAGCGCGCAGCCATTGCGCTTCCTGCTCCTCATTGACGATGCGGACCTCTCCGCGCCCCTCGTGCGCTCGATCTTCTCGCAGCGCGCAGCCTTTGGGTGCCCGCGCAACGTGCTCCCCGTGCTTACTGCGCGGGAGGACGCGCCCGATCGCGGGGCCTTCAAAACGCTGCGCCTTTCCTATCCAAAAATCGCGGAATTTGCCGAAATGGTTTCGGCGCTGCTCTCCCAGCGCGGCGTAGAGCCCGACCCGGCCGCTGTGCGCAACGCCTGCGTGGATTACCAGGTGGATGCGCGAGATTGCCTTTCCGTGTCAGCGGCCGTGCGTCTTGCAGATGAGCTCGCCGCCATGGTATAATATTGAATTGGAAATTTCGCGCAAAGCGCGTTTCCCAAAGGAGGAACCCATGCAGCTATATAACTCCGCCACCCACAGGAAAGAAGAATTCGTGCCCAACCATCCGGGCATCGTAAAAATGTACACCTGCGGGCCGACGGTCTACCATTATGCGCACATCGGCAACCTGCGCTCCTACATCATGGAAGATGTGCTGGAAAAATACCTGCGCTATAGCGGGTATCGCGTAACGCGCGTGATGAACATCACGGATGTGGGCCATCTTTCTTCGGATGCGGATACCGGCGAAGACAAGATGCTCAAGGGCGCAAAACGCGAGCACAAAACGGTTATGGAGATCGCAAAATTCTATACGGATGCGTTTTTTGAGGACTGCCGGAAGCTCAACATCAAGCGGCCGGACGTGGTTGAGCCTGCAACCAACTGCATCCCGGAATACATCCGCATCATCACACGCCTGCTTGAAACCGCAAAGCTCAAGAAATACTACATCTTCAACGAGCACAAGGAAGAGGATCTTGCAGTAGGCGTGCGCGAAGGCGTTGAAGCCGATGCAAACAAGCGCAACAAAGCGGATTTCGTGCTCTGGTTTACCAAATCCAAGTTTGAGGATCAAGAGCTCAAGTGGGATTCCCCCTGGGGTGTCGGCTACCCAGGCTGGCACATCGAATGCTCCGGCATCAGCATCAAGCATCTGGGTGAGGATCTGGACATCCACTGCGGCGGCATCGATAACGCCTTCCCCCATCACACCAACGAAATCGCCCAAAGCGAAGCGTATCTTGGGCACCCCTGGTGCAAATACTGGTTCCATGTGCTGCACTTGAACACCAACGCGGGCAAAATGAGCAAATCCTCCGGGGAATTCCTCACCGTGTCCCTGCTGGAGGAGAAGGGCTATGACCCCCTGGTGTACCGGCTGTTCTGCCTGCAATCGCATTACCGCAAATCGCTGGTGTTCAGCTTCGAAAACCTGGACAACGCGGCAACCACCTATCATAAGCTCGTGGCGCGCATCGCGGCGCTTCAGCCGGAACCGGGCGAAACGTTTGACGAAGAAGCTGCGGCGGCGCTGCGCGGAAAATTCAACGATGCGCTGGGCAACGACTTGAACACCTCGCTGGGCGTAACCGTGCTCTACGATGTGCTCAAATATGATACCAATGCCACCACGAAGCTGGCATTGCTTGATGAATTCGACCAGGTGCTGGGGCTCTCGCTGCGCGAGGCGGCTGCGCGGGCACGCGCGGAAGCGGAACGCCTTAAAAAGGCGGAAACGGGAGCCGTTGTGGTTACCGAAGGCGAAAGCAATGCAGAGGCGGAAGCGCTGGCGCTTGCGCGCATTGAAGCGCGCAAGGCAAAGGACTGGGCGCGGGCGGATGCGCTGCGCGATGCGCTCAAGGCCATGGGCTTTGCCATTGAAGACACGCGCGAAGGCGCAAAGCTCAAGCGGCTGTAACGGCGATCTGTAAACATTAGGTTAACAAGCGCATGCGGTGCTTGTATCCTTTGCACTGGATTGGTATATTTTAGAAAGGCAGGGACTTGCTTAATGCCCCAAATAGACTGGCCCGAACTTGATTTGTTTTCCCTCGTTATGCCCGCAGCAGGCGTATATCTGCTCTGGGTGGCTGCGTTTGGCAAAGCCAAGCTGCTGCAAAACGCTTATCCCAAGTGTTCCCTTAAGAAATATCGCTTCTGGATGCGCATTTTAAGCGCGGTTTCCGGCGTGCTGCTCATCGTAAAAGGCGCGCTGGAAATTTTCGGAGTTGCAGAACCCGGCACGTTTTTAAGCGGATTTCTCTGGGTGCTTGGCCTCATTTCGCTCCTGGGGCTGATGGCGTTCAGCATCGTGATGACAGATCGCCAGAAAGCGCGCGAAGCAGCGGAAGAAGAAGCGCGCGCAAGCGGCAGAGCAACAGGCAGGCAAAACGGCAGCAGAATGCCGGAAGGCGCTTTCTCCTTTGGAGATGAGGATGCCTCTGCGGAAGACGAAGAAACAAAGAAAGAATAAATATTCCTGCTGCGGCGGGAAGTAAGGCAAAGAAAGGAAGGTTAAAAAGTTCCATGAGTACCAAGAAAGCCCTGGCACTTGTTCTGGTGGTGCTTACGCTCTTTGGCGTGGCAGGCGCTGCCATGGCAGCCCCGCATGCGGTCGTGCTCGGCGCAGGTTCCAGCATCAATGTAGGCGGGTCAACGCCCACCGGCAGCACCGGAAGCTCCGGCAGCAGCACGCAAACATCCACCCAGCAGGGCACCATTGCAAACTGCCAATCCTGGGTTAGCTTGCGCAAGAGCGCTTCCTCCACCTCCACGCGGCTTGCGCGGTTGGATAAGGGCGCATCCGTTACCGTCCTTGGGACCAGCGGGAATTACTATAAAATTTCCTACAATGGCCAGGAAGGCTATGTCTCCAAGCAGTATGTGCAGCTTTCCGCCGGCGGCGCAGGCAGCAGCTCCGGCAGTGCAAGCATTGGCGGCAACACGCAAACTTCCACCCAGCAGGGCATCATTGCCAACTGTGACTCCTGGGTCAGCATGCGCAAGAGCGCTTCTTCTACCTCCACGCGGCTTGCAAAACTCAATAAAGGTGTAGCAGTTACCATCCTCGCCACCAACGGCAGCTATTATAAGGTTTCCTGCAACGGCCAGGAAGGCTATGTTATGCAGCAGTATGTGCAGCTTTCCTCCGGCAGCGGTACGACCACCGGCGGCTCCAGCTCCGGCATCAACGGCGGTACCACTTCGGGCGGAAGCGGCATCAGCACAGGGGGTAACACTTCGAGCGGCAGCAGTGGCATTAGCGGCAATGGCGTCACCATCAGCGGTAACGGCGTCAGCGTAGGTGGCAACACCTCTTCGAGCGGCAGTTCCGGCAACACGGAAACTTCCACCCAGCAGGGCACGATTGCCAACTGCGATGAATGGGTCAGCCTGCGCAAGAGCGCTTCTTCCAGCGCCTCGCGCATCGCGCGGCTGGACAAGGGCGCTTCCGTCACCATCCTTGGCACCAGCGGCAGCTATTACAAGGTTTCCTACAATGGCCAGGAAGGCTATGTTTCCAAGCAGTATGTGCAGCTTTCTTCTGGCGGCACTGGCAGCAGTTCCGGAAATAATACAAGCAGTGGCAATGTGAGTGCACCAGATAGCAGCGATTCCGAAACCGTCGGCACGCAGCGCTATGCCCGCTTCACCGGTGGCTCTGCAGACCGCTGGGGTACCATCCGAGTCGATGGAACGAGCATTAACACCTACATTTACTGCAATGCGCTCGACAGCAAAGGGAACTTCCGCTACAACGAGCTCAACGGCGACAACAGCTACATCTATGCCATGAGCTACTATGATGACCCCATTGCTGTGATTACCGGCCACAACAAGCGCGTGAGCCAGACTGGCCTGCATCAGCTGCATCACGTGCAAAATGCCTGGCTCGGCAAATCCAAGTGCGACTACACCAAGCGCTGCAGCGCTGATTGCTCGGGCTGCAAGACATCGATCTTCAACATCAATTACAACGGCTCGTCCCGTTGGCAGCTGGTGTGCTTCTATGAGATCGACCAGAGCACTGTCTCCTCTTCCTCCACGCGCAAGCAGATCATGTACGTCAACTGCTTTAATGCCACCATTACTGGCAGTTTGAAGCAGCAGTGGCTGAACAATCAGTTCGCCTATGCAACAAGCGCTTACCGCGGCATGAAGGTATCCAATGCCACCAGCAGCGATAAACTCATGATCATCATGACCTGCGCTGACTCCTCCGGCGATAGCTACCAACGCCTGTACATGGTACTCAAGGCAGTAGATTAACCGGCAAAGACCGTCCAAGCGCGCAAGGGAATGCGGTGCATTACTGCCCTGCGCAAGCAAACACAACCTCCCGCCATAGAAGGCATGTCCTTTCGGCGGGAGGTTTTATTTTATATCATATAGCGATGGCCGAATGGGCGCTTGCCTTGCTGCATTGCTGTTTGCACTTCCATGCTTTCTGGAAAAACATGCGGGCAAAAAGCAATGCTTCGTTCCTCAAAGATGATTTTCCTGGCACGATTTGCGCTTTCTGTGCCTATCTATAAAGACCAACAGCGCACAACTCCCTGTATATTTCAAGCGCAATACACCTTTTCCACAACCCAAGCTAGAATTTCGCCCTACAGGAAAAGCGCGATTTAGGAAAGCTGCAAGCCGCATAGTTCGCCGGAAGCAGCGCACCCTTGCAATCCCGGGCATGCTGACTGCACAGCAGGATGCCTTGTTTCCTTTCAAGCCCTATGCCGTCAGCGACGCGTTCAGCGCTACATGGGTTGGAGCCTGCCAAAAGTCGCAATTTGGGCGATGTTATCCTGGCGCCTGCCTCCATATAGTTGACATGCGCCTCCGCTTTGCTTATACTATGTGTGTGCAGCGCCCATGTGCTGCGCGGGGAATGAAGTGCTCCCCTGGGAAACCTAAACCGCTGATTCAGCTGATGACTTCTGCATGTATTCTGCAGATGGCATCAGCTTTTCTGCATCTTAAAGGAGGGTTTTCCCATGCTTGCTTCCCTTTCCCTTATCTTCCTTGCAGGGCTTGCGATGGCCGCCCTGTGCCAGCTGCTCAAATTGCCCCGCATTGTGGGCATGCTGCTGACGGGCATCGCCCTCGGGCCGTATGCGCTCAACCTGCTCAGCCCTTCCATCCTTTCCATCTCATCCGAATTGCGGCAGATCGCGCTTATTATAATCCTGCTCAAAGCCGGCCTTTCCCTCAATCTCACGGATTTAAAAAAGGTGGGCCGTCCTGCCGTGCTGCTCTCCTTCCTCCCTGCCTGCTGCGAGATCCTCGCCTTCTTCCTGCTCGCTCCGCGCCTGCTCGGCATCACCAGGATCGAGGCCGCGGTTATGGGCGCCGTGCTCGGCGCCGTCTCACCTGCGGTGGTGGTACCGCGCATGGCAATGCTGATGGAACAGAACTATGGCACGCAGAAAAGCATCCCCCAGATGATCATGGCGGGCGCTTCCTGCGATGATGTTTTTGTGATCGTGTTGTTTTCAACCTTTGTGGGTATGGCGCAAGGGGGCACGGCGCAGGCTGCGGATCTATTGCAGATTCCAGTTTCGATCGTGCTGGGCGTTGCCCTGGGCGCAGGTGCAGGCTATGCGCTCAGCTGGTTCTTTGAAAGCGCCTATGCGCGCAAGCGCTGCGTGCGCAACAGCATGAAGGTTGTAATCGTGCTGGGCGTCGCTTTGCTGCTGATGGCGGTGGAAACATGGGCGGAAGGGATCGTTTCCATTTCCGGTTTGCTCGCAGTCGTAAGCATGGCGTGCGTTTTGCAGCTTCGGAGCATTCCCTTCGTATCCAAGCGGCTCTCGGAGAAATTCGGCAAGCTGTGGATTGCGGCGGAAGTGCTTCTATTCGTGCTCGTCGGCGCGGCTGTGGATATCCGCTATGCCGTAGGCCCTCAGCTCCTCCCCGCCCTTGGGATGCTGCTGTTGGCGTTAATCTTCCGCAGCATCGGCGTGTGCCTCTGCCTCATTGGAACGCAGCTCAATCAAAAGGAACGCCTTTTCTGCGTGCTTGCCTATTCCCCCAAAGCCACGGTGCAGGCTGCCATCGGCTCCGTGCCGCTTGCGTTGGGCCTGCCCTGCGGGAAGCTCGTGCTCATGGTGGCTGTGCTCGCAATCCTCATCACGGCGCCGCTTGGCGCGGCCAGCATGGATCTAAGCTACCGCAAGCTGCTTTCCAAAGAAGGCGCCCGCCCCTCCGAAAGGGCATCTGCGCCACAACCTAAATAAAAAGGCCGAAGCCGCACCCCACAGCAGCGGCTGCTCGCCAGCGGGCAATGCCCTGCATTCCACCATGCAGCCAGACGGGCCTGTAACCTTGCTGGCTTTCGCCGGGTTGAACGCTTCCCTTGTGCGCACAAAAAGGTGCGGATACCTGGCCCGTAAGCCGCGCCAGCGCATTTTTCAAAAGCGCATAACGCACGGGCAATGTGCCATAACCGCCTTCGCTCTGCAGGCAAAACTGCAAACGGATGCCTTACTGCCCAAAGGCGCGGCATCTCGCTTCCAATGCTGGAATGCAAGCATGCAATACCCTGCGGAAACGGCACGGTTTTGGCTATCCCCCTCCCTTCCGGGACTCGAAGCCGCATTTCCCTGCAAGCTTACATCGGTTTCGCCGGCGCGGGTGGCTTTGCCCCGAAGGCAACAAAAGCGCTGCTTGGGATGCGCCAAGGTTCCCAAATTTGCCCTGGCGGCACTGGTTGTGCAGCACAGGTTCAGAAGGCCTGCTGCCCGCATTTCGAGGCAGGCTAAAGCTAAGGAGCAACAATTGCTTCCACTACCCTCCCACCTTCCGAGACTCGAAGCCGCATTTCCCACAAGCTTGCATCGGCTTGACCGGCATGGGTGGCTTTGCCCCGAAGGAAGCAAAAGCGCTGCTTGGAGTGAGCCAAGGTTCCCAAATTTGCCCTGCGGCACTGGTTGCGCAGCACAGGTTCAGAAGGCCTAAAAAAGCTCTGCCCACCGCATTTCGAGGCAGGCTAAGGAGCGGCAATTGCTTCGGCTACCCTTCCACCTTCCGAGACTCGAAGCCGCATTTCCCTGCAAGCTTACATCGGTTTCGCCGGCGCGGGTGGCTTTGCCCCGAAGGCAACAAAAGCGCTGCTTGGGAGGTGCGCCAAATTGCTCCAGCCTTGCAGCACAGATCATGCGCAGCAAGCTTGATAAACTTCAAAAAGGACTCCGCATGCCCCGTTTTGGCATTTGAACGAGAGATCCCAATTTTGCACCGGTGCCGGCCGCGCCGCATTGCAGTGTGCGTGCACCGGAAAAGCGGATGGAATCCGGAAAGAAAAAGGCCGTTGCCTTTTCCTGCGGCAGCGCAGCGCAAAGGCCTTTTTTCGATGTTGGTTTTTGCATGCAGCGCATTCTTTTTTGACGCGGTCAGCGGGCACAGCCCATCCGGCAAATCGGAAGGCACTGTTTCACCAGGCACAAAGGCGCACGCTGCGCAAGTCAAGGGCTCGCACGCCAATCCATGCAAGCCTGCATGGGCAGAAAAACCCTAGCTCCGCCAGGAGACAACGTCCTCCAGGCGCTTGCGGGGCCTCGCTTTGGGGGACTCATTGGGATAGCCCAGCGCGATGGCCGCTACGAGCTGCCCTTCGCTGCATAACCATTCGCACAGCGCTTGATAGGCAAAGTAAATATCGCAGATCCAAAGGCTTCCGATCCCCTTTTCCGTTGCGCAAAGGAGCATGTTTTCAATCGAAGCGCCGATGGATTGGATGTTGCAAATCTCATAAACGTGCTCTTCGGGGGTTAGGCCTTCCGAAACGTCTTTCCCCAGGGGATTCACCACAAAAACCACAACCGGCGCTTCCGCCATGATATCCACCGTATAGTTTGCCGCGGCGATATGCTTTTTGCTTTGCGGCAGCAATGCGCCTTCCGCTTGCTCACGCGCGATCCCGGCGCGGAAAACGCGCAGCATTTCCGCCTTGGCATCGCCTTCCACCACGACATACTTCCACGGCTGCCTGTTCTTGGGGGATGGCGCCTTCATTCCACTTCGGAGTATTTCGATTAGGTCCTGCCTGGGGATCGGCGTTGCGCAAAACTTCCTTATGCTCCGCCGCGCATCCATTGCATCGATCATCTTGCATTCTTCCCTTTCTATTGCATTACGCCCATGCCGCAAACGCAATCCCTCCCGCGCGCATGCAAGCATTCGCATTCTAAGGATACCGTTTGCTGCGCTTGAAAGCGGGCGCTCGTTCCTTTGCCCCCGCGCACGTCCGCGCAAGTTGGATGCGCTTTCCATGCGCAAAAGGGGCGCGGCTTTCCGCACCCCTTCAAGGCTAGCGTTTTCTTATTCCTCCGCCTTCCAGCGCAGCACGGGCTTGCGCGCCGCCTGCACCTCATCCGGCCTGCCGATGGGCGTGGTCGTGGGCGTTTGATGCAGCGCTTCCGGGTTTTCGCGCGCCATGCGGGCGATCTCCTTCATGGCTGCGATGAACGCATCGAGGGTTTCGCGGCTCTCGGACTCCGTGGGCTCGATCATCATCGCCTCATGGACGATCAGCGGGAAATAGATCGTTGGCGGATGGTAGCCGAAGTCGATGAGCGTTTTCGCGATGTCCGTGGTGTGCACGCCGTTTGCGAGCATTTCCTCGGTGGGCGCGATTACGCATTCGTGCATGCAAATGCGGTCATGCGGGATGGCATACGCATCGCGGAGCGCGTGCATGACGTAGTTGGCGTTGAGCACGGCGTTTTCGCTGGCTTCCCGCAAGCCGCGCGCACCCAGGCTCAAAATATAGGCATACGCCTTTGCGAGCACGCTGAAGCTGCCGTAGAAACCGCGCACCTTGCCGATGGAAAGGGGCCTGTCATAATCGAGCATCGGCATGCCATCCTCCCCTTCCATCACAACGGGATAGGGCAGGAACGGGATGAGCTCCTTTTTCACGCCAACCGGGCCTGCGCCGGGGCCGCCGCCGCCGTGCGGGGTGGAGAACGTCTTATGCAGGTTGATGTGCATCACATCAAAGCCCATGTCGCCCGGGCGCACCACGCCCATGATGGCGTTCAAGTTGGCACCGTCATAATAGAGCAGGCCGCCCGCCTCGTGGACGATCTTTGCCACCTCCTCAATGTTGGCCTCAAACAGGCCGAGCGTGGAGGGGTTTGTGAGCATGAGTCCGGCCACATCGGGCCCCACGGCTGCGCGCAACGCATCAAGGTCAATGCCGCCATCCGGCGCGCTCTTGATCTCGCGCGTCTTAAAGCCTGCCATTACCGCGGAAGCCGGGTTCGTGCCATGGGCTGCATCCGGCACAATGATAACATTGCGGGCATAATCCTCGCGCATATCGTGGTAAGCCTTGATGAGCATGAGGCCCGTAAGCTCGCCATGGGCGCCCGCAGCCGGCTGCAACGTGAATTTATCGAAGCCCGCCACCTCGCAGAGCGCCTTTTCCAGCGCATCCATAAGGCGTATGGCGCCTGCAGCGCAGTCCGCGTCCGCAAGCGGGTGCACCCCGTTGAACAGCGGCGCAACCTCCTCGTTGATCTTGGGGTTATACTTCATCGTGCAGGAGCCGAGCGGATAGAACCCGTTGTCCACACCGAAATTGCGGCGGGAAAGGTTCGTGTAATGGCGCACAACGTCCACCTCCGCAAGCTCGGGAAGCGGCAGCGGCGCCTCTTGCAAGAGGGATTGCGGCACAAGGCCGGAAAGCTCCGGCACATCCAGCTGCGGCAGATCCGCGCCCCGGCGGCCGGGGACGGAGCGTTCAAACAAAAGCGGATACGCGGAACGCATCAAGCAAGCACCTCCTCAAGCGCATTGAGCGCAAAATCGATCTCTTCGCGCGTGTTGCATTCGGTCGCGCACCAGAGCGCGCCGTGCGCATCCGCGCGGAAGAAGCGCGCAAGCGGAACGCCGCCCATGATGCCGCGGCGCTTGAGCGCCTCGTTCACGGCTTCTGCATCCTTTTCATATTCCACTGCAAATTCGTTGAAGAAAGGCGTTTGCGCATAGCGCAGTTTCAATCCCTTGATCTGCTTCATACCGTCCGCAAGGTAATGCGCCTTCTGCAGGTTCTGCTGCGCCACCTCGCGCATGCCCGCGGGGCCCATCAAGGCAAGATAAATGCTTGCCGTTACTGCACAGAGCATCTGGTTCGAGCAGATGTTGGAAGACGCCTTCTCACGCCGGATATGCTGTTCGCGCGCCTGCAGCGTGAGCACATACGCGCGCGTGCCATCCGCATCCACGGTCTCGCCCGCAATGCGGCCGGGCAGGTTGCGCACAAGCTTCTGCGTGGCCGCCATAAAGCCCACATACGGCCCGCCAAAAGAGAGCGGAAGGCCCAAAGGCTGTCCGTCGCCGATGGCCACATCCGCGCCGTAATCGCCCGGGCGCTTCAAGAGGCTCAGGGAAAGCGGGTTCACATAAGCAGCAAACAGGCCGCCCGCAGCATGGGTTGCCCCTGCAAGCGCCTCCATATCCTCCAGGCAGCCCAGGAAGTTCGGCTGCGCGGCAAAGAAGCCCGCGCTGCCTGCAAGCGCCGCCGTAAGCGCGGCTTGATCCGTTCTGCCATCCGGCCCGAGCGGCACTTCCACAAGCTCGATCTTGGAGAAGCGCGCTCAGGTTTTCATCGTGGCGATCACATCCGGGTGCAGCCCGGCGGAATACGCTACCTTGCGCTTGCGCTTGGCATCGGCAAGCATGTGCATAGCCTCTGCCGCTGCGGTTGCGCCATCGTATACGGACGCGTTCGCCACATCCATGCCGGTCAAGGCGCAGATGAGCGTTTGCCATTCAAAGATCGCCTGCAGCATGCCCTGGCTCATCTCCGCCTGGTACGGCGTATAAGCGGTATAGAATTCGCTGCGGGATGCAAGCTGCGGCACGGCTGCGGGGATGTAATGGTTGTATGCGCCCGCGCCGCGGAAGATGGAAAGCGCCGTGTTATTCTGTTGCACGAGCGCCGCAAAGAGCCTGCGCACGCTCATCTCGCTCATGCCGTCCGGCAGCTTTAAAGGCCTGTCCAGCAAAAGCGCTTCCGGCACGTCCGCATAAAGCGCGCGGAAGCTCGAAAGGCCGATGGCCGCGAGCATTTCCTGCCGCTCTTCGGGCGTGGAAGGGACATAGGATCTCATAGACGGAACACCTTTCTTTTCTAAAATTGGCAACGTTGGATGCCGGCTGGGCCGAAAGCCCACCCGGCCATTGCGTGCAGGCAGAAGCGCTGCCTCAGTTGCCTTCTGCGACGAACGCGTCGTATTCCTCCGCGCTCAGAAGCTCCACGCCATCCAGGGTTTCAAACTCCACGGCCGCGATGAACGCGCCATAGGGATCGTTGTTGATGGTTTCGGGCGCGCCGTCGAGCGCCTCGTTGATCTCCACCACCGTGCCGCTCACAGCGCAGTAGATCTCGCTTGCAGCCTTTACGCTCTCCACAACCGCGAAGGAAGCGCCGGCTTCCACCGCATCGCCCACAGCGGGCAGCTCAACGTAAACGATATCGCCGAGCGCATCCTGCGCGTGGTCGGTAATGCCGATCTTCGCCACGTTGCCTTCGATGAGGAGCCATTCATGCTCTTTGGTGTATTTACGGTCGTTCGGGGTCATTGTGTGTTACCTCCATGATAGAATTCGAATTGATTCTGCATTGTTTCACATGAAACATGCTTATTTCGCACGCTGATAAAACGGCATGGGCACCCGCTCCGCCTTGAGCCTGCGCCCGCGCACCTCGATCTCATAGAGCTCGGCTTCCGCATCCGCAAGGTTCACAAGCGCCATGGCGTAATTGCCGCCGAGCGTGGGCGCAGGGCTGCCGCTCGTAACATGGCCCACCCGCTTATCGCCAAGGTAAACATCCGCATGCTCGCGGGCAATGCCCTTATCCACCAGCTTGAGGCCGATGCGGATGCGCGTTGCCGGCTTAAGCAGCGCTTCCTTGCCGATAAAGGATTCCTTGTTGAGCTTTACCGCAAAGCTGATGCCCGTTTCCATGGGGGTCACGGTTTCATCCATCTCATGGCCGTAAAGCGGCATGGAAGCTTCAAAGCGCAGCGTATCGCGGGCGCCAAGGCCGCAGGGAAGCATGTCTACGCACTTGCCCGCTTCCATGAGCGCTTTGTGCAGCGCGGGGCCATCCTGCGCAGCGCAGTAAAGCTCCACGCCATCCTCGCCCGTATAACCGGTGCGGGAGACGATGCAGGGGATGCCCGCAACCTTTGTTTCGGGCACGAAGGTGTAGTTTTTGGCCGGAAGCTCGCCCGCAACGCCCGCCGCTTCAAGCACCTGCATGAACTTCGGGCCCTGCAGTGCAAGCTGCGCATAGGCAGCGCTCTGGTTTTCCACCTCTACGCCGGGGATCACATGCGCCTTAAACCACTCAAAATCCTTATCCGTGTTGCTCGCGTTGACCACGATGAGGTATTCCGTATCGCTGTATTTGTAAACGAGCACATCGTCCACCGTGCCGCCATCCTCATAGCAGAGCATGGAATACCGGCAGCGGCCGGGCGTCATGGTAGTGATGTCGTTGGTGAGCATGGTTTGCAGATAGGCAAACGCATTTTCGCCGCGCACAAACAGCTCACCCATGTGGGAAACGTCGAACAGGCCGCAGCGTTCCCGCACGGCTTTGTGTTCTTCCAGGATGGACGAATACTGCACCGGCAGCGCCCAGCCGCCGAAATCGACCATCTTGCCGCCCAAGGCAATGTGAACATCATACAGGGGTGTTTTTTTCAGCGTATCCATTGGCAGATGTGACCTCCAGCTCGTTAAAATGCCATACTTGTGTTTATTATAAAACAAAACCCCGTCAAAAGAAAGGGCGTTCTCCCACTTCCATTTTTTATATCCAGCAATAGCTCTTATAAACGCGAATAAAAGAGAAGGCTGAGAAAATACCCCCTAATCTGCACTCAGGCGAAATCATCGCAGGCAAGATCCACAATGCGCACGCATCTCTTCCTTTTGTTCCGGCTTTTCCCGTTTTTATAAAAATAAACGTGACCCCTGCACATCCAGCTGCACTGCCCACACCGTCGCCCGCAAACTGCAAGCGGTACAACACGCTTGGACATTATCCCAACCAAGAAAGCTCATTGCACGCTTACCATAAGATCACGCTTGCGCCACCATAAAAGCAACACTTGCATCCACCCCTAACATATTTGACGTGCATGCCGCCAAAGCCGGAATCAGCTTAAGGGTCTTACCCCTTAATCCCCCTGCGCGAAAGCAAAAATCGCCGCCATACAACGCCCGCCCTTGGAGCCGCTCTCCCTTTATGCGCGCATGCGCAGGGCCAGAGCCGGGTTCCAATATGCCGCACAGTACTCGAAGAGTATGCCGCGCCGCCGCCCGGGGGATGCAAACGGAAACGCCGCCCAAACAGGCGGCTTTGGCGCGGCAAGTGCGGCAAAGGATGAACCGGCTCGGCAAGCCCGAGCACCGCGCGCGCTTTTGCTTCTTTTCTAAAAAGAAGTCCCTCGCCGGGACGAGGCGATTCCCGATCCCATCGAAATCCAGATTCGAATGGGCTTTAACTGCGGTACTCTCAATCCGCGCAGCACCAAAAACCCTTTTTCAACCGCCGTCCTTGGCCGGTGCTTGCGCCACCACATCCGCAAAAACCACCGTCGCACACGCCCCGCCATCCTCACACGCCGGCTGGCGCGAAGCGCGAACCACGCCCCCTCAAGTCACTGCATTTGCTGCCCGCCCCGCATCATCGCGCCCCTTGGAGCTCTTCCCCTATGCGCGCATGCGCAGGGCCAGAGCCGGGTTCGAGCATGCCGCACGGTGC
>ERZ1643251.1346-NODE-1346-length-28182-cov-22.170619_pt1 | contig 28182 bp, 48 predicted proteins | sample MGYA00579261_ERZ1643251 | MGnify/ENA primary metagenome ERZ1643251 (study PRJEB29033, sample SAMEA4952267) | chicken gut metagenome | biome: Broiler Chicken; feature: Gastrointestinal Tract; material: Caecum | place: Ireland | collected 2018 | study: Broiler... | reverse complement strand
ATGTTGTTTTCGGTTTCCTGACCGGTTGCAATCTGGATAAAGTAAGGATATTGAACCGCCTCGGGCTGGACTGTGTCGGATTTGCCGTAGATGGGGTTGGATTCAGAGGCGTCGAAAGTATATTTATAAGGGTTATTATTTGTAGTAATACCGGAATCCGTATTCGCTGTTGTTTTATACTCACATCCTAAAGCTCCGCTTCCCGTAACAGTTTTCAGACCCGCGCCTATTATTGAAAAATCTGATGATGTAATATCTCCCTCAATATTCGGCAACCCCGCCTCCACAGTCAACCCCAGATTCTGCAAATCCAGCGCCCCCTGCACATTAACCACCGCAGGCAGCCTGACCGTGCCCGCCTCCTCGTCAATTACAAACTTCCCGACCTGCCCGTAAGCGCTCGCAGTCTTCGCCGCCTGCCACGCAGTTTCTGTCACCGAAAGCGACGGATACAGCGCAACAATCTGCTTCAACCTGTTCAAAAACGCCTGCGTATTGGCGTTAATAGCAACAACCTGCCCGTTAAGCCTCCTGCGCAAACCTTTTGTCTCATCAATGTACAGGCTCATCCCTATGTCGCATAGTTCAAGGCCTCCGCCACCTACTTCATTAATATTTTTATAAACTAATTTATTGTTTTCATCAGTTGTTATAACATTATTTATCGGCAGCCCGTTTACAAAATCCGCAATCTTTTCAGTGTATTCTAATTCCGGACCAATAGTATCAAGCAAGTAATTCAAATTATCGCCCCTGAGCATAGCAGGAACATCAGCCTCATAGCCAACTTGTCTAAAATCTGGTGTCCAATCTGTTTTCTCACCGCCAAAACTCCTAGGCAGCAAGTTCGTCGGCTTCGTTGGTTTGTCCATTAGTTGTTCTCCATTTCGTCGTGTTTGTAGATTCAGGTGCTGGGTCTATACTCGGTAAATGCAGTTTCACAAGCCCTACTCCTGTACCTAAAATATTTTCAATATCATCAAGCAAAGTGTTTGTTTGTAGAATATTATTTCCAATTAATGTAACTTCAAGACACATAGGGTCTGTGCTGTCAGTCTTTGAATTAGGACTTTTAATTAAAACTTTGTCCGCAAAAGTCATGTTTTTGATAATATAGATATTATCTTCTCGTGTACCCTTTGTTGTGTTATAGCCTATCTTTGCATAAATTCTTCTTCTAAAAAGTTCATCAGGCAAGCTCGCCGTTTGTCCTATTGTTTGATTAGGAAACCAAAAATATTTCATCACATTCAAATCATTACTATTTACACTAAAAAACCTTGCAATATTAAAATATGTGCGTGTTGTACCTACAAGCCAGCCGATATAATCAAGATATTTCCCCTCTGCTTTATCAATATTTACCATATCAAGTAAATACTTTGATACTTTTTGCAAATTATTATAATCATTCCCGATACACTTGCAAAACAAAAGATAATCAGGGTTTGCCCTTAATTGAGATATAGAATATTCCTGCATTTTAATGTAATAATCATTCAGTAACATTGATTTCCCCTATCTCGCCCTTTTCAAGGTCTGAAATTTCAATTACATCAAGCCAATCTAAGCCGTTTTTGCTTACTTTTATTGATTTTGTGTAATCTACGCCTTTTACTTCATCTACAAATTGAATATACTTATTTGCGACAATATCATCATCCATTTTTGGATTAAAATTATTTTTAATCGCATTTTCAATATTTGTTCTAACCTGCGATAAATAAACATTGTCATTTAAAGCAACCTGAACCTTAAAATCAATATCAACTAATTGTGTGCGGGAAAACTTAATTGTTTCCTTGCTGCCTTCGCTGTCTTCAAGCTCTATTGAAATCGAGCCGACAAGCCCTATGCCGTCTTTCAAGTGCTTAAAAATCACCCCTGCAATTGTTTCATCATCATAAGCGGAATTTATAACAATATTCATTGAATGCAAAGGCACATCGCTATATTTTTGCGTGTTACGGTTTTGCCTTACATTGATATTTTTTGCACTTTTATCAATCGCATAAGGAAGCAAATATTTTTTAATCCCGCCCTCGGTGTCAGAATTGGCAAGTGATTGCGTTTGCTCCCATTCATAGCGGAATTGCGCGTTATCCTGATAATCCTGCCCGATTTCAATCTGATTGCCGCTTGAATAATATACCCCGACAACATTAGCAGGAGCTGTTATAATCTCGCATAATGCCTCATCGGGTAAATCAATTGCCCCTAACTCTTCTGCTGTAAATGAGCCAACTCCTTTGCCGTTTTCGCCAATCTGGCAATCATCATTAAGCTTAAACTGGTCTTGAGTTGATTTATTTCTAAATAAAATTGAGCCTTTAGCTGCAACTGTGTTGGGCGTTCCCTCGACTGTTCTTTGAACAACCGTATAGGTTGCATAGGTGCGCTCTAAACCAATCAATTTATATAACGCGTCTTGATATTCGTCCTCTGCCGTGTAAGGGTTCATATTTTTATCACGAAATAAAAGCTCCTGCTCATAATCCATAGCAATAAGACTTGAAGCGGTGCAAATATTGCCTATAGTGCTTTCTTTGGTAATCTGAAAATCGTTGCCAAAAGTCGGCTGCATTTCAGCCGTCCACGTTCTTAAAAAATCCTCTAAAGTATCAGGAGTTAAACCTTTTGAATTATATTGCACCTGTTTCCCCCTCAACATCAAATGTCTGACTGCCGCTTAAAACGGTGGCTTTAACTTTGTACACTTCTTCGCTGTCGTCAAAAGAGAATTTTAAAACCCTATCAACTCCAAAAACCTCGTTTATAGCAGATTTTATCTGTGCTTTTAAAATATCGGGATAAGCGCGCAAACCGCCAATGATATCAACACCTTTACGATAATCTAAAATCCAATCACCAAGCAGGATTTTAATACCAGTTTTAATATGCTGTTTTATGCGGTTTTCGCCTTCGATTGTTTCAAAATCACCGTTTTTAAATGATATACGGTTGTTATCAGTTAGTTTTAAATCTTTCATATCCTCATAATACGAGATTTAAAATCGGGCTTTTGAGTTGTACGATTTTTGCGTACAGGTTAAACCACTCCCCCTGTCGGGTTGCCTTGGTTGCCGTTTGAGTGCGTGTGCTCTAAAAACAATTTGCCGTCTATGGTAGTGTTTGAGCCTAAATTAACGCTTGAGCCTGTAATGTTTATATTTCCGCCTGTTATAGTTATATTGCCGTTTGTGATATTAACCTTTGCACTGCCGTCTTTCAGCCCTATTTCTATATCGGCATTCTCAGGATAAATAAATGCCTCATTATCAGGAATAAACCCGAGCTCAAAACAACCGTCATTTAGGTTATGACATCTATCATCCCCGTTATAATTTGTATCGCCTTTTTTGTATGCCTCTATTGATTTGTCGTAATAGCGGATTGTACCGTAATCATCCTCTTTTATTCCTAAAAATATGTAGGCTCTTTTTGTTTCATTCCGTTTTATAGGTACATTCGGGGCTATTCCGTCAAGAATCTCATCATTACGAAACACAAGCACATCAACATAATTCCCGTAAACCTTTTTCACCTGACAGGGCAGGGAACAATTTATACTTTCTTTTAAAGCCTGTATGATTTTATCAAAAGCATTGTAGCTGTTATTTTCTTCAAACACAGTAAATCTCCGTTTCTGCAACCGTGCCGTAGTTGTTGCCTCTGTGCCTTACTTTGTAAATATATTTTGTACCCTGCAATCGTGTGCCATAATCACAAAAAGCCCACGTGCCCGGATTTAAAAACGGCAAGAGTCTTGTTTTTATCATATAGCCGTTATAAGTTTTTTCGATAGTTGATTGTTTGGTTTCTTTGTTCTTTTTAGTAGTAAACTTATCATTCTGCCTTTCGGGCGTGCTTGAGTTGTCGCTATTTAAGGTAATTCCGTAGACTTCTTCAGGTTCTTCCTGTGTGAAGATATAAAACATCCCATTAATAATTTTCCACTTAAAACCAAGCAGCCGTGCAAGTCCGTTTAAGACATTTACAGATTTTTCGCGATACTGTCTACCCATAATGTCTTTATGATTTATTTCCGCAATTGTCCCAACCGGAATGCCAAAAGTTTCAACGCAATCTTTTAATATAGTTTCCGTTGATACAGTTCCGTAATAGGTTTTATCCATTCTAGCGTCTTTGTATTCAGCTAAACCGTCAATAAGCGTGATAACCGTTTCAAGGTCGTTCTGTCCCCTGCGCCCTGCGTTTGCGTCCTGCTTTAAAAAGCCCTGATTTGAGGTTAAAATAGTGCCTTTAGCTTTTTTAAGGGCTTTCAATGGATACCCTCTAAACATTAAAGCGTATTCGTCATTACTCCACGCCGCGTATAGTTCAAATGCGTCAGCATTATTCATTATGTTTGTATAGGTATTTTCTGATAAATTCCATATAGTAATTGTGCTTTCATTCGGTGCGCCGTCATCGGTTTTTACTATATCAAAGTCCATATCAAGACCGCTTTCACGGTCAACCCAAAACCGCACCGTTTCTTTATCTTCTTTAAGATTATCGGCAATACGAATATTCGCCCCGCCTATATCAAGTCTTAGGCGAAAATTCAAGTCGGGATTAACGGAGCTAACCGCCACCCCTGTTTTCAATACTAATGTTTCTTCTGCTTCAACTACCATATATAAACCCGAACTCCTCGCCGATTGTATCTAAATCAGGCTCATAAGTTTCACCGTTCAAATGTATAAACCTTAAATCCTGCGGTAATAACCGTCTATCTGTTCTAATTTTTAAACCATTGACTAAGGCTCTGCCTAAAACAATCGGCTGCATATCCGCGTCATAAAGCCAGAGATATGCGGTATTGTCGTAATCGTTCCATTTTACGGTGAAATTGAATAGACGATTGTCAAGGGTTACATTAAATTTTATAAATGGACTTGATGCCATATTCCCGAGTTTAACTTGTATTTTCATTTTTTATTCCAATATTATTTTTAAAACAGACCTGTCTTTCATTTGAGAAAGAATCCCTTTTAATTCATCTTTAACTGCATTTGGTATTATACTCGGTATTTTAATACTTCCAACGCCACCTGCTCCGGAGCTGTTCACGTTCGCACTTTCTACTACTCCCTGCGGAGCTTTTCCTATGGTTATCGGGGTCGATTCAACACTTCCTATATGAACCTTTTTAAGTTCAAGCGTATAATCCAATCCGCTTATTGCGCCATTAACAGCAGGGGTAAAATTTTGCAAAACTACATTTGACAAATTTTCATCACCGATAACCATATCAAATACCATCTTGCTTTCTCTTAAAGCTGTTAAATAACCTTTAAATTCTTGTTTTGTGTATCTCCTGCCGTCTTGCAGCCCGCAATCTATGCTATATGTTTCAGCCAAATTGTGTAAAACCTCTTGAAAGCTCATCCCGTTTTCAACACGTCTGTCCGGAGCTTCTGATTGATAAGTTTCATTATGATTAAAAACAACATCAATTTCTAAAATATTATTTTGTTTTTGTTCTTGCTTTGACTTTTGCGTGTTTGCATAGTCTATCCCACCTTTTAAAACTTTAGAAAACCCGCTTACAAAGCTGCCTACATTAATTGAGCCGTTTTTTAAAGCGTCTTTCATCTGTGTAGCACCACTATAGCCCATAGCAACAGCCTGCTTATCAAGTGCAGGAGCAAAGCCTAAAAATAAATAGTCTAATGCAGCCTGATTAGTTATTTTACCGTCCGCCATAAGTTGAGCCAAACCAATAGCCGAGAATTTACAAGCCATATTTTCGGCAGTTTGCATATATTTGCCTAAATCCGCAAATGTCGCACCCGGATTCTGAATTGCACTTTTAATTGTATTAGGCGCATTTTTTAAAGCAGAAGTAAGTTTACCCTTTAATGACTGTTTTGTCTTCGGGTCGGAGTTTACATCTGTTTTTTTTAGCTCGTATGGTAATATGATTTGTGCATATGTCATATTTTGATTTTAGCTTTTGTAAAATCGGGCTATTTAACATATAATGAGCGTATTAAGAACATTGAAAATAAAATATAAAGGGTAGCCCTTGAAAAAACCTCCAATGCGCTAACAAACTTATAGCGGCAATAGGGCAGAAAGGAGGTTAAAGATGAAAAGGCAGATAATAAAATATGCCCTATCGGTAGTAGGACACATTTTACAAATTATTTCGCTTTTTTTGTAAAGGGGCGACAAGTTGGTTAAACTTTAGCGGAGTTTGACCAACTCCCTTTATATTTTCATTTTAACAGATGTAAATAAGGATTTCAAGTTTTGAGGACGAACTTATGTTTTTAACAATTCTTACAATAATTACCGCTGCTGTTGTTTTAGGCAAATTTTTTGAAAAAAGAGCGAATAAGGCGATGGAATCACATGTCATAAATGATGATTTTAAGGAAATGCAAAAAACCGTTATTGCTCAATGTTCTGATGTAAACGTAAATAAGAAAAAAAATAAAGGTTTGGGTATAGCAATTGGCGTTATATTAATATCTCTTTATGTTTATTTAAGTATCCCTATAGTGATAACTACGAGTATTATGGGCGTTGAAATAGGCGTAAAGATGAAATATCAGCCATTGACAACTTGTCTTGATTATTATGTTGAATTTGGGGATAAAGCACATAATAAAGTATGCGGGATTAGTCCGGTTAAAGTATTTCAGGCTAAAACAAAAATGGGTAATTTATACGAAAATTTATTTTTTAAATACTAAGCATACCCCATTTCATACTTTGTAAAAAACTTTTGTAAAACATCTTCCACATTTGCAGCTATTGTTTCAGGTTGTGAATTTGGCGCTGTAATACTAATAGATATATGATTAGTAGAACTTTTGGTATCAGAATTACTGTAATTTCCATTTAAATTAGGCAGTGTATTAATATATCCACTATTCGGTATTGGCACATCTGTATTTATAAGAGGCGCTGCCCCACCGGTAAGGATTCCCTCTCTTATAAATGGCTTTAATCCTTTTTCAGGATTACTTATTGTCGCACCTTTTTTATTTATATCCTTAAATATTTCTTTATTTCTTTTCATTTTGTCGGCAACAGTTAATCCGGCTTCGGGGTCTTTATAAACAGGGCCACCAATAGAGTTTTCAGAACCGGGAACAACATCATAATCCTTGGGATCTCTTCTAAATAAATCATTATAATAAGTGTCTGCGTTAGGGTTCATAATACCCATAATAATATCTTGAATAAGCAATAATACACCTAAAATCATAGCCCACTTTAAATATAATAAATTTGTGGCACTTGCAAGTCCTTTTATGCCCTTTTCTAAAGATATTACAGCTTTATTTATACTTTCTAAGCCTATAATCCAATCCATTATTTTTTTGTACCCGAATAAAACCATAATTAGCTTAAGATGTTTAAATATAAATACTAATCCTTTGCCAATCATTTGAACGAATTTTAATAATTTTTCGCTTCTCAAAATCCCTGTAATATCCCTTACAAGCTGTGCCAACGCTTCGCCTGCTTCACCGTGTAAAATATTTGCCTGAAACTCCATCCAAGCCGTGTTTAAGTTTACGAGTGCAAAATCTAAAGATTTAATGTTTTCTTTAAACCCTTTCCCAAGTTCCTTTTCAGCCTGTGTAATAAACTTCGGCACAAATTCAGTTGCAGAAATGCCCTTTTTCATCATTTCTTCAAATTGGGCACCGGTTACACCCATAGCACGCTGAGCTATTTCAACCGCACCAGGTAAAGCATTACCCAATTGTTTTCTTAACTCTTCTGCCGATACTTTACCCTTAGATAACATTTGTTCTAATGCAACCAATGCCCCGCCGATTTGTTGCTGACTTGCTCCTATTCCTCGGCCTGCGGTCAATAAACCTGAAAACATACCCTGTATTTGTGTACCGTTAAAACCGCTTCCACGCGCAGCTGAATAAAAGTTTTTATAAGCTCCTGCAATAGTTTTTAAACTTGTACCAGTCCTATAGGCTTCTTCTCTTAAATATTGCCAATCCTGTGTACTTCCAGTTAAGCCTTTGATAGACTTTTGCAGCAAATCAAGGTCACGGGTAGTTTGTATAACACTCCTTATCCCCTGAATGCCAAAGAAAATACCAAAGGCACGGCGGAAAGATTTTGCAAGCAAATCATTCGATTTTATCGCACGCTTTTGTTTGCGCTCCAAATCGTCAAAACCTTTTAAGTCTGCTTTTGTTACTATTTTTTGTACAAGTTCATCTAAATATGTTGCCATAATTTAAGTGTAGCAATGTTAAAATCGGGTATTTGCGGTATAATTAAAGAAAGAAGTTTTAATTATGGCTACAATGGAACAAGAACAACAAAGATTATTTAGAGCAGTTTGGAGACTTGAAATATCTCTAAGAAAAGTTTTAAAAAGAACTCCAATATGCACAATTTTGTTTTTAACACCAATATTGTATCTATTAATAGATTTGGTATGTGAAATTGTAAAAAACTGAAATCGCCTCAATAAAGAGACGACTTCGTTACTTTTTGTACAACTTGGTACATAAGCTAATTATTTCTTTTGCTCCATAGCCTTTAACTGCTCATCTGCCTGCCTTACAAGCTCCTCATAATACATAATGAATTTTTTAACATCCATTTTGTTTATTTCTTCTTCCGTCTTTGGCACTTTGGATTGAGTAAAGAATATCGTTAATTTAACTGTTTGCTCTTGCGCTTTTGCTCGGGCTTCTTCGAGTTTTGGGCTTTGGCGAACAAGTTCACTGATTGAGCTACATCCTCGCTGTATGTCTTTACTAGTTCTTGTAAAGACTCTCCAATATTTTTTGCTAATCCGTTCAAACTCGCCATAAAGGCGGAGCGCTCCCCCATATTTTCTACCGCCATTTTATAAGTTACGGTCATAAGCTTTAATACATCACCTGCAAAGTGTTCTTCTGTTTCTGCCCTATCTAAGAATTTACCGTTAACAGCTATAGGGTAGCTGTCGTTATAAATAATCTCATTGATTAACCACTTCCATTCATCAACTGCGAAAATATCTTTAATACATTGATGACGTCCGAAACTGTCTGTATCTCTGAATGTCATAATATCAAAGCCGGTTGAAGTAAAGCAGGCGAATTTTAATTGAAACACAAGGGCTAACGTTGTTAATGCTTCGCCTGTTAATGCGTTTCTTGTGTATTTATTGTTTCCGTATTCGACAGTAAATTCTTTTGCCATTAGACTAAATCCTCACAATAAACGGTAAATTCTCTGTCTTGGTCGTCGTTAATGCTGTTAATATTGCCAACATAGGCAGTCGTTGAAGTCAGTTTTTCACCCGTGTTATCATCCGTAAGCTGATAAGTTAAACGCGTTGCATTTTTGCCCCATAACCTTAGCTGCGCAAATATCGGGCTGTCAAAGTGAACAGTATGTCTGAAATGACGCATTTTATCAGCACCGTGATTAACCACGGTTATAACATCACCCTGTGCCCCCGCTCGCTGTTCAACAAAATCCCCACTGTATGTTTCTTCGCAAACGGTTTCACCGTAGTTTGTAATCGCCACACCGTTTAATATTGCGTTTCTATATTGCTTTCTAAATTCGCTCATTTTATGCCGCCTTTCCTAATAAGCTTTCCATTGAGGATAACTCTGCTGCTGTCGGGTCGACATTGATATTTATTTCAATATCTTTGCCTGTTTTTGCATCTCTTGCATAAGATGTAACTGGGTATGTTTGGGAATTATATAAAGTCGGTGCGGTCTCTTGTAAGTCGCTTGGCTTTCCAACCGCTAAGTCAAAACCATTGATTTCAACGCCATCTGAATTAACCGTATTTTGCTTGATTAGTCTTTGGCCTGCGCCGTTTGGTCTTTGCCCCTCAATAAAAATTCCTGATAACATACTGTCTAAAATCTTAGCTGACATATCTTCATAAGGTTTTCTCATCTTTAAGAAATCAATAGAACGAGCTTTCATTAAAAGCTCAAGTGAGAATTTAGTGTATTTTTGTTTGATATCTTCTCCTGAAGTATTATTCATAGCGTAAATAATCGGGCTGGCATACTGTGAAACCCCGCCGCCGTTAATCGGATTAACTTCGCTGTAAAAGCCAACATTCAAGTTTTTAAGGTTTGTCATTGTGGTGCTGTCATAATCTTGCGGGGTTATTCCCGTTGCGGTAGCATAAACAATGTCAAGCAATCCTAATTGAGATTGAGCCATAATAGAAGCACTTGCCGCAGCCAAACCCTCTGTATCGTCTGCGTGATAAAGAATAATAACATTACTGTTTTTCTGTTTGTTTAATAACCCTGCAATATTATCTTCTGTATTATTTTTAATGCTTTCATCGCTTGTTTGAGCAACCAATAATCTGTTATTTGATAAAGCCTTTGGAGCTGCTTTTGAAATATCTGTTACATCTCTGCTATCAATAACCAACTGCGCCCAGTTTGCATTAACTTTAACAAAATTATCAACTGCTTTTTCATAATCAGTTTCTGTAACCTGATACGCCACCACATTATTTAGTTTTGATTGGTCTTGAGTTGAATTTGTTTTTTGATTAAACATAGCTTCAATATCTTTAAAAAACTGTGTGTCGGATTTAAAAATAGTTTTCAAAGCGTCATAGCTTGAAATTTCAAAAATTTTGTTTGCCGGCACACTTACACCTGTAATCAAATCATCTGCCGTAAATTTTGCGGCATAGCCAACATTTCTAAAGAATGCGCTGATATCCGTTACTTGTGCTTGGGTAAAACCGACCCTTACAAGCCAATCTATTGGAATTCCTGTCATTTAATATCGTCCTCCGTTATTTCAAAATGTATATCATCTAAGTCAATATTAACAGCGTGAGAAACGGGCAAATCATAATGATAAACAATGTCATATCCGATTGTTAAATCAAACTCACGGCGGTAGATGTAGCCGCCTGAAACTGCCTCATCAAGCGGACGAATTCCCGATGTGTTATTTATCGCACAAACTTTTCTGAATAAATTTGTTGTTTTTAAAAGCTGAAATTGTGTACGCAAATTTTCTAAAGAATTTTGCGCAAGTTTTTCTCTTTCTTCAAGATTGTGCCCTTTGGTTTTAAGCCCGTCAACATAAAGAGCGATTGTGATTGTACCTGTTTTATATTCCCTGTGCTCTTTGGTTAATGAATTAGGGAGCTGTCTTTCGCTTGACCTTAAATCCTCGCTATCAGACACCCAAGTTAAAAGACAAAAAGGTTTTTTCGGCATTTCAAACTTTTGGGCAGACCAGTAAACAGTTTTAAAATCCTCGGGAAGATTTAAAGTAACAAATTCTTTAATTTTATTTTTAATTGTATCTGTTACACTATTCATCGTCATTAACCTTTTTGATTATGCATTCTCTATGCTCCATTAATGTACCCACCCCTTTAGCCTCGGAGGCTGCAACCTCATAAAAAGCCTTGTCCCGTTCAATCCTTTGAATAATATCACCAGCTTTAATATCAACATTTTGAGAGTACATAATAAAAATAGAATCAATAGCGTCACCCGATAAAGATTTATCAAGCGCATACCCCTGAATTTTGACCGAACTTCTTAAACCCTGTACGGACACTTGAAACGTGCCGATTTCAGTTGATACATCGTCAACATATCTTTTAACTACAATATTTTCGTGGTCAATTTGAGAAATAAGCGTGTTTATCATTTTAGACCTGCTTTCCCTTTGAGATTATCGAGCAGCTGCCCTGTCATAAAGCCCGGGTGGTCAAATCCTTTGTACTTAATTGTCATTGAACTGTTTTTTGGCGTTAATTCATCCATATAAATAGTTGACCTCTGCCAAAAAGCAGCAGCATCAGCAACTTTTTTAAATATACCTTCAGGTTTGTTTTTAAACCCGCTTATGCCTTTTTTAAATTCCTGCGGCAGGGATTTTTTCACATCTTTCCAGTTTTTGGTTAAATACATTCTTATTAAAGGTCTAGGCGGTTGTATATATGTTTTACCGGGCTTAAGACTAAAAAATTCGCCTGTCAGATAACTTTTAAAATGCGAATCTTTTACAGTTGCAACAATTTTATGCCCAAATTCAAACCATATAGCCTTTGTTATAAGTTTTACATCTTTGTGTCTTGTATCGGTATATGGTGCAATTTTTTGCCCGTCATCTTTATGGATGCCTGCAGTTGCTTGGTATTTGTCTAATTTCTGATAAAATTTTTTAATATCTTTTATAGAAATATTCTTTTTTTTAATGACGATTTCAGATATTACAGCCATACTTCTGCATTCCCCTTTAAATAAGGCTTTAACAAATTATCAATAACACCGCTTGCAGCAGTTGCAGGGTCTTCAAGCACTGCATCATCTTTAAATGTTATATCAGTATCACCGACTTTCATTGATTTAATCGCTTGAAGATTAGCAGTTCCGCCGCCGGAAGATGAAGAAGCCAACGCAAGATTATCCGCAAGTTCAATACAAGCCTGCTTAACAAGGTTTTCGTCTGTTTCAACACCTGCAATTAAGCGGGGAAATTTTAAAGGCTGTGCTTTATCAACTTTAACCCCCTGATAATCCTTTTTATCAATCTCGCGAGTCGCATTGACAAGCAATTTTGCCTTTTTATCCTCGTCATAAGTGGACCAGTTAGAGCCGTATTTAACATTCAAATACTGGTCAGCTTCTTCAATGCTTGCGTATGAGTTATATTCAATTTCGTTAATTGTTATTGTTGTCAATGTTAAATTCCTTGTTGTAATAATCCTGTGTAATTTGTATTGGCGGCGTTTCTTCGCTCACATTTTCCTGAAACCACTCTTGATAGGTTTCAGATGTTTTAAATATGACTTTGCCGAACAGATAAAAGTTTTTGTTTTTTTGATAAATAAGTTTGTTCATATATTTATAATGTTGGAGAAGGTGGGATTTGCACTCACACCTCAGGTTAATCACACCCTATGTTACCGGCAGTCTAAAAGTGATTAGTTTTTATCCCCGCAACACTCGCCCACATAGCAGGCGGCTCTACTATTGAGCTACTTCCCCATATAAAGAGGGGTAAAGGTCTTACCCCTCTAATTGTTGTTGTTAGTTCTTCTTGCGCTTCGGAGTTTCTTCAATGTCGTCAATGTCATCAAGCGAGGTTTCAAGCTTTGTTTTTCCTTTTTCTTCAACTACCTTGTAGCCGTCAGCTAAATATTCTCCGAGCTTACTTTCATCGTAGATTCTATATACAACATTACCTTTTCTTACTTTTTTCATTTCAATTCCTTTCTATGAGATTTTATCCCATTTTGATTCTGTGAATGCGCCTGTGATACTGTCCTCTTTTGCCTTATAAACTTCGTTGTTTTGTTTTACAACATCGCCGGTGTTATAAGTGTTAGATGTAACATAAACAGGAACGTCAATATCGACCAAAATGCTGTCAATTTTTCCGTCAATGCCGTTAGGAAATACGAAAGTGTCCATAAATGAGCGGTTTTGGTATAAATCGCCGTCACCTTCAGTGTGCTGGCCTGCGTTAAAGTAGTAAATTGATGAAATTTTAGGAACAGTTTTAACAGTTTCTACAGAAGCAAACAGAATATTAATATCCATAGCGTCATCATCCGGTACACAACCGTCAGTGTAGTCAAACAATGTTTTCATTCTTTCGGTGTCAATTACTTCAATTAGTGGAACGCCGTTAATGTTGGTTATTCTTGTTTCAACTCCGATTCCGTCTTCTGTTAATGTTGAAGAATTGATGTTCAGTGTCTTTTCTTTTGATATTGCAAGTAAATCCATAATTTCAGAAACAACATAACCGACTAAGGAGCCTCTTTGTCTGTAATATTTTAATTTGCCGCTGCCCATTAGCTTAACAATGTTTGAATAAACATTATCAGCCGTATAATCAGACAACGAATGGGCCTTAACAAGTCCTGTGCCGTTTAGTGCGTAATCTGCGATTTTTGAGAAGGTATAGCAATCAACCTCTGGTATTTGCTGAGTTTGCACAAATACTTGAGATACTTTTTCAACTGCTGCCGTTCTTGCTGTTTCATCTACATCAGCCTTATCTACTAAAAAAGATATATCTCTGTCGTGCGTAACAGTATAATCTTTGTCAGTTTGCGTAATAGTGCCTTTATTCCACCCGCCGTTTCTTGAATGAGCTTTAAAGCCTGATGTACTCATCTGTGTAAAATGGAAAGTTTTAGCACCTGTCCATTCTACATTGGATGTAATAAATGGTGAAGTTAAAGCGCCTTGATTAATAATTTCAATAATATTCGGGCTGTACTTCTCTGCGTAATTAAATGTGTTTGCCATATTTTATTCTCCTACTTGAATTTGTTAAATGAATGCTTGAAGCTTTTTAAAGCCAATCCGTTACCGCTGCCGTTGTTGCCTTGTGTATTTGGCACGTGGCTCGGGATTTTCTTTTCTACTTCTGTTTTGACAGTTTCATCAAACACTTTTTTGAAGTTATCCACATTAGCCTTTGAAGCTTCTAAATCCTTTTCTTTAATTAAAAAATCAAGAAAAGTATGTGATACTTCCTTTTCGGTCATATACTTTCTCAAATCTTCCTTTTGAATTGATAAAGCATTTTTATCAGCTTCTGCTTGATATTTTGCGGTAATATCGTCTTTTTCAGCTTTCAATCGGTCGATTTCAGACAATTTTGCTAGTTCCGCTTGTTTTTCAGCTTCTTTCTTCTGTTCTTCGATTTGCTTTTCAAACTTGCTTTTTTGTTCACTCAAGCGGGTTTGTACAATTTTGTCTAAATCTGCCTGCGTGAATTTAGCCTCTTGCTGCTGTGTTTGTTCTTCTTGCTGTGTTTGCTCATCTGCCATATTTATTTCTCCTTATTTTACGGTTAAGTAACCTAAGTTCATTATGGCAAATTGCAAATCGGGCATTTAATAAGAAGAAAACCCGCGTTTTTTATTATATTCATACCGCTTTTTATTTGCTTCGTTTAGAGAAATTTCTTTTTCATTGTCTTTCACATCTTCCGGGGCAAGCTCAATGTCATCTGGTATATGGTCACAGAATGGGTGAAAAAGCCCGTATTGCTCAGCTTCCCAAACAGTCATATATCCTTCGGTTTTGCCCGTTAAGGACAAAACCTTATTTTCAAAAGGTATGCACAATTCGCAATGAGGATGAATATTTAGATGTATTATTTTTGCCAAATCTACACCATATTGAATAGCTCTTGTAAAAAATGTCATTCGCATAGCTTGGATTTTGTCCCACAAAGTTTTTACTTCTGTATAATTTTTGATGTCTATTTTTCTACCGGCACTGTCAATAAAATATGTGCAGCCAATTTTCCCCATTGATGAAGCAATTTCTGTTGAAATCACTTTTTGTTCTTTTTTTGAAGTGGCAAGAATATTATTTTTTATATTTTTTACAGCTCTTTCAGAATTAGCTTTTATAAATTCTGATATAAATGCAAAATTGCTCTTAAACGATTCTAGCCTACTTTTTACTTGGTCTTCAAATGTTTTTACAGTTATACTTTTCTCTTTGACCTCTGTAATATTCTTTGCTTTTAATTGTTTATCTGCTTCATCGATTCCCTTTTGAGCAGAGTTATATAGCTGTTCTTCAAAGTCTTTAAAAAGTGAGGCAAGCCACAATGCAATCAAAGCGTCTCTAATTTTTCTGTGCTTTTCTATTTCTTTATCAGTCGGGTTTTTGAGCATTAAAAAAAACGACTGATTGATTTTGTCCATATAATCAGCCGTGCTGTCTGTGTTCTCCTCTATGTCCGTTTCGATTGTTTGTTTTAAGGTGTCTTTTTCCATAATCTACAAAACCACCTTAAAAGTTTAAATAAAATAGTTTCTTTCAAAATAATATCTTGTATAATTTCGCCTTTATCATTTAAATAGAGTTTGCCAAGTTTTATTTTTGCAAATAAATTATAAGGAAAATCTAATTGCTTAAGTTTCACGCCCTCAACCTCCTATTATTCGCCTGCGGTATTTCCTCATTCTGCATTATTTCTTTTGTTTCCTTAAGTTCTTTCTTTTCTTCCTCGTCCAAAAGCTTTAATTCAGCTTGAACATCTTTCACTGTTTCCATTTTAGAAAGCAATGTTTCAAGAGAAATTGCCCCTTCTTTCCAGAGTTGTACATATTCAAGGTCTTGCGCTACATTTTCAGGAATATTAGCAAAGAATGTAAGTTCAATATCGCCTTTTTTAATTTCAAAGCCGTTAATTGCATATTTGCCGATTAATTTCCAACGCTCTAAAATTCCGCGCTTGAAATAAACCGCTTTGTCAAGTCTTAGGTTTTCAAAGCCTATAAGCTTATAAGAAATTGCTATACCTGATTGGTTCCCGCCAAAGTTTTCGTCTGTGAAGTCTGCGACATTGGTTATAGCAAAAATATCCTCACGCATCATATTGCGTAGCTCTTTAAATGAGCTTACATCCAGCTTTTTATAAATATACTCAGCTTTTGTGTCTTTTTCGCCTGTGTCAGATTCAACCCCTAATACACTTGTTTCGTTTAACTGCTTTCTATCTTCTTCTGATAGCCGGAAATTATAAAAAATCAGAAGTGCATTTGCAATACTTTCAAAATCATCAAATGAGCAGGAATAAAGACGGCTGTAGGCGCTTAACATCTCGGTTACTTTTTCATAGTCGCCGGTCATCTCATCATTGTTTTTATAAATGATGACAGGGAAATCCCCAAATACATTGGGGATTGTTTCGCCTATTTTGACAACCCCGCCTTGCACTGTAAATTCTTGAATAGAATCAGCAGTATAAATATACCCCCGTTTGTAAGTTCCATTTGCCTTTGTTTTAACCTCTGTATAGGTAATAAAACAGATTTTATCTTCAAGCAAAGTGTCATTTACAACTAAAAATGTCTTTAACGGGTCAAGCCGTTTGTAATAAAGTTCTTTTGTTTTTTTAATCCCCACAAGTTCGTACGCTATGCCAAACTTTGAACAGTCTTTAGCTAGTGATTTGTTTTCAATTTCTTCAATGTCATCCGCTTGTAGTTCTTCTATTGTTTCAGAGTTAAACCCTTCATTAAATTTATAGCTAATGGGCTTACCGATAAAATAATTAACGCTGTTATTTACAATCATACTTGCAAGATTGACGTGGATTTTGTTATCAATACGCTTTTTCTTGCTTATTTTTGCTTTTTTGAGGTCGTCTGTACCTTTGTAGTAGCTATTCAGCTCTTCAAGCTTTGGTTTTATATCGTTCTCAAACTGGCTCAGCCAATCTGCGATATTTTCCTTATTAATCTCTGTTTCTGATGATATGATAAATTTTCCCATATCCTCATTATGACAATGTATAAATCGGGCTAAATCAAAGCAAAAACTTTTACAAATCTTCATGAAGAATGTAATAAAAAGAGTTTAATGGTGGGGTTTTTGGGGTAAAATAGAGGTATGGAGGGAAAATGATAACATACGACGAATACGAACTTTGGGAGCCAAAATATTATATTAATATTCATAAATGGGCTGAGAGTTTTCCTATCTCAAGAATAGACAAAGAAAAAATATATTTTATCAAAGCGGATGAAGATACAAAAGAGCTTGCTGAATTATATCAAATAAGAGATAGATATATTTCATATAGTATTATGAAAATGATTGATGAAAAGGAATTAGAAAACGAATTACATCACAACCCCAAATCAGAATAAGCAGTAAGCCTTGACGCTGTGCTTTTAATTTCCTGCTTCATTTGTCTTGAGCAACCGTACAACATAGCTTTTATTGCATCTTCCCCAATGTCTACAGGTTCATCAATGTATTGTCCAGAAGTTTTATCCTTTTGCCACTTCCATTGCTGTATTTCTTTTTGTGTATTTATGCAAGAGGGGTGAATATAAATTGTACGCTGTTTTATCCAATCTATTTGAGAGTTTGTATAGTTCTTTTTTGTTGCGCCTGCTAAAACATTTGAACCGCTAACAGAGGTCTTTTTGACCCCTCTTGCCCTGTACCCTGCTTTTGCCCACATTTTTATTCGGTCAGGCTCGGCACTATCGCACCACATCTCTAGCGATTTATCAAACTTACCCTCTGCAAGGTCTATAATCTCTCCTGTGTCTTTTTCGTGGACATATAGTTCATTACAAACATAAACATCACTGTCTTTAAAGCCAAGTGTTAAAATAGCGTTAGCGTGGTTAAAACCAAAGTCTTGCCCTATTGCCATATTATCAAAATTATCGGGGCTTGTATCAAAATCTTTAACAATATAGTTTGTGAGGATAACTCCGCCTAATTCGCCCCATTCGCCTAAGCCGTAAACCTTATAACCCTCTGGGTCTCGCTCTTTTCTTCTCATCATCCTGCGGTGGTATGCTTCATCTATAAAGCGATTTGTTAAATAAGTACTGTGGTGCGTAAAATAATCGGGGTCTTCAACATCAAAAAACTTTGCTTTTATCCAATGTGCAGCAGAAACGGGGTTAAAGGTAAAAGTCATTTGATAGTATAAGTTAGGGTTAATAGCCGATAAATCACCACGCAAACGGTCATCAAGTATATCAATGTCGCTTTCTTCAAATTCTGTTGCTTCTTCTAACCATATCCAAGTTAATTTCCCTGTTTTTGTTGTGATTGATTTTGCCTTTTCTCTTTGTTTAGCGTCATTCATACCACGAAAGATAATACGGCTTCCTGTAGTCTTGCATTCCATTGATAAAGGGTTTTTAGAGATAGTCCATACTTCTTTAGCATACTCACCAAATATGCGGTTTATTGCTCCCTCGAGCTCTGCAAAAGTTGTATCCCTGTTGTTGTCGTAAGTCTTGCGCAATACAAGCAAGTTAGCCCCTTGATAATAAGGGTCTGATAGTTTCATTATAAAATCTTGCGCAACATTAACAGACTTCCCTGAGCCCGCTGAACCTTTTGCAACTCGGTAACGGCATTTTGTTTCGTTGAAGTCTTTAAAAATTTTGTTGAATTGAATATTGGCGGTTGTTTCAATCATAAATAAGTTATTAGTTGTTTTAAAAGACAATATTTATCAGGATTTGCACAATGAAATTCCATACCATTTTTTAAAATAATATCAAAGCCCTTCTCTGTAATTGAAGCTCTAGTACAAACTATCTCATTTACATTAATAAGCGCCATACCGCCCTCTAATTCTATAAATTTACTTTCATTCAAAACAATATTGTTGATAACATCTGTCATTTTTTGCTCCTTATTCATAATTCCTTTTAAAATTTATAGTGAGCGGTGCTTGCTTTTGTTTGTTATCAAGGTCATAACCGCCCGTATGCTTCATTAGCATATCAAGCGCTTTATTTGCGCCATTAGCGTCAAATTGCCAAACATCACGACCGAATTCATCTTGCACTTGAATATAATCTTTTTCTTCTTTATCATATTTTACAACCGGCGCCTTCTGCATACATCTATTTTTAACTTCGATAATATCTGCTATGACTTCGTCCTGTGTGATTTTTGTACGCTCATTGCGATTTTCAATAAGCCGTTTCAAATATTGTTGTATGTCAGGTTTCGTCAGGTTTTCGTTGGCAATACTTCTTGCTGTATTTTTGCTGTATCCCGCACGAATAGCCGCTTGTGTAGCATTCAGGTCAATCAAGTATTCTTCACAAAATCTTTTCTGTCTATCGTTCATATAAACCTCACAGCTTTTTGCAGCCCATATCCTTTGCGTAAATTTCGCAATAATTTAATGTGTTTTTTTAATCTTGTTTTTAAATTATCAGATTGCGAACCGGCTATCTCGGCAATCCCACCATTTTGACAATCATAAAAGAACAAAATCCCGCATTGTTGCCAGCTTAACTCTTCTGAATTACTCATCCTGCGCAATGGCTTTGAGGAGTAATTATATATTTCGCTTTGGATATCATGCAAAGACTTTATTCTAAATATATGCGGTTCATCCCCTAAATGCACAAAGCGGCCGTCCTCTTTTATGTAACAATGCCTTAAAACTGAATAAGGGTTTACACCAAAAAATATCTTTGCATTGTTCAGTCTTAATGCCAGCCTGTGCAGTTTGTTCCAAATTGCAGAATATTTTTCCCGGTCATACTGATAAACACTATAAACTTTTTTATAAGTCGGGATTTTGTATCTTACACGCTTTCGCGGGGAATCTTGCAGTAATAAGTTTTGTTCAACAAAATTAGGAAATAAACTTAATTGTGCCGCCATATAAATATTATAGAACCGTTTTTATTCCGATTCGATATAAAAATAGAAATTTTTACAATTAGTCATGAAGTTTTGTTAAAATTTAAAAAAACTACTATTTAGATTGAGACGGAGGGCACAAATGTTCCGGCTTCATTGTAAAAGTCCTGAGATTCACGCCTTTTCGATATGCAGCCTTTCGCAAACGTTTTAAGTATTTCAAATCCTTTTCGCCGTTTTCCATAATAAGGACACAAGCAGGAGTTCTTCCGGTTTTTTGTCCATAGTAAAGCGCCTGCCCAATGCATTCAGCCCATTTGTTCGCAAAATCAAACTCAACAGCCATTGTAGGAAGTAGACAATCAATGCGTGTTTTATCGTTAAGTGTATACTCCATTTGCCCCGAGCGAGCAGAACACCAAACTTTCTGATACTCCACCTCGGGATAATACCGCTTTGCCGCCAAAACCGGAGAGGATAACAATATTAAAGAAAGTATAATCAACAAGTTTAAACAACCTTTCACCTTACACCTTCTTTCTAAAATGCTAATAAAATTATTTGCAACAATCTCTCATCTAAATCCTTTATTACGCTATCATCAACTATAATAGGATAATCTTTTAATACCTTTCTTGCTTTTTCGATTTCATCAACACCTGAAAAGACATCAATTTCACCTATTCTTACAAAATTATTTGTAGCAAGAATAGCATACTTACAATTATTTGAACTTATAACATCAGTTAAAGAACAATACTTCTTTTTAATTGCAAGTAAATCGCCATATGTAGTTAACGCTTCAGTATTACTTTTCCAAGTTTGGTAATCTTCCCAAGTAAAAACAACTTTAGCAATACTATTAAATCTCTCGACAATTTTTGGATTACTCCAAAACTCTTGCTGCATTTTTCTCTGAATAGAATTATCTGCAAAACAAGGTAACATAACCCAAAACAGCAACAATAATATAATAATTATTCTTTTCATATTACCACTTTAGCTCACTTATATCATACTTTCCGGCTATTTGCAACAAATTTTCCGTTTTTATATAAGCATAAAATATTTTTAAAATCTTAAGAACGCTTAAATAAAGGTTTTAACCTGCTTTATACATTGTAATATATTTTTGTTGGAAGTAAGAAAAGGAGATTATATGAAAAGTATGTTATTTAGTGATGTAAAAAGTTTTATTAAGTATATTCAAAAAAGAAGTTACGTTCTACAAACAATTACATTTCTTTTATTAGTCGGTTTTATAATTTATCAAGTTCAAATGAACAATCAAATTATAAAACGAGTTAATCACCGATATTTTAACTTAACAGAAAGCCTTAAAGAAATTCACGGAGTGAATATTGATACGCAAAATGGGCATATTATAAGGTTAACCCCCAAACAATAACCAATCTATTGAAATTTTAAATAATTGTTTGAGTCGGATTAGGGTTTTATAATCCGGCTCAACATCGCCACATTTTAAATCAATATACTGCTCCTCTGAAATGCGGAGGAGTTTTGCCATATCTTTGTCTAAATACTCGTGTTTATCTTGAAGTTCTGCTAAGCGATGCCCAAAGCGTTCGGCTTTTTGTGGGATTGTTGTGTCGTTTTGGCGGTCGAGGGTATTGGTTACAATAGATAACTCTTTGTTATCTAAACGCGAGTAAATCATAACTCCACAATCAGCTTGTGCAATTTCAATTTCACTAACAGTTACTTCGCTATCATTTTTAATTCTTTTGCTAATATTTTGAGAACTAGTACCAAATAAACTACCTAGATATTCATTGGTAATTTTGCGTTTTGTTAAATTTTGTAAAGTATCTCTAAAATCTCTTAATAACATTGTTTTAGCCGTATTTAATTATAATTTCCTCATATATTTGATGTATTATTGAAACTTTTGGTTGCGTTTTTAGAAACTTTGTGTTACATTTATATCATCAGGTTACGAACGAAAGGAAAACCGATGAAATGTTAAGCGAAACAATAGACAAGTACATTGAATATCTTCAAAAAGAAATTAAGTCAGAATGTGAAAAGAATACGCCTTTGAACATTTATCTAAGACTTGAAGTCCTTGATGAAGAAACCAATCTCAAAAAAAGTATTATTTTTGAGGAGTATAATCTTCGCCCTTAGCATTCATCGCTTTATGGGCATTTGAAAGCTCTTCAAAATCTACTTTTTTTATTGAATTAAAAATCACATACTAATTTAAACACGTTACACCGCCTTTCATAGGAGAATACAATAAATGTTACACATCAGACTACCAGAGAAAATCAGACAACAACTTAAAGCCATTGCGGCTTTAGAAAGTAAATCTATGACTCAACTTCTGGGAGAAATAATTGAGTGTTTCTTGGAGACAAAGAGGGCTAACACTTAGCCCCCATAATCTCCCATAAACAAATAATATCACAAACAAGCCAAAAAGTATCATCTGCATGGCTTACTTTGTGTAGCAAAATTTACAATCGAACCTTGACAATTCCATAATATTTTAATAAGATACAATCTAATTACAGGCGGGTTTCTGCCCGCCTTGTTTTTAGAATTATAAAAGAAATGGGTTAGAAACCTGTAACATTTTTAACAGAATATGTTGCTACATTATCATTTATAATAGGTGCTTGAAATTTCCAAGTTGCTCCGGCTTCTATATTATTAACATTGTCAAATGTACTGTCAATAATATTTCCGCTCTTATCATATAAATTTATTTCGACCTGAGCATAACCTATATTTCTGTTTGAGTTATTTTTTACAGTACCACAAATGCCTCTGGCTCCATAACCTAAATTGCAAGAATGGCTTTCAGTAACTTCTAATGATGAACTTTTACCGTTATTCGTGGTTGAAGTAGGATTAAAATCTTGGTCAATCACTGGTAAAAAGCAACATATCACAACAATTATTCCCAAGGCAGTTAAACAGCCGGAGCAACCTGAGTTTTGTTTTTTGTTTTTCTCGCAAACTTTATCTGCTATTTTGTTTATTAACCCCTCTTCTTCCAAAGTTTTTTCTCGTTTTTCAGCTTCATCAACGACTATTTGAAAGCCGCAATGTTGGCAAAATTTTGAACCGTCTGCAATTTCTTTACCACAGTTAGGACAGAACATAACTACTCCTTAATTCAAGTTTATCTTTGCGGGCTTGTATAATGCTAAAGTGATTTAGCCCGCTTTTCTTCATCTAAGCCTTTTTTAATATAATGTAAGGCTTGTTTTGAAACAGAACGCGTATTGTCTTTAGCTAATTTTTCAAGTTCTAAATACGTTTCGCGCGGTATGACTATCATCATTCTTTTATTTTTTTCTTGATTAATCATGCCCCTATTATAGCAAAAAGACAAGCGAAAGCAAACGTTTCCGTACTTAATAAATAAAGTGTTGACACTTTCTTTACGTTATGATATAGTAAGTGTTGTTAAAAATAAACACTTTATTTATCACTTTAGCAAACGCATTTGAAAAAACAAGTTGCCGCGTCTTTTGTGGTGCTTAATTTTCAGTGCGAAGAAAAGGAAAAAATATTATGGAACAAACAGAAATTTTAATTCTAATCATTCTGATTACGGTGGATTTAGTATTAGCTACGATTAATATTATAGCCTTAAACAAAAGGGTCAGTGATTTAGAAAACAAATAAATTTCACAGCCGCGGCAGAATATTGCACAAGGCACTGGGCAAGACGCCCCAAAACTTAAATAGCACATTGACAATTGAATAACATAAAACGACCGGCTGAGCCTCGACGGATAAGAACGAAATCACTTATCGGCAGTCGCTAAAGGCAGGCAAATGAAACGGCGTGTGATTTCAAAAGAACTTTTATTCCAGGGCTGCGCAAGAAACGTTGTGACAGCCCGCCAATAAAGGTTCTTGACCCAATTTTTCTCTAATCTCGGACGGGGCACCCACGGGGCGGCGACGGGGCAGGGGGTGGTCCAAAAGAGAAAGAAACAGAAAAAGAAAAAGATATGAATAAAGAAAAGAAAAAAGAAATGGAGAAAGAAAAAGACCCATAAACAGCAGAATCGCTATTTAAAGTTTATTAAAAAGTAAAACTCAATTTAATAAAAAGGAGCAATACAATGTTCAAAAAACTCTGGCACTGGCTTAATCAAGCCAGATATTTCGATGCAGATGTGCCTTTGTGGGTTTTCCGTCTGATGAACAGGTTTTATCAGAGGATGAACCGTGAGGCATTGGTCGCAGAAGCAAGAATGAGAATGGAAAAGATGAAAGAAGATATGCTAAGAAAGCGTATCAGTGACTATTACGAGACTATTAGCCTGGGAAAAGTGGATATCCCGCCTTTTCTTCTGGCGGAAAAAGAAATCGCTAGATTAAAGAAAAGCGGCGAATTCCAAAGGCTGGTCAGCAAAGCAATGGAAGACGAGGTCGCATAATGGGAAAATCATTCTTAATTGTTGAGGAGCTGAAAGAAATGCTTAACAAATTGCAGCTTTTTCAAAAGTCATCTTCGACACAATACGAGCGAGAACTTTACACAGACGCTAAGTCCGCAATCAGGACGCTTGTGGCGATAGAAAGCGAGGGGTAAAAATGGAACAGGAGCTATTATTAGAAATGCTGGATATAGCATTGGATTATTTAAACAAAAAAGAAGCCTGCTACTACTGTGTACACAGAAATTACCCCTCGGACTGCTCGCATACAGATGATGGATGCAAAGAGGGGATTTTTAACGGAATCCAACAAATGGCAGAAAAGAATTTAAGGGAAAAGAAAAATGCAATTATCAGAAATGACGCCGCTTGAATTGATTCAAATCTTGCAGGAGGCAGTTGAAATGCGCGACGGCAGGACAATCACGGCTATAAAAAACGAATACAACAGGAGAACAAAATATGACGAATGACTTAACAGCGCTCACAGATGAAATGATTGAAGTAAAAGACACTATCGCAAGATATAAGTTTGAACTAAAGCAACTGGAAAAGAAAAAAGAGCAGCTCGATATAAAGCTCATAAGGGTTTTGAAAGAAAATAAAGTAAATGAAATCAAATTAGGTGCGTAGCTATGAATATCTATGAAAAACTTTTGAAAGTAAAAGAATCCGTAAAATATCTGAAAAAAGAAAATGAGGGGTTCCAATACAAATTCGTTTCAAGCTCGCAGGTGATTTCGTCATTAAGAGAAGAAATAAACAACCAAAAATTACTTCTTGTGCCTGACGTGGAAAATGCCAGATTTACAGATATCTTGAGAGACAAAAACACAAAAGGTAATGAAACTGTTGACCTGCTGACAGAACTTTATATGACCTTTAAATGGGTCAACACCGAAAATCCGGAAGAAACATTAAGCGTAAAATGGTACGGACAAGGCGTTGACACAAACGGCGAGAAAGGTGTTGGAAAAGCTTATACATACGCAGAAAAATATTTTTTGCTCAAATTTTTCAACATACCGACAGACAAAGACGACCCGGATTTTTTTCAAGAAAAACAACAAAAGAAAAGCAAATCCGGCAAGCAAAAACCCTCCCCGAATGCAGAATCAGACGCCGGGATAATCGCAGGCGTGGATTCATTGAACAGTGCTAAAGAAATTAGCGACTATTTCAACGAGCACAACGCTGCAGTTAAAAACAAATCAGAGTTTGTAAAAGCAATCAACTCACGCAGAAAAGCTATTGCGGAGGTTAATTGATGAGCATAGAAGATTACACACAGGAGCTTATGACCAACGCAAAAGAGCTCAAAGAGCTTGCTTTTGAATACAAAAATGCGCGCGGAGAATATTCACAGGCGCTAAACGGATTGATTTCGCTGATTCATAAAGCAGGCCTTTCATCAGATAAAGCAGCATTTGAAAACAAAATCCCGAAGCTGCTCCAAACACCTTTCAAAGATGATGCAGCCAGATTCATAAAACAATTTTATGACGCACAAGCCTTGTACAAGGGCCTTGAAGAGGTTTTAAAAGCTTATCAGGCCCATATATCGGGTATTCAATCGGTAATTAAATACAATTTATCAGGAGAGGTGGCAGAAGCTACCAGACTTAAATATGGAGGAAACTAAATGAGAATCGGCAACGCCTGGACAAAAACAACAGAAGACGGTCAAACTTACATTTCTGTTGCACTTGATGAAGTGGTTTTGGAGCAATACCCGTTTTTAAAAAATTGCTTTATAACTCTCTGGCATATCCCGCAAGAAGACAGAAAAAAGGAAAGTTCGCCCGGCTGGACTATAAATCTTTCTGCAAAAAAAGAACAACCAAAAGAAGAACCGGAAATAATATATTAAATAATTAACCCTTGAGGCGCAGTTGATTGCGCCTCTTTTCTTTAAAAAAGGAAACAATTATGGCAAAACGATTCTACGACAGCAACAAGTATGAAAAAGCCTGGTTCCGGAACCTGTCGCCGGACTTGAAATGTGTTTATGATTATTGTATCTGTGTGTGCAATCATGCGGGCATTTTGAGCATAGATATTGAGGATATGGTATTTCGTATAAAGCCCGCAACGGCTTTGAGCCTTGAATTGATTCAGGAAACGTTTAAGGACAAGTTTGTTTTTTTGACAGAAAACAAGATATTCATTCCGAAATTCATTTACTGGCAGTACAAAAACGAGCTCACCCCGAGCAATCCTGTTCATCGTTGCGTGTACGGGTTGTTCAAGGAGAACGGCATAAGGATTGAGCCGTTTCTTGCGCAGTATGTGCTTGAGGAGGATTTTGAGAACTGGGTGGATTTATTGCGGAAGATGAAAGAGGATGGTTTGTCTTACAAGGAGCTGCTAAAGTCACGGAAATAGCGAAATCGGACGGGGCTGAGCGTTAGCGAACGCCCCTTGCGAAGCCGGACGTTACTCCGGCGCAGCGTCCGATTTCAAGAGGCGAAATCGGACGGGCACGCCGCGGCTGTAAGCCCCAGTGCCCCTGCGGAGGGCTGTAGTCAAGAAAATTGAGGAGGATTGGTTATGAGAGGTTACGCTAAACAAATGATAGATTTTATCAGGAACAACATTTATTTCACGGCGCAGGATGTAATTGCAATAACTAACACAACCTGCCCGCATGGAGTTGTTCAGGATTTAAGAAAAAGATTCAACATAACAGATGAATACACGATGAAAAACGGCAAGCGCTTCAAAATTTACAAATTTGAGGGGCCGCTGTGCAATTAATTTCAAGATAGTGAGGACTTATGGACGCAGATAAAGTTGACAAAGTATGGGACAGATTCAAAACTCAAGACGAGCTGGCCGAAGAATATTTGCGGTTGACCGACATAGAACTGCCATCAATGCAGCAGCAAATAATTAAACATTATGGTTATGAAGCCCAGCTAAAAAAGCTTATTGAAGAGCTTCGGGAGCTGGCGGACGCGATAATATACGGACATCCGGAGGCGCATATCAAAGAAGAAATTGCGGATGTTTTGAATGTGATTGAGCAGGTGACCGACTTCAAGGGGTGGAACGAGGAAATTTATAGTATCAAGTTTTACAAAACTAAACGCCAGCTTGAGCGGATTTCCAACGAAAAGTCACAGAAATCATTATAATTCTTAACTCTCTTTCCAGCCCGCAACTGACTGCTTGCTTTTAGGCGTTGCGGGCTTTTTCTTGAGGGCAAAAATCTAATTTAAGAAAGGACTACCAATGACAAAAAAGAAAAAAATCACCGGATACAAAATGTTCAAAGTAGACACCGACGGCCGATGGTACTGCAATGGTGGAGATGAACGCTTTTATTACGAAATAGGCAAAACCTACAAAACAGATGAAGCGCCGGAATGCTGCAGCAGCGGTTTCTATTTTTGCAAAAAGCTTGAGGATTGTTTTAAATATCACGGGTGCGTAACGTGGAATAAAATTGCGCTGGTGGAGGCTGTCGGAGAAATCGACGAGAGCGAAGACGACAGCAAATGCGCCACAAATAAGATAAAAATAGTAAAAGAAATTCCTTTTTCAGATATAGCAGATTTGGTAAAAAATGGCGTGAACTGCTCTAATGGTGTGTACCGCTCTAATGGTGTGTACCGCTCTAAGGGCGTGAACAG
>ERZ1643251.1345-NODE-1345-length-28198-cov-810.464592_pt1 | contig 28198 bp, 54 predicted proteins | sample MGYA00579261_ERZ1643251 | MGnify/ENA primary metagenome ERZ1643251 (study PRJEB29033, sample SAMEA4952267) | chicken gut metagenome | biome: Broiler Chicken; feature: Gastrointestinal Tract; material: Caecum | place: Ireland | collected 2018 | study: Broiler... | reverse complement strand
GTGACCGTTTAGTTAAAGCTGGTGTCTGGAGAGGCAGACAATCAAAAACAGCTGATTGACTTATTTTATATCTTACTTAATAAACTTAAAATATAATAAATAATATCGTTTGGAGGAAATTATTATGAATACTTTATCTAAAAATGATGCTCGTGCATTAAATCTGACCATGCTGGGTTCTACTGTTGTTAACAAGTTGGATCTTTAGCTTGACGATGCCTTTACTTACGTGGTTGACCTCGTTAGACTTTAGAAAGAGAGAGGAGCTTCTAGTTTTGAGCCTCATTTCTTTAAGCTTGACCGTTATGCATTCCTGGTCGACTATGACTTCCACGTCTACCTGTTTGACATAACAAATGGTGTGGTTTACTCTGTTAAAATCCCTAAAACAGGCAAGCCTAAAGTTAACAGACTTGACTCCGGCATTAACTCTACCCGTAAAGCAAAATATGCTAACTTTACCGTCAGGCTTGTGTATGGTGTTGGTTTAACAAAGCGTCTTGTGGTTTATACCCATCAAGCATTGGCTTTACTTAAAGACCCTGAGCAGTTCAATAAAGTCTTTAAAGCCTGTGGTTGTGAGACAGCTGTTAATCATCGTGATAACGTTGATTATAATAATAGCTCTGACAATCTTGAATGGGTGTCTGTTCGTGACAATAACTTACATGCTTCCTACGTTAAAAAACTTGCTGGTTTAAACCCTGATCAATTCTTTGACCTTGATAGACGTTACTTAAAGCAGGGTGTCTCGGCATATACCTTGAGGTTTGCTTTGACATTATATAAAACTCTAAAATGTGATACTACCTCCTTCATTGATATAATGGATAGCTTGGGTGAGGTTGTTAAAGCCTCTGACCTTGCTAGAATGGTCGATGTTTAGAGATACTCTGACGATCCTGTTGACGAGATACTTACCATGACCGCTTTGAGGTTCCTTAACAATCCTCAGTACGTCAAGCAATCTGACATTACCGAGGATTTTATATCTGCCTTTGACATGTTCAAGCATGTCTTAATCGAGTACTAATCGGGGGTGGTTTATATGGGTGCGACCTCTACTTTAAAAACATACTCTAATGATATAGCTAAAGCTGTTTAGAAAGCTTACGTGGCTGAGCTTAGAAAACATAATCTTAAGTTTGACTTCCCATAGCGTGATGACTTAAAGCTAGAGACCTCGGTAGATGTGGTCAATGGTGTTTATATAATAAAGCTTAACGGTTTAGTAGGTGATCGTCTAAACAATCCTACCGTTGGAGTTGAGATACCTACTGACCTACTGAGATAGCTTCGAAAGGGTGGAGCTGCCTACAATAAAAGCATCTCTCATTTTCCTGAGCCTCAAGTTTTAGGTAGTCTTGTGTTTGACAGGCTGATGCAATTAAAACTTGATGATATACTTGGTTATAATATATATTAAACTGGAGGGGTTTAACATGCGTATTAAGTTGTTTAATAATAATATAATAAATTATAAATCTGTTGTTAGTCCTTTGAATGACTTTGTTAAAAATCTTAATCCTGATGAGCCTTTATAGGCTTATGACTTCGTAATAGAGCTTAAGTTTGTTAACTTGATGCGTTGTCATTATCTGTCTGATGACATGGCTGACCAGACTTACCTTGACTACGAGTCATTCTACATTGACAAGTTTGCAAGCGTTGACATGTGGGATTGTATGCTTGAGGATTCTGAGGATCCTCTTGACATTGGTTTATAGCTTGACAGTGTTATTCATAAAGTTGACTTTGTGTTTGGAGATACCGACCCTGAGGGCAATGATATAACTTGTGTATTTATTCATGCTACTTGTCCTCCTGAGTTTGAGGATCCTTACGAATGGTTTGATGATCATTCAACTGACAACTTCTTGGCCGCTAAAGCGTTGGAGCTCATTCAAAACAGGAGTGATATCAATGAGGTTTGACTGCATCGTTGGAAATCCTCCTTATAATAATGGGATGGATCTTGACTTTATGTACAAAGCGTTCAAAAACAGTGAGATGACCACGATGGTTGTACCTGCTAAGTTTCAGATTACTCATGGAGATCAGCAGTGTGACTCAAAAATGTGTGATTATCAATTATTCCAGGATGAGGTCGTTCCTTATATAAAGATAGCTCATTACTGGTTTGACGCCTGCGAATGTTTTCCCATTAAAATCACTGGTGGGATTTGTTTCTACCTTGCAGACCATAGACCTACTCAAAGCTGTTTGGTTTATAATCATTCTAAAAACATCCCTGAGTTCTCTGGTGTTGAGGTACGTGACCTTTAGAATAGAGATACTTTTAATAATCTTGGGTTTAGCATTTTTAATAAAGTTAAAAACACTCCTGGTTTTGAATAGCTTAAGCTTGACTTTAACTCGTCTGACGCCTTTACTGTTTACTCTTGTGACATGTGTAGTCCTTCAAATCGAATACGTGAGGGTGGGAGTTGCTGGCTTACCTGTGAGGGAAATACCTACGTGAATGGTGTTTGTTCCATACTTCCTACCAGTCAGAGACTTGATGAGTTGAGTGATCGTGACTATCCTGTGTTTAGTTCCAACAGTCTTGACGAATGTAAATCTTTTGTTAGCTACTTTTATTCTAAGTTTTTCAGATTTTTAGCTTGGGTTGTGATTTGCAAGCAATCGTTTATAAACAATGACTGGGGCTGGAGGTACATACCTGATCCTGGACCCTTTGATCATTTATTTACTGACGAGGAGCTTTATAGAAAGTATAATCTTTCAGAAAGCGACATTAGCTTGATAGAAAGAGTGATACGTTAGCGTTATCAAAGCAATCCATCCTGTAAAATAAAAGACTTTTGGATTTTACGTCGTGAGCAATTATATTTTGGAGGTGATGACCTATGATTCCTGTGACTGTGTGCGTTTGTGGTCAAGTGATGGTCTTTTACGTTGAAAGAAAGCAATAATAAATAATATAATAATCTCCTTACACGTTGAGGGCCTTGGTCTTGGTTTACTCCTTGACCGAGGTCCTTTTGTTTTGTGGTTTTCCTCTTTTGTGTTTAGTTGAATGACTTGTGTTGACCTACATTGTTTATTTTGGTGGGTATACATTTATAAAAACTTTATATCTTAAAACGTGTTTTCTGCTTTTTTAATAAATTTCCAACCTTGCTGAATAAATGGAGGTTAGTAAAAATTAGATTTTCCTCTGTTGAAAACGGTGAAGGACGTGTCGGATTTTCGAGGGGGTACATTGCTTAAAAATCGGGTATACATTGGGTGTGATTTTTAAGTTTGGTTTTGGGGTTGAAAAATAGATGTGATTTTTTTAACAAAGTAGGAGGGGTGTGCGGGTTGTGGAGGTGGAGGAGATGTTGAGATTTTAAACTTTTGTAAACTAGTTAATAAAAATTATATCATTGCTGTTGGGTTGTTGGCCTTATATATAAATATAAAGCTTTTGGTTCAATATAAATCATTTAGGTTGTGGTTTAACTTTTATATAAAAAAATAAGCTTTTGGTTTGACTTTAAATCATTTAATAAAAACTTAAGCAATTGGTTTCAATATAAATCATTTAATAAAAACTTAAGCTTTTAATATAAAATGAAAACAATTGCTTCGACTTTAAAACATTTAATAAAAACTTAAAGCTTTTAACTTTTGTGGTTTAACTTTTATTAAAAATGAAAACAATTGCTTCGATTTTAAAACATTTAATAAAAATTTAAATCATTTATATTTTTTATATAAATCATTGAGTAAAATTTAAGCTTTTAAGTTGGTGTGTGGGATTTATAGATTACAATGAGGTATACGTGTACAGCTCTACCTATGAGTTGTGTGTGATATACTTATAAAATCCTTTGACTTTTATTTTACCCGATTTTGAAAGCAGTTCAAAAAATTTGGGTCTTTTATTTTACTCAAATTTTAAATCATTTGGGTGTTTTCGGGATTTATAGATTACTTGGTGTTGTGACTTTTGGTTGTTGTGGTTTGGCTGGTGTTTATAATCTTTGGTTTGGTCTTTTGGGATTTATATAATATATAAATATAAAAAATAAATTACTTGGAGGTATGACTTATGTATACTTAGAGAGACTTAAAGTTGTTTAACGATGCAATTAAAAAACTGGAGGAGGACAATGATTAGTTCTACTTAAAGCAATTAGAAAACCTTGAGGACCAAAACTTTGACTATGACTACTTAATAAAATTGGTTGCATGCTTTTATACTCAAAAATATAGACTTAGCAAAGAGAAAGCTAATCAATAGAAAGAAAGCAATGACAATGTGGTTGTGATTCACCCCGCTTATAAATCTGGTGTAACTCCTGAGCTTGTGTTAGATACTTACAAGCGTTGTGGGCTTAATAAGTGTGAGACTGCTCGTGTTTTGGGTATATCAATTAAAACTGTTTATAATCGTTTGAGGGAGTGTGGTGTACAATGAAACCTAATGAGCGTAGGCGTCTCGGTGCTGAGCAAGCAATATATAGAAAGTTTAAAACTTTTACCGCCTGTTCGAATGCTTGTGATCAATACTCTAAAAAGATGGGTTTAAACATTAACTGGGATATTAGGGCAATAGCTCGTTACGTTGCGGCTGCTGTTAACTTGTCTACAAAGCGTCTGCATGTGTTGAGTACCATTTTGGGTGTGAAAGATACTAAAGAGTTGGATGAGATCTTTACCGCTCCGAGCGTTCGTGGTGAGGGCCTTGACTGGGTTGGTGAGTTTGGTACTCGTGTAACTGACATTAAAGTCAATCATAAAGATGCTTGGTGGCAGTTGTGACCTGTCTGACTAGTTAATAAAATATATAATCTTTTGTATAAAATTCTGACTAGTTGAAATCGTTGTTGGTTTATCTTAAAACAATCATTGTGTTTTGATTTGGGTATAAGTTCCGTTGTGAGCTTATGCCCATTTTTTGTTGACTTAAATCATTTCCTTACTGGTTTAAATCTCTCATTTTCTCTGGTGCTAGACGTCGTTCTTACTGTTCTACAAAACTTCTGTATAAAAAACTTTGTATAAATGGCTTATTTGCATTTTGTGTTGACTTTGTGTTTGTTTGGCGTTATAATATATAAAGTAAAGAAAGCTGTGTGTGTTTGAAAACTTACTTAAAGTTGCAAATCCTTGTGACATGTTGTTAAAGTTGTGGTGCTTGTGGTTCTGTTTACCTACTTACCTACCTACTTCATCTTGGCCGGGGGTGCTGCGCCGCGGCATATAGCTGTGAATGTTGTGACCTCTTTGTGGGGGTGGGAGATGCTGCACCTGCGGTATATTTCTGACAATGTTGTGACATGTTGTAAAAATTGTTGAGCTTATATTATTTTTGATAGGCTTGTGGATTTTGTGACCTTTGTGGTTTATTTTAAATCTTGTGGATTGGAGGTGGCTGTGTTGGCTAGACGTCGTGCTGATACCGAGGCAATATTAAAAAATGCTAATCTTGTGCCTAGTCAATCTGGTGCCTCATTTTATGATAAACTGTCTCGTGATGGTCGATGGGACCGATTTGTGGCTGTTGTGCAATCTTGTTCAATGAGAGGTTTAACAATTGACGAGACTGTTGTGGCTGTTAATAAGTTTTTCCCCGGATACTTTAGAAAGATGGCGTTTGATGTTCAATCTTTTAAAAAACTGTTGTGTGACTTCCCTGAGCTGTCTCAAGCTTGGGGGTATGGTGTACTTGGTGACGATGTGACTGACATTCAAGTTAAAAACCATGCTCTTAAGCTTGTAATGAGTTCCGACAATATTGACGATGTTAAAACATTTACGGATATTTATGGGACTTAGCTTTAGAAAAATAAAGCTGTTGAAAAAACCAATGATGACGATAAGAAAACTACTTTTAACTTTAACTTGACGAGTGGTTGACATTATATAATAAAGCGGTTGGCGTTATATAAAAATTGTGTGGTCTTGTGTTGTTCGGCTGTGTTGGTTTATTTTGGGGGTGTTGTGGGTTGGTTGTTAACGTTAATATAAACAATCTAATCTGTGACGCCTTTGTTGACATCTTTTCTGACATTGTGACTTGTGATGTTGATCGTGTTGTTTTGAATGGTGGTCGTTCCTCTACAAAATAGGCTGTGGCTTCTGAGGCAATCGTGACTGGTTGTATGGTTTATCGTGAATAGGCTGTGGCCGCTTTAAAGCATGCTAATAAAATCGAGGAGAGACTCGTTAACACCTTTAGAGAGTCTATTCGTTTCCTTGGTGTTGAGCGTTTTTGGAAGCTTCGGCGTTAGCCTTTTGAATATGTCCTCCTTGACGATGACGGGGCTGAGACTGATGTATCAATAAAGTTTACCGGTTGTGACAATCCTGAAAACCTTAAATCATTTAAAGCTCGGAGAGGGTCTTTTAGATACGTCTGGTTTGAGGAGGCAACCAACTTCGGTTAGATACGTGAGATCAATAACTTAATCCAGACCTTCGCTCGTGGTTTTGGAAAGCATACCATTATTTTGACCTACAATCCTCCTATTCAATCGTCAAACTGGGTCAATCGGGAGTTTAGCGTTCCTCGTGGTGAGGTCTACAAGCGTACCGATCATGCTGTTTATTCTGAGTACTTGTTTAAAGTTGTTGGGCTTGAGAGTCGTGTGAGGCAGGTCGTTCATCATTCTACCTACCTTGATGTAATAGCTGCTGGACATGCTGATTGGTTAGGGTCTTAGTTTATAGGAGATGCTGAGCGTTACCGTGAGACTAATGAGACTTATTACCGTTGGGCGTATCTTGGTGAGGTTGTTGGTACTGATGCAAATGTGTTTCCTAACGTTCGTACCTTTGATCATGACAAGTTTACTTTACCTGTTCGGGAGGTCTTTCGTGGGTTTGACTGGGGCTATGGTGGTCCTGACCCTTGTGCTTATTCTGAGTGGATGTTTGACCGTCCCAATAAACGGATCTACTGTTTGGGTGAGTTTGGTACCCCAGGAATGAGCATTGAGGACATCGTGGCTGAGATGAAAGTCTTTAACAAGCATAACTTTCCTGTGTTTGCCGACTCTGCTGTTCCGTTGTTAAATCGTCAACTTTTGAATAGCGGTCTTAACATTGAGGACGTTAAAAAAGGGCCTGACAGTGTGAGGGCTGGTGTTAAATGGTTGCAATCGTTGACCGGGATTTATATTGACCCCTGTTTAACTCCTAACGTGTACCGGGAGTTTTAGCAGTACGAATATATTGTGGATCGTGATGACAATGTAACGTCTGGTTTACCTGACGCTAATAATCACTGGATCGACTCTACTCGGTACGCATTATCTTTGGAGATTAAATATAACTTGACCTGATGGGGGTGTGACTTATGAGTTGGTTGAGCAATGACCTCGGTGTTTCTGAGCCTAATATAATAAATACCTACCGTCCTTTTACTCGTGGCAATTATGCTACAAGCTTTAAAAACTTGGATGAGGGCTATGATTTTCCCAACCTTGAGACTCGTGGTCGAAATAGCGTCTACAAGTTTAATAAAAAGCTGTTTACTGGGGAGTACTGTCAAAATAAAAAACTTGTGGCGTTGATAGATAGTTTATATCAGAATATAAATTATAAAGTACTTCCTTTAAACTATTTTAAACTTATTGTTGACAAGAGTGACTCGTTGTTGTTTGGCAATGAAATCGTTATAAAATCTGGTGATCTTAAGCGTGACGAGCTTATAAATTAGCTGGTTGATCGTACCGGTTGGATTTCCTCAATCCGTGAGGCTTACAAGCTGTGTTAGATATACGGTGATTCTTGTTTAAAAACTTACCGTGGTGGTGCTTAGGCTTTTCCTCCTACCTTTGCCTACAAAGTTGTTGATGAATAGGACAAAAAGAAAGTAAAGGGATACGTACTACATGAGTTGTTGTACACTGTGGAGGGTACTAAAAACAATGAGGTTTATAAGCCTACCCATATTCGTTTGTTAATATCTTGTGATGGTTTTGACTTTGAGCGTGTGTTTGAGTACTTTGGGGATGAAAACAGTGGTCGTTTGGGTCGTCCCGTGAGGTTCAAGTATAAAGATCGTTGGATTCCACGGAGAGGTCGTTATTATAAAACTGACTTGGACGTGTCTACTGTCCAGTGGTTGTCTGTTAACGTTGAGAATGATGGCGTGTATGGTACCTCATAGTTTAATAATATAAAAGATTTGGTCTTTGCTTTAGAAAACAGACTGTCCACTGAAAACTGGATCATTGATGCTCACGGAAAGCCTATGCTGGTCGTGGGTATGAGCTAGTTAAAAACAGATGAGGTCACTGGAGATTATTATTTATCTGTTATAAATGGCAAGTACATGGTTTAGCGTGGTGGGTCTGATGTGGAGCCTCATTATATTGAATGGGACGGCAAGCTTGACGCCTCTCGTAACGTTCGTGAGGATTTGATGTCTTAGTTTTACGAGCTTTCTGAGATGGGCAAAACATTCCTTTCTGGTGAGTATACTGGGAATATTTCTGAGGAGAGCTTAAACAATATAATAAAATCTGCCATTGACCGTGGCAATCGTGAACTTAATGATATTTACCCTTAGTTAATAAAAAGTTTGTACGTTTTGTGCAGGCTGAATGACATTGATGTTAAAATCGATGACTTAACAATCGAGTTTAACGTTGGCCGTGCTGATGATGACAAGGTGGTTGCTGAGGTGTCTGGTTTGTTGGTTGAGCAGGGCATATTAAGTAGGCGTACCATACTCGGTAGATACTTTGGTCTAAATGATGATCAAGCAGATGCCGAGCTTGAGCGTATAAAACAAGAGCAGACTGGAGGTTTTGGAAATGACTCTAATGGAGCGGTTGAAACAGTTATTAGGGAGTGACTCTGATGTTGAGGTCGATGATGACGTTGACATTGAAGAGGTCATTAAAAATAAAGTTAAAACTGATGCAGTTGCTGATGATGGCTCTGGTGATCCGGCTGGTGCTGGAGATCCTCAAAAATCTGAGGCTGAGGCTGCTGATGGTTTAACTGAGGATCCTAATAAGTAGGTCTCTGGAGTACCGGAGGCTGGGGATGTGAAAGAGAAAGAGACTTCCGAGGTTGAGGTTGATACCTCTAAATCTGAGGAGGTCAAAAACGATGATCAGTAGGTTGAGGGAGATCCTAAGCCTGACGATCCTGTTGGTGAGGGTGCCGATCAGTAGGTTGTCAATGAGGAGTCCATTGAATAGAAATCCACCATCTTTGAGGAGGGTTGGTTTGACGAAACTACTGGAAAGGTCGACATCTCTAAAATTAAAGATGACTCTGTAAAAAATGCATTTGACATGGTGTTAAAGTGGTTCTCTGACAATGAGCGTGTTGGTTTAATTGACAGGGCTGTTGACGAGGAGTTGCGCAATAACTACTTGTTGAATGTCAAGCCGGAGAGACTTAAGTCAATGCTTGACCTTTAGCAGGTCACTGTTGAGGATGGGGTTGTCTCTGGTGTCAAAGATGCAATCGAGGCCCTTAAAGCCGATGAGCCTGGGTTGTTTAGAGATAAGTCTAAAGAAAGTAATCCTTTGAATGAGGGTTTCAATCCTGTTGAAAGAAAGAATGCTAATCCGAGGAGCTTCCTTGAGGCTTAGGGACTTAGTTACGAAATCGGCTAAACATTATAAAAATTTATAAACAATGAGGTGTTTATTTATGGCAAGTTTACATGACATTGGCGTCTCTGGTTTTGCTGGAATGGCTCCTACCCCTGTTGAAAAACGTGCAATCGACAAGTATATGGTCACTGACCGTTTGTTAAATGCTTTGCAGTTTGTTAACATCGGCATGGGTACTAATGTGGGGAACATTCAGACCACTGTTCTGACTTATGAAAAGCCTGTTGAGGCTGAGTACCGTGACATTGGCGAGGAATACAAGGTCAATAACAATCCTCCGGTGCCTAAAACTTTTGTGTTAAAGCAGTTTGGTGGTGAGTTCCAGACTGACCGTGTTCTGAATAGGGCTTTTTCTCAGAATAAGAATGCTGTTGAAAACTGGACTGAGCAGCAGGTTCGTCAGCATATCAATGGTGTTAAAATCAAGTTTAATAAAGAGTTTATGCTTGGAGATTCTACTAAAGATCCTAAGTAGTTCGACGGCCTCGACAAGTTTTTGAAGGACAATCCTACCCAGGATAATGCAAATCCTTATGTTTTGGAGGGTGGTCTTGCTGAGGCTAACGCCCTGCAGGCCGAGTTTGCTCTAAACTCTACCTTTGCGAAAGTTGTACCTCAGGTTGACTTCATAATCACTACTCGTACCAAGGGTCTTCCTTTCCTGCAGGCTTTGAGCTCTTACCGTCATCGTGGTACTAATGTAATAAATGTGTATGACACTGCTTACCACACCTACGCTGGTATTCCCATTGTTGACCTTGAGGATTATTGCTTTGACCCTGAGATTTTAAAGAAAGGCATTCCTTTCTATGCAATCCACGTGTCCGAGGATGACGGTATTCGTGTGGCTGTTCCTATGACTCCTTCTACTTCTGGAGGCATCGTCATTGATATAGTCCTTCCTAGGGTGGGCAATACCGATGCTGGTCAGGCTGTGTTTGTTCGCAATGGTGGCGTTGAGTTCTGTGGTGTTCCCATCATCGTTGACCCCTTCTGTGCTGCTCGTTGCATAATCTCTGATACTGCAAGTACTCCTGTAACCGGTATCACTGTTGACGGTGCTGCGACTATAACTACCGATGGTGGTACTTCTAAGTATACCGCGACTGTGACTCCTGCTGAGGCTACTAATAAAAATGTGACCTGGTCTGTTTCTGACCCCTCTAAAGCTACAATTACCCAGGATGGTACTGTGACCGCTGTGGCTAATGGTTCCGTGAATGTAATCGCTACCGCTCAGGATGGGTCTAAAGTTTCTGGTCAAAAGAGCGTAACAATTTCTAATCAGACCTAATGTTGGGGGTGATGAGCTGTGGAGCTTGTCGTTGGTGTCAATTCCTACATGACAGTTGAGGAGGCAGACTCCATAGTTAATGATGTGTTCTTTACTGACGATGATGACGCTAAGTTGTGGGCTGGAATGACTTCTGATTCTAAATCGAAAGTCATTTACGCTGGTACAAAGCTTATAAATCGGTTGCCGTTTATAGGTGTGAGGTACCCTGGTTTAAATAGAATGCCTTGGCCTAGGTTGACTAGTGCTGGTTTAACTGAGTGTCCCTACGATGTTAAAGTTGCAATCTTAAAACAGGGCTTACGTGACCGGACGAATAGCAATAAAAATGAGACTAAACTCCAGGAGTTGGGTGTTAAATCTTATTCAATAAAGAATGCGTCTATTACCTTTGGTGATTAGCTTTCAAAACTTAAGCTTACAAATGGTGTTTACCAGGATATCTTTTCGGAGTATCTTGAAAACTGGGTTTACTGAGGAGTGATCTTATGGAGGAAATTGTTCAAATCATTCAAAATCTTGGATTTCCTATAGCTTGTGTGGTTGCTCTTGCTGTGTTTCTGTACAAACTTGTGACGAGAGACAAAGATGAGGCTGCTAGTCGTGAGCAAAGATTGATTGAGGCTAATGAAAAAATAAGCGAAAGCTTATAGAAAGTTGCCAATACAATCGAGGAGTCCAATCGTGTTAACTCTGAGCTCTCTGAAACTAATAAGTTGCTCGTTGACAAAATAGAGGGCAAGCTTGACTAGATAGATACTAATCTTACTCAAGTGTTGGAACGACTTAACAGTTAAAGGGGGTGATACCCTTGAATAGACTTTGATTGGTATAATAAATTACAGGTTCCCGGGAGTGATATAAAATGTGGAATGACTTCTACGATCTCGTTGAGTATCGTCATAAAACAAATAAGCTAGACTCTACTGGTTCTCCGGTGTACGATGAGCCTGTGATGATTAACGTTCGAGATGTTTCTGGTGGTGTTTCCTACGAGGTCAAGCAAGATGGTTTGGTACGTAGGATTACTCGTGAATATCAGATACCTTTCATGGTCTACGTTGATGATATGATAGATGGCCGAATGGTGGTGCAAGCGGATCCTTCACGTGGTGTGTTTGGTGAGTTTTACTTCTGTGTTGCTAGGGTGGAATAACAATGGCTTCAAATAATAAAGCTTTAAAAACAGTTGACGAGTACTTAAAGTTTGTACAACAATCATTTAATGTTGGTGGCCCTGGTTTTACTGACATTGTTGGTTCTTTAAATATCGCTGCTGAGTATATAAAGCCTTTAATAAATTAGCATAACAATAAAACTCCTATTAAAGCTTCCCCTTGGGATGTTTATGTCGCCCGTGAGGGATCTTATTTAGTAAGCGCTTCCGAAAGTCTTAAATCAGATGTTCAAAACGTGCAAATCGTTGTAGACCCTGACAAGTACAATAAGTTTGAGTTGCTGGCTGATGCAATAAATAGCAGTGACGTGTTTAATAAAGCTGGAATATCAAGCATTTATAAAATAGCCGATGACATTTTAGATGATATTTACGTCGCTCGTGACTGGTTAAAATCCTATCTTGATTATCAGAAAAAGCTTGAGGAGTTTCTTAAAAACAATAGATAGGCTGATAGAAACTCTTACCTTCAGAAAGAGCTTTTAAAGCTTGGTCAAAGCATACTGGGTAGGGCTGAGGAGCTTACTCCTTATGATACTGGTACATTACGTAGATCGGGTGTACTTATGGTGGCTGATGGGGGCAATTCAATAATAATAGGGTTTACTGCTCCCTACGCTACCTACGTTCACGAAAACCTTGAGATACGTCATCCTTATCATAAATCAAATCCCGATTGTGGTGGTCAAGCTAAGTTTTTAGAGACGGCTTTGCAGGAGTTTTTTCCTGACAGATAGGTTTGGACTGAGATACTTGGTGTTTAGGGTATAGCTGTTAAAATAAGTATAAATCCTTTATATATAGAGTACAAACATTACGGTTCTTGAGGGGTGGTTTGTTTGGCTAGCTTATATGACATTTACGATTTTGTTAAAACATTGCTTGGGGATGAGTTTCCTAATGTGTTTTTCCAGACAATGCGTGAGGACACTGAGGGAGATGTGGGCGTGTATTTATATACTTCCCAAAATGATGTTGTTGACATAATCGGTGATGATGTGTACAATTGTATTAAAGTTCAAGTCCAAATGAATGCCCCTTCTGGCGAGGATGGTTTAAAGAAAGCTTTAGATTATTTAACATCTTTTGTTAATAAAATAGAGACTTTAGATTTTGACTCTGACAATATATATTTAATATAGGTTTTCCACCAGGGGCCTAAAGCATTGCCGATCGGTAAAAATCAGTTCGGTTTACTGGTGGTACGTTAGGTTGTTGACTTAAAGTTTACCTTTGAGTCATAAATATAAAATTTATAAACAATGAGGTGTTTATTTATGGCTGGTATTGTTTAGATGAAAGACAATGTCCGTTTCTTCCTGTGGACTAGTGGTAATCTGGCTAAGCCTGAAAACAAGTTGGGCAATCTTGTTTCAATCGGTGAGGTCGGTGGCGAGGCTGAAAGCATCGATACCACTACCCTTGAAAGCATGGCTAAAGAAAGCGAGGTCGGATTTACCGACAATGGTACTGTTGAGCTGGTTCAAAACTTGACTACTAATGAGTATGACAAGATGAAAACTCTGTTGGACGATGGTACCGTGTTTAACTTTGGTATTTCCGTGTGGAGTCGTAAAACTAAGGCTCAAGCAATGGGTCTTCAGTAGAAAGGCATGGTTACCTCCTTAAAGCTGAGTGGTTTTGAGGTTGGAGGCCTTGTACAGGTTAACACTACTGTTCAGATTTCCGGTGCTCTTAACCTTGGTTTCACTGATCCTATCGGGTATGAAGCTACTAAAATTACTTCGATCAATTTGACTGGTACGAATACAATAACGACCCCTGGAGGTACTACCACGATCACCGCTGATATCCAGCCCCCTGAGGCTACAATAAAAAGTGTGACCTTTGGGTTGATTGGTAATGGCCTTGATTATGCTAGTTTACAGGCTCCTATTACTGGTACCTAGGTCGTTGTGCATGCTGAGGGCAATGGTGTTGCGACCTTGCAGGCTACCGCAAATGATGGTTCCGGCGTAGTTGGTACCATTGATATAACTATTTCTGGTCAAGAATAATCTTTATATTATAAAGGGAGGTCATTATTATGAGAAAACTGACCAAGCGTTTTACCTAGTATAACATTGCAAAATTCGAGAAAGCTACTGGAAAGAGCATAATGGATGTTGTTAACATTGGCAATTTCGAGGTCAATCGTATACTTTCAATTATAAAGCTTGGAAATCCTGACTTTAAAACTGACGAGGACGCCGCTAAAGCATTAGATGACTATCTGGCTGCTGATGAGGATCATAGCTTAATAACTGCATTCTTTGACCTGCTGGCTGAGCTTGATTCTGATATCAAAGTGTTTAAGTTTTCTGGCGTTGATGTTAAGTAGCTGTACAATGACTTCATTGAACAGACTCGTAAGAAAACTGAAAAGCTTAATGGTCAGAAAGATGGCAGTGTGGTTGAGAAAGTTGACAATGTTGTTGTCCTGGAGGACGTCAATAAGTAATATATAATCCTATAACTTAACGGGGGAGGTCGGGTACGATTAAAGTGCTCGGCCTCCTTTGTTGTTTAGTTGGAGGTGTTTTAAAGTTGCTTGTCCATAACTTTAACTTGATAGACATTAAGCGTTTTGAGGATCGTACAGGTCAAAACATACTTGACTTTTTTAAAACTCTTAAGTTTAGTGACCTCATTGAGCTTGTGAAACTCGGCAATGGTTGTTGTGATGATGACACCGCTTGCTAGTTGATAGACTCTTACCTTGAAAACGGTGGGAGTTTAGTAGACGCTTATTTAGAGATTAAAACTTGTTTACTTGGTGTTGGGTCAAATGACGAGGATGCTGATGACAGTGACAAAATAGATATAACTAATTATAAATCCTTGACAGACTTATATATTTATTTTTGTATGCAAATGATGTAGGTTGGTTTATCTTATTCTGAGTTTTGGGGCATGAATACTAAAGAGATGTACAAAGTTTTTGATAGTTTGACTTTAAAAATGTGTAATGATACAAACCGTTAGCTTCAAAACAGTTATAATCTAGCGGCACTCGTTGGTTCTGCGGTTTGGGGCAAACTTCCTAAGCAGGTTCCTCAAGTTGACCCGCCTGAGGCTCATGGTGTGAATACGAGTGACCTTGATGACGATGCGGCTGACGCTGTTAATAAACTGTTTAAATTATTAAATCGTTGATGTGGGGTGATGTACAATGGCAGATTTGAAAGAGACTGGCAGACAGTTGGACAATCTTTCTAATAAACTTGTTTAGCTTAAACAAGTTATCAAAGATCTTAATAGTTTGGATCTGACTGAATATTTTGATGAAAGCGAGACCCAAGCTATATTCCAGCTTGAGATGGAATTTAAAAACATGTCAAAAACTTTAAATGGCCTTGAAAATCAATTTGCAAGCTTAAAAAATTAGTTAAAAGGCGTAGGGTCAAGTGGAGAGTCTTTTAATAAAGTAGTTAGTGACGTACAAAATTTAGGGAATAACGTTGATTCCTTAATAAATAAAGTTTCAAAGCTTAATGGGCTGGTAGGATAGACTGTACCTACAACTCTTAAACAGGACATGTAGGCATTAGCCTACAAAGATATGACTGCTAATAAAGCCGCTAATCTTCAGGAGTCTTTAAATCTTAGGTCTTCTTTTGACCAACGTCAAGCTGACTTTAATAAACTTGATACTTCCGGGCTTGATCGTTTAGTTTCCCGTGCTAATATAGCTAGAGATGCATTAAAATCTGCTTTTGATCATGGTGCTGATATAAATAAGCTTAATTCTTTGTGGGATGTGTACGTTAACAGTACTGACAAAGTCATTGGTAGGATTAAAGCTCGTGAGATGGCTGAGAGTCAGGCTATACAAAAGAACATTGCTGAGGTACGCAATTACGTATAGACTCAAGAAACTCTTACTGGAAAAAAGATGTCGGCGTAGGATCAAGCTGCTTACTATGACTCCCAGCTTTCTAAGTTTAGACAATCTTAGCAGGAGTACATGGAGGTCCTGAGATTAAAGCGTAACGCTGAGGCTCAGGCTGCTGCTGATACCCGCAATGCTTGGAGTACAATATTAAGCAGTGTTAAGTAGGCTGCTGACGCAATCAATAATGCTGTTAATAAAATTATTTCCGTCATTCGTACTGTTATTTAGATTTATCAAAAATTTGGTAAAGCTGTTGTTACTGTTTTTAAAACAGTTGGTGGTTCCGTTAAAAACTTACTTACTTTCTTTTCTGGCTTTGGAAATCGATTGAGGGCCATGTTCACTGGTGGTACCGACAATGCTAATAAATTTAATAAATCATTTGGTTTAATATAGGGTACTGCTACTGAGCTACGTTCAAAACTTTTACTGGTTGCCGGTGCTTTAAATCAAATCTTTAATAATGAGTTAATAAACAAAGCAAAGAAACTTCTGTCTTCTGTTTATTAGTTAAAAACAATGACTGGCCCTGCTATAACTCAGGATGTTATTGATTGGGCTAACTCAATGGAGCATGCTTTTGGTTTATAGGCTCGTGGTTTGATTTCTGACCTTTCTGAGCTGACTGGTGTTCTTTACGGCTTGGGCATGAGTGGCGAGGATGTGGCCATTGGTTCTGAAAACCTCTTAATAATGAGTCGTTACCTTGCTAACATTGGCGCTGCTGGTGGTGACCTCGACACTGTCATGAGCAAGATAGTCTCTGGTATGAAAGGCATGACTGCTGCAATCGATGACCTCGGTTTGTCTGTTCGTGACGCTCAGATGAATGCTTTTTTGAAAGATTTGAAAGCTCAGGGTGGTGAGTTTGCAAACATTAGTACTGACTTTTAGTCTTTGAATGAGCAAGCTCGTGTCTACGTTAGATATGCTGCCTTAATAAATCAGTTTACCAGAAACTATGACGTTACAAAACTGGTTGAAAGTCTTAATACCGTGACTGGTAGACTTAGTACATTGAAAGATACTTGGAATTCCTTGACTTTAACAATAGGTACCGGTCTTACAAAACTTGCCTCAATGGCTGCTACTTATATCATTCCGATCTTAAAGATCATTGAAAATAAAGTGGTATAGCTTTTTAGCTGGTTAGAAAAAACTCTTGGTTTAGCTGAGGGCTAGTTGTCTACTGAGCTTACGCCTTCAATAAATGATGGTGCTTCCGAGGCAGTGAATGACTACAATGACTAGCTTGGTGAGACCGCTGACAAGCTTGATGAGGTTAATAAAGCTTCCAAGAAAGCAAGTGGTGGTCTTCAGAGTTTTGACCGTATTAACAATGTTACAACTTCTAAATCTAGTGACTCCTCTTAGGGTTTGGATGGGTTCGACTATAGCTCTTTAATGACGAGCATGCTTGGAAAGCTGAATGACATGGCTGCTCAAGCAAGTCAGTCTTTCTTTGAGGGTTTAAATCAAAATCTAGAAAATAAAATCGAGGAGTTAAAACAAAAACTCTTAGATTATGCTAAGAATATCACTGGTAGGGCTAACATAGACTTTGGTTTTGATGAAAAAGCAATCAAAACTAATCTTACTAAAGTTAAAAATGACATTATAAAAATAGTTAAATCTTGGGGTACTTTTGTACTGGCTATAGGATTTAAGATTGCTGACGATGTTAATATAGGAGCAATCATTACTAAAGTAACTGAGCTCTTGGCTGCTTTTACTAATCTTGCTTCTACAATGACTGATGTCTTAATCCCTGCATTTAATGCTTTTTACGATACTGGGCTGTCTAAAATGTTTACCTGGTTGGGCTCTACTGCTTTGAATGGTCTCCAGTTGTTAATAGATACATTCAATGATTGGTCTGACTGGTTTGTTGAAAACCAGACCTTGATTTTGAACTTCTTTACTGCCCTTGGTACAATATTTAGTAGTGTTTGGACTGTTATTTCTGGTAAGCTAGACTCTAGTTTCGGTTCCTTATCTGAGTAGTTTAAAGCATTTACTGACGATTAGCAATCTGGTTTAGTCACTTGGATGACTGATATTGTGACTAATGTAGACTCTATAGCGTCTGATGTGTCTACCAGAGTTGAAAACTTCCTTGATACTGTTGGTACTAAACTCGAGTGGGTGTCTGATCTTGTTAGCGGTGCTTTAGAGACCTTGTTTACTGGGCAGGTTCCTGAGGACGCTACTGGTGGGTATGCCTCTTTCTACAATATATTACTCGACATTAAATCTGTTGTTGAGGCAATCGGTGGAGGAATAGATATAGCGCTTGGTTTGCAATCTACTGAGGAGGCCAGCGATGGGGCGTTAACATTCTATAACCTACTCGTTAATGTTTAGTCTATAATCTAGACTTTAACGCCTTTAGTATTAGATTTAGTTGAGGCCTTTAATGATTTTGCTGCTGAAAACATACTGCCTTTTATAAATGACAAGTTGTCTCAGTTAGATACTTGGTTAAAAAATAACTCTGACACGGTCAAAACACTGTTAGAGACTGTTGGTGGTATAGCTTGGGACGGTTTCAAATTATTCGTTGACTTAACTGGAAAGTTGATAGACTTTGTTATTCAAAATCCTGGCGTTGTTGTTGGATTCTTCTCAAGTTTACTGGCTTTGAAAGTTGGATCTTGGTTTGTTAGTACGGCTGCTGGCATTGGTCAAATGATTCCTGGTTTGACTAATCTTGGTACTGCAATATCTACTGTTGGTCCTAAGATTTCCGCCGCCTTTGCTGGCATAAATACTGCTTTAAGCGGAACAGTCTTTGGTAGTGCTTCTGCTGCTTTAGGTGGTTTAGTTTCTCCTTTAACTTTAGTAGTAGCTCTTGTTGCTGGGCTAGCAATAGCATTCATAGATCTTTGGAATAGCTCTGAGGATTTTAGAAAAGCATTCTCTGATATGGCAGAGACAATCAAAATTAAAATAGATACTCTGACTTCTAAATTTGGAGAGGGTTCTAAATTCCAGGACATGATCAAAAAATTAAAAGACGTATATGATACTTACTTAAAGCCTGTTTTAGAAGTATTATTCAAAGTTGTGGGTTATTTAGCTACTGGTATAATATAGGCATTGATAGATGGACTTTCATTGCTTGTAGACTTCATAGCCGACGAAGTATAGGGTGCTATAGATTTAATATAGGGCTTACTAGATATTATAATAGGGGCATTCACTGGTGATAATGGGCGAGTAATAGATGGGCTTAAAAAATTCCTAAATGGTATATACGAAATACTAGGAGGTATACCTGAATAGATTTTTGGTACTCTTGATGTAATAATATAGAATGTCTCCTATATTTTAGAACAATGCTTTGGTGAAATATTCGAAGGCTTAACTACAAGTTGGAATATGCTAAAGCAGTGGTTCAAAAATAAAATAAAAGAGATCATAGCACATATAAAAAATCTACTTGGCATTCATAGCCCGTCTACCGTATTCTCTGATATAGGCAAAAACTTGATAGATGGTCTTAAAAATGGTATAAGCAATGCTTGGAAATCTTTTACTACCTTCATAAATACTAAAATTGATGGCTTTAAAAAGATTTTCAAAAACTTTGCAGATTCTGTTGGAGGCTTCTTCAGTGGTGTCTGGGACGGGTTTACTGGTGCTGTGTCGGATGGCTGGAGTGCCGTGACAGGTGCTGTGACAGATGGTTGGAATGCTATAACTGGAAAGACTAAAGCTTCTAATGCCCAAAGTATAACTGCCCATGCTAATGGTGGATCAATAGCTGGTGGTCATTTATTCGTTGCAAATGAGAATGGTGTACCTGAGATGATAGGAAAGATACCTGGATCAAGTAAAACTAACGTTGCAAATAATCAAATGATCACTGATGCAATCTTTGAGGCTGTGTACAATGCAATAGCTGAGGCTTCTAATCAGAGAGCTTCTGTTAGTTCTACGAATAACAGTCCTCTGGGTATCAATATCAATGGTTTTGGTTTGATTGATCAATCTACCTTGTAGGCGTTGGCTCGTATGTTGGCTCCTTACCTTGGTGCTAATAATCGTAACATTGCTAATGTTAACTTTAGTATTTAAAAAACTTAAGTTAATCATTATATAAATCCTTTAAGTCCTTACAGCAATAATAGACTTGCCTGTTAAGCATTGATTCTAAAATGGACTTATTTAATATAAATGTACAATGGAGGGTTTAATATGGCTTTTAAAATCGACGGTGTTGAGATGCCTCGCCCAAGTTAGTGGCTCGTTAATCCTAAGCCTATGAGCTCTGATGCTGAGCGTGTGGCCGGTACCGGTGAGGCTGTGGTTCCTTATTTACGTACCGTTTACGAGGTTACGTGGACGTACAAATATATAAGCTCTGAGGAGTATGATGTGTTGTACAATGCTTATATAGAGAGTACAATTCAAAACAAGTAGATGTACCATACTTTAGAGACGTTAGACTCTAACTCTAATAAAACTCTTACCTTAAATATATATACTCAAGGGGATTTTTAGGCTCCTCTTTACCGCATAAAGAATGGCGTCAGATATTATAAAGATGTCAAGTTCGTGTTTGTAAGTCGCTAAGTTGGGGGTGCTTTGTGTGAGTGAGTTAATCTTTGATGGGTATGAACTAACTTTCTTTTTCAAAGATGGGTCTTAGGTTAAGCTTGAGAGATCTTATGACACTCAAAGTGAGCTTATAAATTATTTAACATCTTTAACGATTAGAGAGTCGGCATATACCCAAAATCAAAATCCTATAGGTGTTGTAAATAGCGGCAATATAAAAATAGATATACAAAGCTTTGATAGGAGCCTCGTTCCTGACAATCAGAGTAGTCCCTATTTTGGGATGATGGACTCTACTGCTGAGGTGTTGGTCGGAGTTAAAACTCCTTACTTGACTGATTCCCCTGTGACCTACTTCGGTAGGTATTATGTTTAGTCTTGGAAATCCAGTTCTGACTCAAGCAATAAATATAAAGTCACTATTGAGGCAAATGATATCATTAGTACCTTGCTTAAAAACTCTATGCCTAATATAAATGATCTTCAAGAGATTACTACTGTTGACCTACTAAATCAAGTTGCGTCTTTAGTTTCATAGAGTATAGCATTAAAATATAAGTTTGGTTTAAACTTTTTAACAACTCCTACGTTTAATAATATAAATGCAAGCTATATTGACGCATCTGACCTCAGTACTTTTCTAAATATAATCTGTCAAAGCTGTTTATTAAACATTTACTGTGACAGGCAGACTGATGCTAATAATAAAACTCTTACTGTTGTTGATGCTGTTCTACCTTTGGGTTCTGAATAGGTCTAGCTTTCGGATGATGAAAACATTACTTTTGCTTAGTTGGACAAGGGTTCCTTGGTTGGATACACTGGTGTTAAAGTAAACTACTATCTTTATAATGTGAATAACTCTTCTGAGATTTCAAATCTTTCTGGTGTTAAAGTTTCTCCTGGTGTGCAGACTGTTTCTGATATTGACCTCGGTGGTATGGTGTTTAAGCTTAATAATGTGTAGGTACAATCTACTGGTTCTAATCCTGTTTATATAAAGAATGTGACTTATAATAAAAATTCTGCTACATTATCAATAAATAACTCGAATAACGAGGATGTTGATTGTACAATTATATTTAACGGGCAGACTTTGAATCAAAATAAGTTGTCTGTTTCAAAAATGAGCGACGTTAATTAGAATGAGGTACTTGAGCTTACGAACAGTTGTTTACCTAACGATGACATTGATGATTTTGCTTCAAGCGTTCTTGAGCTAATAAAAACTCGTGGTGAGACTCTTGAGTTGAAAGGCATATTTGACCCTTCAAAACTTCGGTTGGGTTCGGTTGTGGCTGTTGACTGTTCTAGGTCAATCTATATTTCTGGTTTATATCGTGTACAGGAGCTTAACTGGACTTTAGGTTCTACATTGACTTGTTCTGCTAAGTTGACTCGTTAAGTTGGAGGTGATGATCTTGGATGAGCAAATCGTTTGGGTTAATCGCAATCTAGTTAATATAAAAACTGATCCTATAGAAAGCTCTGGTGGACAGTTTGAGGTTAGTGAAAACAATATAAAACTTACAGATAGCTAGTTTATAAAATATGTGTACTAGTTTAACACCTCCGGAGACTATATAAAAACTAATAAGCTTTTGTTGTCTTTGAGTATGACTTAGAGTTCGGACACTTTAAAAACTAGATACAATGAGGTTGCTTATATAGACGTTGCAATTAGGTCTTGGGTTGAGGATACTCAAACTCCAGGTTCCTACAGTCCAGGTTCTTGGGTTTACTTTAGGATTTTACCTTACCTCAAATCTGAGAGTTTGGGATACTTAGATAGTTATGTGTTAAGCTTTGATGACTAGTTTATAAACACTATAGAAATTAGTTTCAACTCTAATCTTTCAGATGGTGCTTTTGTAACAATGAGTGATCCTGTACTGAGATACAGTATAACTGTTGACGATGCAATAGGGTAGTATGTTGACTCTGATAAAATCGAAAGAATAACAGTTTATAATGATGGGATGATCACTTACTACCAGGGTGTGTCTGAGCCTTTGACTTTGAGGGTCTTGGAGGTTGTACCTGACAAGCAATATATAATCGATGTTAACGCTGAGTATAACTTCACACTTACTCTTGATGAAGGCAATCTTCCATAATAAAGAGGTGATCATTGTGAATGATAAAGTTAAATATTTTATTGAGGGGTTTACGCTTGGTGCAAAACCGGTGGTCAAAAATATAGAAGTTAATAACGTTAACAATCAATAGTTGTACGTTAATGAAAACGGTACCTACACTCCTGATGAGGGGTATACTGGTTTTGACAGTGTTGAGGTCGATGTACCTCAATCTGGTGGTACTGTTCGCAATGAGGATATCACTGTTACAAAGAATGGTACTTATAAAGCTTCGCCTGGGTTTAGTGGTCTTGGTACAGTGGTTGTTAAAGTTGAGAGCACTGACCCGCCTCCTGAGCCTGATCCTTTCCCTAATATGGCTGTTAACGCTTTTCAGTATACTGTGGCGGTGAAGGCATTCGTATTAGAAAGTAAGTTGCTAAATGCTGTTTCTGAGACTAAAACTTTTGTGTTGACTTCAAATCTCTTTAGGGTAGAGGAGGTCGTATAATGGTTGAATATTATCTTAATGCATAGCCTTCAAGCATTGAGGATTGGTTTAGTATGCTTGATGCGGCTTTTGACTCTGGGACCTGTCAATGTGTGACTTAGTATGAGAAAGATGTCTTTCAACCCTAGGTGGCTAACTTTAGCAGGGTTATAAACGTCAAAAGCGATATAGACTATCAGATTTCTGTGTATAACGCTGTTGGTAGTGTCTCTGTGACTTTTACAATTAGTAATAATCGTATAGATCCTTAGCAGACCATAACTCCGATACATTAGTTTTACGTTGAGCAGACTAACTTTAAATATCTCTTTTTATTTTACTGTGCTGATGCTTTTTGTTTCCCAGGCTTAATGTGTCTTTTGTCTACTTAGTTTACTGGAGATGTACAGCAATCTTTGGTGTTCACTCATAATCAAAGAGATGTGTTTACTACTGACTTTTCAAAGTACTGTTTAATAATAAACTAGTCTTTGCAAATGTATGCTTTCTTTAGAATAACTGACGTTATATATACTGCTAATCTTGGAGCATACTTACCGACTAGTTAGCTTATTTCTGGTACTGGATTTTATACTTCGAACTAGTTAGGATTTTATAATAGCGTGTACAATCCTAAACCTGGCTTCCTTTATATTCTTCGTGACTTAAAAACTGGTGGAAAGTCTAAAGCTGTTTTGCTTTATGGCTGTTTTAAATTATTAGATGCTTAGGAGGGTTAAATATGGCTTATACTGTTACATCATTGGTCAGGCCTTCTGACTATGGTAATGTTGAGGAATGCAATGCTGCTTTTGCTCCGATCATTACTGCAATAAATGAATGCGGTTTACTTGACTTTCAAGCTACTGTGAATATCGTTGCTGCTAATTATTGGGTCAATTATTATAAATTTAAGCTTCATCCGGATAAGGGTCTACGTGTTGTTTCAAAGTATGACAATTTTGATGTGGCAAATAAGTATTACCTTGACTTGTTTGACTGGACGGAGGGCTTAGATATTTATAATGGTGATCCTCCACTTCAAAATAAAATCTATATTTTTAGTATAGGGCCTAATGACTTTGATATACTTCATTGTTTATATAATCCTGGCGTTGCATTGAATGTGTATAGTCTAAACGTTTTTTATGTTAAATCTGTAGAGGATGACTCTAAAAAAGATTTAGTTGCTCTTTATTATAATGGTGATAGGCGTTGGATCAATCAGATGATGCACTATAAAGAGTTTTTAAGCAATCTTAAATATAGCTACGTTCTTGATTATAATAATGCTTCTGGTGGAGATCAAATCATTTGTGGTACTTATATATCTTTTTCTAACTAGTTTTACTCTGATAGAGTTTACACTGGTACAAAGCAGGGTTAGCATGGACTTAGGGTTGCCCAAAAATATCGTATGTACAATATATCTGATGGTAGGGCAGAGGTCGTATATTATATGTGGCCGGTCTTATATAGGGAGGGATGAGCTATGTATATTGTGAGGAGTCTTAATTTACTTGATCTTAAATCATTCCTTGACAAATATAAATCTAAAACTCCGTTTATTAAAACTTATGGGTTTGATGATATGACTCAAAATTTAGATATAACTTTACAAAATGATGCAATCATTAGGTTTTCTAGCATAGGCACTAAGCAGACCGTGATATGGCCTAACGGTACTGTGATGGGGTCCATGAATGACACTTATTATGTCCTTGGTTTGTAGAGTAAGTTCATTTTTTAGAACCCGGGAGCTTTCATGTATGGATCTGACCTTGTTTCTGGTACTAAAAACACTTATTTTATAATAGATGCTAAGTGTTTAAAGTGTAACTCTAAAACTGATTTAGACCCAAGCGCTGGCGAGTATTAGCTGGTCAATGTTATTTTGCCTTATGACAATGTTTTTAATGGATAGTCTCATACTACAATAATAAACGTTGATGCATTTGTACAATCAACTACCGTGAAGCTTGAGTCATTGGCTTGTATAAGTGGAGCGTTTTTTGACAATATGGTAGACTATAGTGAGTCTGCAATCATGTCTACTGAGGGTGTTGATCTTTATTATTTATTTAAGCTTCCTAAACTAAGTGCATATCTTGATAAATTATGGAGATACCATGCATTGATAGATGATGACGGTTATCAAAATTAACTAGGCTTATTTTAAATCCTTGTTTAAATCATTTCGTTGTTTAGTAGTGTTTATATAATAAAATATATAAACTGTTTGTTCATAATTTTTACCTCCTTACGAATGCGTGCTCTCTCACCCCTCCTGAGAGGGTACGTATTTTATTTTGGAGGGGTCTTGGGGGTTTTTTAAAATGACAATGACTGGTATTGATGTTTAGCGCTGGCAGGGTATAATCGACTTTAATAAAGTTAAAACTGACAATCGTGTTCAGTTTGCAATCATTAAAGCTGGTGGTTCTGACGCTGGGATTTATAAAGATCCTATGTTTTAGATCAACTACCGTGGTTTTAAAGCTATTGGTGTTCCTGTTGGTGCTTATTATTTCGTTGGTCCTGGCTTCATTTCTGCTAATGATGGTCTTGCTGACGCTAAGAGATTCGCTTAGATTTTGGATGGGAAGCAGTTCGAGATGCCTGTATACGTTGATGTTGAGGCAAACTTTCAGGCTGGCAAGCAGGCTGTGACTGATGCTGTTATAGCTTTCTGTGATTATATGGAGTCTCGTGGTTTCTACGTGGGTATCTACGGTTCTGATATTTCTACTTTCAAAGAGAAGGTTGATCTTACCAGGTTGCATAAGTATACTCTGTGGGTTGCTCGGTATGGTTCAAAGCCCTCTTACGTTAAAAGCTACGCAATGTGGCAGTTTACTTCTACTTACGGTTCCGGTGAGGCTCGTATACCTGGAATAACAAGCAATGGGTTGGATAGAAACTACTGTTATGTTGACTTCCCGAGCATTATAAAATCTGTTGGTTTAAATGGTTTTGAAAAGTCTGACAATGGTGGTGGAGATGAAAGCAATCCAGCAAAACTGCATGACGTTACCCTTAAGCAAATGACTCAAGGAGATGTTAATAAAGCAGTTAACTTGGCTAAATAGCTTGGTGTGGAGTATAGTGTGACCTAAGTACTTAATTGAATATCATTTATTATAAAACACTGACATTCCTTTGTGGTTTGTCGGTGTTTTTTATTATATAAATCCTTTATAAAAATTTGTCATCTTTTTTATATTTTTTCGACCATTTTAAGCCTATATCATTGGGTCAAAATTTGGTATACATTTGGGCTAAAACAGACTTTAAAAATCGGGGTTGATAAAATATACCGAAATGTTGTCGACTTTGACCTACTGTTGAAAGAAAGTGTCAAAATCGGGGTGTTTTTGAATATCGTGTAAACTTTTTGGTGCTGATCATTACTAAAAAATCGAGATACATTGCGCGTCGGACTTAAGTTGTGTTTCGGGGTGGGTTTGTTGAGGTTGGGTGTGGGGGTGGTTGGTGTGTTTGGGTGTTTCCCTAGTTGTTTGGTGGGATTTAAAAAAAAATATAAAAAATTTTTAAAAAACCTCTTGACAAAGCGGATTTTGGTGGTATAATATAGTTAAAGTTGGAGGTTGAAATAAAACAAAATCCGGTGGCCGGGGAGGGGGCTTGTGACATGGTTGCTGGGTCTGAGGTTGGCGGTCTGGCCAGTCGTTTAACTGAGGATGAATAGACTTACTTGGAGGACTTACAAAAACTGAGGAATGAGCGTGACTTACTCAAATCAATCATTGATGAATAGATTGTGTTTAAAATCAATACTTTAGAAAGCGAGGTTGATACTTTAAAATCTGAGCGTGACTCACTGGTGTACAAAAACAATGACTTGACTTACAGGCTTAGCTGTTCTGAAAGTCAGGCTGAGAGGTTGAAAGATGAGGCTCTTAAAAATCAGAGAGATTACTTTAATAAAAAACATGCAGACTTAATAAAACAAAATGACAGGCTTTAGAAAGAAAACAATAAACTTTAGAAAACTTTGACTGACTTAGAGACCGAAAGAGATGACTTAAAAATTAAGTTGGCTGAGCAAATCGGTATTTAGAATGGCTTTAAGCTTGTGTTGGATTAGCTTAACAGGCTTAATGAGGTACTTAATAAAAAACTTGATATGCTGTTTGACTTAATAAAATCGTCTTAGGATTAGAGAGTTGTGACTTTGGTTTCTGACATACAGGCTGAAAGAGATAGGCATTTAAACAATAATAAAATCGTTGCTGAGTGTAACAAAATCTTTGAGCTTACAAATGCTGGTCTTTCTAATGTGGAGATAGCTCGTGACCTTTATCCTGGTTTAGCTCGTGGTCCAAAGAAAGTCTCTGAGCGAAAGAATAGCGACTACTACAGGTCACTAAGTTGACCTACGGTACGGTACGGGGCCGTGTTCTTTTCCGTACCCTTAAATCATTATATTTTTGGAGGTATACGTTTATGTCTTTAGAGTGCATTGAGGCTAGTGCCTTATTTAAAATGTTTGGTCGTGAGGTTGACAGGTTGGGCGGTATTGTTGAGGATGCTCGCTCTCACACCCTTGGAATGACTTACGATGATGCTGTGGTACTTAATACTGTGTGCAATCACGTTGACTCTTTCCGGAATACCTTTTTAGAGATGCATGACAGGTATAATATAGAAAGAGACTCTGAGCTTGAGGAGCTTCGTGAAAAAGTTGCTGACTTGCAATATAATCTTGAGCTTTATAAATCTTTTACTAAAGCTTATACTGACGAAAACAAGCGTCTGAAAGAGAGACTTGCCGATCAAATGGAGGTCGTTGATAGGGCTGCAAACTTGATGGATTTGATTGAGTCTCGTATTAACGTCGTTGCGAATAGCGTTGCAATCACTAAGCGTATGAAAGATCATCGGTTGTCTGGTGAGGAGTCTCCCAGATACCTACATAATATTGATACTGATGAGCTTGTTGAGATGTACAAAGCTGCTGGGTTTAAGTTGACCGACGATGTGATGACTCACTTTCAGAAAGCATGTCCTGGTGTGTCTTACGTGACTCTTCGTGACCGTTTAGTTAAAGCTGGTGTCTGGAGAGGCAGACAATCAAAAACAGCTGA
>ERZ1643251.1344-NODE-1344-length-28205-cov-7.423162_pt1 | contig 28205 bp, 28 predicted proteins | sample MGYA00579261_ERZ1643251 | MGnify/ENA primary metagenome ERZ1643251 (study PRJEB29033, sample SAMEA4952267) | chicken gut metagenome | biome: Broiler Chicken; feature: Gastrointestinal Tract; material: Caecum | place: Ireland | collected 2018 | study: Broiler... | reverse complement strand
CACATATCTGTAACTAATAAACTTTGTATGCCTGCAACGGCTCCTCTCCGGCACCCGAAAGAGTGCCGGCGGAGGAAATGCAATAATGGGGAAATTCCCCATGCAACTTTGAGGAATTCAATCTGCATTTTTGAGGAAAAAGTGCTTGCAAAAAACACAGGTGGCTCCGTTAGTCCGGACAGGTGGCTCTCGCCACACCGGACTGGCGGCTCCGCCGCACCGTAATATTCAATTACCTACTTACCTTTTAACGTAACCTTCTGTAATTCATCCGGGGTATCGGGCCAGTGAAACGCATCCCGATCCAGCCGTTTCATCAGGATCCAAAATCCGGAGCCGTCCCACTGGAGAATTTTGATCAATGTGCGTCTGCGATTGCAGAATGCGAACATACAGCGGGAATACGGGTCGAGATGGAATTTCAGTTTGATGATTGCGGCCAGGCCGGTGTAGCTCTTGCGAAGATCCGTAACCCCGCATGCCAGATAAACCGTTGTACTTCCGGAAAAATCAAGCATAACCCTTCAAAGCCTGCAGGAGTGCGGCCATGAGTCCGACCGGGCAGTCTGCCCCGACTTCAATCCGGATATTTTCCGGGAGAAGGATTGTCACAGGTGGGGTTCCAGTATGAATGGGAACAACCAATTCCTGTTCCATGGGAAGCCTGGCGAATACCGGATCAGAAATACCTTCTGTCTCTATGATCTCCGACTGAATTTTCCGAATCCAATAACCCAGGGTAGACTGCGGGATCTCGTTTTGCTGACACCAGTCTTTGCGGGATAACCCGCTTTCCCGGAAAGCATGAATCCGATCTGCCCAAAGCGCCGCTTTCGAAGCTGCATTTTCGTTTGTATTAATTGGTATCACCTCCATCATTTGTAGGTATTTTATCAAATGCGGAGATGAATAGGTAGATACGGATGATTACCTACTTACGTATGACACATTACTTGAACAGATGTCCGAGCTGCTGGAACAGAGATATCCTGAGCGGCGTGAAGAGGCGATCAAGGAGCGATTATACGAGGCCTACAAGAGAAGTGGGAAGACGGTAGACTTTATAATTGATTTTATTGATAATGCTGATGACGAAGATGATTTTTGGGCATAATATGCAATCCTAATCCGCTCAAACTTAGCGATTGAGAGTTAAAAATACAGGAAGTTCACACTGATCTAATACTCCGTGACAAGTGATCTATTTATTCGTGAATGATGATCAGTTCATGCGTAATATACACTGAGCCACTATACCCTCTGCAGCTACAGGTAATGGTGGATTCTGAGATGCTTCATAGGCTTCCCGACGCAGGATACGCTGCCAGTAAAAAAACTGCTTCTCAAAAATCCCGTTTGCCCGACACCATGCGGTCTTGGACATCCCGCTGTTCATACATTCATTCAGGATCCTGGTCCAGTGCTCTGCACGGACCTGATGTGTGATTTTATCCATGACACTAACTCCTTTAAAAAACTTGTAGTTTTCTGGAGTTATTATCTCATGGAGCTAGGTAACTAGCACGGTACTAGTGGTTTACCGTGTACCCTGACACCTACTATTTGTCGGTTTCAAAGTAACTAATGACATATCTTATATCAGTTTTTTCACTTTACACAAAACTTGAAACGGTCTCGTTTTATTTGACGCTTACATTCTTTTTCCGAATACTAAGAATTTTCCGAACTGTATTGATGCACCTTTTCCTAAATACAATTAACATGCAAATAATAACACCTATAACACAATAACGGATTTTTGTATATCTATACGTTAACATCATAATAAACCCAAGTGCAACAAAAGCAACTGACATCATCAATAATCGTTTTGCACTATATGGTACATGCGAATTAAGCTCTTCCCTGCATATTTTTTTCATGAAAATATAATGGCACACAGCATAAATAATATAGCAAACCAATGTTGTATATCCTGCCGCCAAGTATCCCCATGCATTGATAAAAATATAATTTAACACTATATTTAATATAGCACCTGCGCACGTTGCAATCGCAATAAATTTTGTTTTTTTATAAAAAAATTCAAACGGGGCAAAAAAACTATACATAAACATGAAAAATACACTCATTGTTACCGGGGGAATAACCCATATTGCTTCATAATACTCTTTTGGAGCAAAAATTCTGATTATTTCTGGTGCAAAAATTATAACGATTATATTTACAATTGCAATAAATAAAAACGCAGGATATGCAATTCGTCCTAGCTCTTTAATATTTTTCTCTTTTATCTGTGAATATATCCACGGATCAATGGTTTGACTTAAAGCTGTATTGAATAAAGTCATCATTAATGATATTGAATATGCTAAACTATAAATTCCGGCAGCTGAATCGTTTACATATTTTTGAATCATGATTCTATCCGCCCCACTAAGCACCATGGTAGATAGATAATGCGGAATAATTGGAACCGCGAATACAATAGCTTCTTTCCAGTATATTTTAGAATAGAAGCATTTTCCTCTTAACATTAGTGAAACAAAACATCCAGAATATGCAATTAGTTCCACCAAAACCAACCCTAGAATTCTAGCTGTTACTTTATCATTGGAGTTCAAAACAAAAATAACTCCTATAACTGGTTTAAAAAAAGAAACCAAAAGAGTAAGGGAAATCAATCTTTTATATTTTAAATCAACACGTTGCTCCATTGCCCAAAATTGGAATACCGCGGATGTCCATATCATTATTAACATGGATATCATTTGAACAGATGACAAACCAAATAAATTATTCCAAAACTTATGAAACATAAAATATACTACAGTCCAGCCAGCTGATAAAGTAGTCGTTAGTCCCAACATAGCCGAAGAAAATTTATTTCTTTGATCATCATGTTGAACAAGTCCTGTTATATAAAACCCAGCATAAAGGTTCAAAGACACAAATACATTCACAATACTTAACCAAGAATTAAAAACATTATACTGGCCATATTCAACAGTAGATAACAGTCGGGTAAAAATGGGGGTAGTGATCGCAGAAATTCCCTTTTGAAGGAATGATGCAACCAAAAACCACATCGATGCCTTAATTTGTAATGGAAGGTTTATATATTTTCTAAATATTTTCTGAAACATTAGTCTCTCCACACTAGTTCTCTATTATCTCAATATCGATTCCTCTCGAAGTACAAAAATCCTCAATTGATTTTATTTTACTACCTAATTTTTCTTTTTTATTTTTACTACGATATATCAAAGCCCATATAAATCTTAATCCAATCATTGGATTATACATGATGTACTTCTGAGGCTTTATACCATGTTCCATTAGCGTTACAGGATGTAAGAGTGGATAATCTAAAATAGATATTTTTTCTTCCTTGATGTACTTTGAATTCATTCCAGAAAAAATTTTTATTACTCCATCATGGTCAAGAAAACTATAATATCTTTGTACCAGCAATGAATCCACATAATAATTTCTTGAATATCCTCGCAAATCTAAAATATTCTCTTCTGTCTCCTTGCCATCCTGCATTCCTAAATAAAGGTACTTATAGTTGCGCTTTAAATTCATTTTAGGATCAATAATCCGTAAAAACATATATCTCCTATATTGCACTAATCCCCATCCACTAATAATGCATATAATCAAAAAACACATCATTATTGCAAATAACACATATATATGTTTAGTAAGAGAAATTAAAACAATTACAATGTAAATTATGCATATGCCCCCTAAAAAAAAAGTTGCTATTTTTCTTTTCATAATCAATACCCTGGACATCCATATGATTCTGGAAATATCTTATAATCAGCATTTAATGAAGTAATAAGTTTTATATCCGATTGTTCCAATTTAAAATTGAATACATCAACATTTTCTCTTATTCTTTCTGGTTTCGAAGATGTAAATACTGGAACAACTCCTCTTTCGAGATGCCATCTTAATATAATTTGCGCTATGCTTTTATCATATTTTTTTGCTAACATTTGCAAAATCGTATTGTCTTTCAACTGTGGAACCATTCTACAAAGTGGAGAATATGCTTCTACAACCACATCAGTTTTAAAAAATAATTCTAAATCTTGATTTATCGTCCTCAAAGGAGATATCTCAACTTGGATAACATGTGGCTCTATATTAATTTCACTTTGCATAAATTCAGAGTAAACCCTTGAATTAACATTACATAAACCAATAGATCTTACAAATTTCTGTTCGTATAGAGACTCGAAAGATTTCCACGTTTCCAATAAATACCGTCTAAATGGCCAATGTATCAATAACAAATCCAAATAATCCGTTTTTAAATCTTTCAGCGATTTTTCTACATATTTTCTTATTTCTCCCTTTCCCTCATACATCTGCCAAATATCTATTTTATCGGATATAAAAACTTTTTTTCTATTAATTCCCGCATTTTGAAGTGCTTTACCTAGAATTTCCTCGCTTCCATACGATGGCGATGTATCAAATCCGTTTACACCTTCAGCCAATGCAGTGCTTACCATATTATTTATTATCTCTTGCTCTGAAATATTAAAACTTCCAAGCACCATTTTAGGCATACATACTCCATTAGTCAACGAAATATATTCCATATCTACACCTTTAAAATTTTCATAATGATCCCTTTCATTTTTTGTTCAATTTTTGTCTTTAATTTATATACCCTATTTTTATTATAGAACGAATTCAATACATCTCCGTCTTGATTAGCATCGGTAAATACTTCTAAAATAATAGGCTTTTCGCTTCTGGATACAAAAACAGTTATTGCTTCATCTAATTCTTTTTGATTACTAGCCGATATATAACAGAATTTATCCGTATCAATAATATCAAATAGATCATTTCCGTGTCCAGCTGCTATATGCTTATTTAGCGTCGCAAATCGTTTTAATCCAAACGCTGTGTGAAACTCACTACCTGCATGGTTATTAATAAGCAGGATTCTTTTCTCTGAACTAAATTCTTCAAACGTAACATTTACATCATATAAGTAACTAAGATCTCCAATTACCAGTACAGATAACGCATCATTATCAAAAGTTTGTCCTAAGAAACTCGACATACAACCATCAATTCCATCACACCCGAAATTACAGTATGTTTTTATATTATTTGCCCCATACATAGAAAATGCATTAAGACGTGCACTATTTAATATACTACAATGAACAACAGAATTCTCTGGAAGCATATTCATCACTTGCTTTATAGCTGAAAAATTAGTGAATTTCAAATCTGGTAAGGATATATTTTCAACTTTATTCTTCCATAACAAATAATAATTCTTGTTGTTTTCATATTCTTCACAAAGATTTTCAAGAAATACAGATGGATTAACGTCAAAAATGTACTGCAATCGTTTAAATCCATCCCTAACAATAGTATCATCAGATACTCTCCAATGAACAAAGTTTGATGTTGAATTTCTCAAATAATACTTTAAACTAGACCACATGTGCCCGCCAAATGTAATGACAACATCAGGAGCATACTTTTCAAAATCATCACTTGTAAAAGTTTCCAATGCTTGTGCTGTAAATAAGAATCCACCTGCAAGATTTGAAAAATGATCAGCTATGACCACAGCATTATGATACTTTTGAAACATTTCTAAAGAATCAGAAAACTTAGAAGAACCATAATAGTTCTCGCCAATTATTAGCATAATTTTTTTGTTTTTTAATTCATTATTAAACCGTTTCAATTCCTTAAAAAATTCTTCTTGATTATATTTTGTAATCTTTCTATACACTGGAAGACTTCGGGCAGTAAACAAATCTGTTCTATTTACCTGAAAATTAATATGTACGGGACCAGGTTTTCCATCCCTCATGGAAATTAATACTTCATTTACTTTTCGTATACAAAGCCACTTATCTAAATCATTTCTAACGACAGGCAAATCCGCACTACACTTAGTGTATGGATAATACATATCTGTTTGATTGATTTTCTGATCTTCAAACTGATATAAATAGTAATTCTCTCTATCAGCTGTTAATGCTATTAACTTTATGTTTTTTCTAGCCGCTTCCTCAATTGCTGGCATGTAATTGCAACTTGCAGTTGAAGATGTACACACGAAACCGACAGGCTCATTTGATGCTTCAGCCAACCCCAACGCAAAATATGCTGCACTTCTTTCATCAACGATAGAATAGCATTCAAAATCGGGGTCTGTTTCAACACTATGTACAAGAGGTATATCTCTATTTCCTGGCGAAAGCACCAGTTTACTGACATTAAACTGTTTTAATAAGGATATTAAAATCTGAACGTTAGTTAGGTTTGTATACATTAATTGTCTCCCTCCCAATAGTTCACTAAAGCAACAGTAGCTTTTTTGGCTTCCAAAAGAATACTTAGTGCTTGTGAAGGATTTGACTCCTTAAAAAAGTTTATGTGATTTGATTCCAACCATTTAATAATAGTTAGATTTTTTAATTTTCCAATAATCAAGATTTTAAAACTTTCATTTAAATATCTGTTATTAAATATATTTACATCATAATAAATTAGCGAATCATCAATTACTAAAACTATTTTTTCGTCAGAACCAATACAATATCCCATAAATTTTGAGATAATACCATATTTATCTCTTTCATCCACATAAACTATCCTTTTATCTTCGTCAAATAAATTAGCCAATTTTGAATAAACAAAAACCTTATCAACAGAAGGGATACTATTATTTAAACTAATCTTAGAATTACATAAATACTTTCCGGAAACTGGCACACTACATTCAACCAAAAAAAGTTCAGGTGTTTTTCTATTCATATTTTCAGTAATATAATACCGGATATCTTCTTCCGATTGAATCTTAAATCTCGAATTTGTACAGTTTCTTAAATAACTCAAATCATCATTAATAATATGTTCTCCCAATGCAACAACAATAATATTTCTGCATTGAAACCATGCTTCTGTCAACCCTGTTAGTGCACTTGGCAAATACTCTTTTCTTATAAACAATGCAACAGATGCATCATTCTTTTGTGCTAATCCACATGCATAAAATGTTGCACTTCTTACATCCTTAATAGAATGAATAATTTCAGATTTCATAGATAATTGTTCTATGATATCTTCTTCAAAAACAAACGCCTTGATACCAACTTCTTTTAATCTTTTATAAACAGAATCTAGCAACATTACTTGCTTCCCCTCTTTCTTTATCCAATTGAATTACATAATACCGTAAGGGACTTCTGCCGGTTATCCATTATACAATTATTAATACACTCCCAATCATATTCTAAATCTGTATACTGTTCCATATTATCGGAGTCAACGGCATATCTCCGCAATTGATATGTCTCTATTACCTCTTCTAGTCTCGAATTAGTATTTCCTTGAATATGGGATAATTCATAGAGAAACGGAGTATTTAAATTCATTGATAAAATCAAGCCATGATAAGATGTTGTTATTACAATTTCAGCATTTTGGATAAGCCACAAAAACTGACTTGGCCCAGCTTCCTTTAATTTATTTATATCCTCATATTTATACCTTGGTGGGTCTACATAAATTATATCCCAACCCTTTTTCTTTGCAATCTTTTTTGCAAGAGAAATACTATATGCTTCGCTAGCCACTATATATATCAGTATATATGGTTTATTTACTTTACAGGATTCACACAATGATTCCCAATGCTCTTTACTTATTAATAAAGTAGGGTCGACAACCTTATGTGCCTCTACACCAAGATTAGTAGCAAGTTTTTCTCCATCAGATTCTCTAACTAAAACCGAATCGAAGGATAGTAATTTCGTGTGTATCACTTTTTTTTGTTCTTCAGAAAACTTAGTTTTGCCAAAACTTGCAGCATAACTAAGCTTCTTTGCTCCAACATCATAAGGCAAAAAATAATTAACGTCGTTAAAGGTCATATCCAGATTCCAAACCTGATCACTCCCAACAATAATCGAATCATACTCATTTTTAAACTCATCAACCGATTCATATTGGGGCGAAACTGAAATATATTTCTCTATAAATGCATCAAAAAGTTTAGCTTTCTTTTGAGTTTCCACATAATAATCATGGTATAGCATGTACTTAATCACGTTCTTCAATTTACTTTTAAAAGATTTTGAATGAAATGCATTTTCAATTCTATCATTTCTATAATCAATAACACATACTTCTGTATTATTTGATATCATTCTAATTGCTTCCTCTAAAGCATACGTCTGAAGAACAGCACCAAAATTGTAAGCTCTATGAAATGTTAAAATACCTATTTTTTTCAATATTTTATCCTCTAAACATACTTTATAATTAACTTTTATCTCAATTACGATAAATCTCAAACAGTTTCTTCGGAATTCCAATAGTTGAATCCAAATTATGTGAATAATAGTATAATCTGGTTCGAATTCTGAATATTATGTATTTAATAATTGGTCTCTTTGTAAAAAAAATCGGATTATATTTTTTTATGAACTTATTATCACCTATTTCAAATTGAACCATGCTTTTTCTGTCTTCTAAAAATTCTTTTTGAATTTTTACTTCATTTGACATTCCACTCTCTGTTCTTCTAATTCCAATATATCGGTGTAACAAGAAAACCGATTTTTCTTTATTAAACATTCTATAGTTATAATAATCCCATGCTGCTCCATGTGCATCTTTAAAATATCCATAATCTAATATCGCTTTTTTTAAGAATAATGTACCACAAGTAGGTGCACTGTATACATCATAGAAAGAATTAATATAATCTTTTGGTGTAATTTCTTGTATTTTCTTTCTATATAAATACCTATATGCTGTAATAACATCTAAAAATCGATGTTTAAAATCAGCACTATAATTTTCTGCCATCATATAAAATGACGCAACAATACAATCATATTCTTGCTCCGAAATAATAAACGGTCCAATTTCATTGAGATAATTCGGTAATAATAAATCATCATCATGTAAAAAAGCTACATATTTACCTCTAGACAAGAAAACTCCTTGATTAATATTCCCCACTTGTCCATAATTTTCAACATTTTTATAAAACGAAACCGGAATACTTACTTTTTTATATTTATCTACCAGTTCTTTCATATCATCATCCGGATTATTATTCACCACTAATAATTCATAACTAATACCTTCATACTGTTCAAGTGCAATTACGCTATCAATAGCAGAAAACAGTAATTGCTTATTTCTAAATGTTGGAATTACAATTGATAAATCGTACTCCTTGATATCTGTTCCATTCTTAAATACTAAGATACTATCCACTTTATTTTTACCTCTTTGCCCATATTACTACAAAATCGAGACTTATAACCCATAATAGAAATCCCCAAAAACAATGGATTTTGGGAATAATCTTCAGCTGCAATTGCTACTAATACAAAAACAATAGTCAGTATTTTTACAATCCTTGTTTCATCAGAACTATTAATAAGTTTAATATAGCCTAAGATTATCAAGACACCATACAAAAACCCATTGATTGCAAACCAATTTACAAAAGTACAAGTTATTGCACCCTTGGTATATGCCGCAGTCATACTTTGTAAATTTGAGTTTCCAACTCCAAAAATTGGATTTTCTAAAAACAACTCTAGTGGTTTAAGTACAGAGTATATTCTTACAGATGTTGATGAGGTTGTTTCTCCTGAAGAGTAATAATTCATATGTTCTCTATAAAACTTAAGTTTTCCAAATACTCCATTACCAGAAATAAAAATCTCTTCATAATAGTATCCCAGAGAAAAGACTATTAAAATCACAATGCAAATCGTTATAAACACTTTTTGTCTTTTGGATACCTCATTGTTTGCTAAATAAATAATTAAAACAAGAGAAAATGTACCAAACCCTGCAGTTGAAAACGTTGTTAGCAACGCAATCAAACAAACTATGAGTTTTGTATATTTTTTTTCTATCTTTAATGAATTGTCATTTAACATTAAAAACAATCCAAGATTGAGAAATGTTGCATAGGCACCAGGTTCCCAAAACAATCCACTGTTTCTGTTTGATCCTATCATGTACCCATAGAAGAACAAATTGTAAAAAGCTCGCCCTGATGTTCCTGGTGTATATGAAAACGCAAAAATTGAAGGAACCGTAATAGAGAGAAAATAAAGCGGTATCGATATAGCAGAAATGCCAAATATTATATTCACAAAAGCATGTTTTATTTCTTTATTATCAAAAGCATTCACAAAAATCATTGCGACCGTAATTCCAAATAGAATTTTTATCTGTACAACTAAATCTTGTTTGTTAACAATAGTCGATGCAATATATAACCACACTATCACAATATATATAGCAAATACCTTTTTTTGAAGAAATCTATTAGCAAATACACTCATAATGAGTAGTATCATCCATAATAACATTGTTGCTCCTGACGAGATAGCATCACAGGTTACTGTAAAACTACTTGTTAAAAAGATAAGTAAAAATAGCCCTATTACACATAATTTCTTTTCTCTAAATATCATCTTACAAATTCCTTCTATTTCAAATTGCTTTATATTATGGCAACATATTTTGCACGCTTTGTATTACAAATAAAAAACCACTCTATTATTAATTATCAATTATAAGGTCATGTATCTGATCTCAGTGATTCTCACTTTGATTATATCTTTTTTATTCTTATACCTAAACTAATCATATATAAAAAAGAATTTTTCTTTTCATAAATCTATCATATTTATTAAAATCCATTCACAAATTTCGATATATTTTGATTCCATTTAATGCGGAACGATATGCTGATTTAAATGTAGTTTCTTTTAAAAACTCTTTTCTATGTCTAATAAGTTGAATAACAACACATATTTTTGCAAATATACTGTAATGAAAACAATAGGATGTCCCAAGATCCGAAAAAAATTTTTCAGTATACCCCTCGAACCAAGTAGATTTTCTTGAATCATTTAATCTCAAAATCGTAGTAGGTGACGCATATACTTTTAGTCCTTTTCTTATTGCATCTCTAATAAACATGTTATCTTCTCCGGCAGAAAAGCGTGCACCGCCACCAAATAGAAGATTAAAACATATGGCATTTTTTACTATCGGAAGACGTTTAAATGCAATTCTTACCCCACCAAAACGTCCACAATTATACTGTCTAATTCTCATAAATTTCTTTGTTTTATATCCATAATTTTCTACATTAAACAGAATCATATCTGCTTCAGGATGTTTTTTAAACTCTTGCACTATTATTTCTTTATAATTTGCACAGTATTCCACATCATCATCTGCAACGAGGCAAATATCTGCTTCAGCACGCATCAACGCATTATTCCTATTCAATCCAACACCACGTTCACAAAAGTCATACCATCTTACAGAATATCCATCTTTTAAGTACTTATGATAACAAAACTCATTATCAATTTGATTGCAAACCAATATATCTGATGATACTCTCATTTTATTAAGTACTGAATCATCATGTTGATTCATAGTTGCTAATAATACTTGAAAAGTCATCTTTTTTATCCTCTTATTTTGCGATTATATTCAACAAATGACATAAGATTTTTATCTTTTTCACTTATTATCAAATTTTCTTTTCCACCAATTAATTCAAATGGCCACTTGATTCCAATATGATGATCATCGTACATGATACCTGAATCCCCATCACCATAGAACACTTCTGCAGCCTTATAACTTACAATAGAATCTTCAATAACCAAGTATCCGTGTCCAAAATATGCCGGAACCAATAGTGAATCCATATTTTCACCAGTCAAATGGAATCCTCTCCATTGCCCATATGTTTCAGAATCCGGCTGTAAATCTACAATTACATCGTACACATGACCGCTTACACAACGGACTAATTTGGGTTGCTGTTTTACCAATTGAAAATGTGTTGCTCTAATAACCCCTTTTTTTGATAATGTATAAAAAACTTCTTTTAATTCATGTTCAATTCCATATGATTGAAATATATCAATATTGTAATCTTTAATCAATCCGCCTCTTTCATCTGAGACAAAAAAAGGCTTAATTAAATACGCTCCTTTTAAATCTAACTCTTGAAAATTCCATTTCTGTATCATATTAATAATTCTCCAATGTATATTTTATTCCTTCAGTAAATGATTTTGAAATATAATTACCAATGTCTTTATATAGTACAGTAGTGTCAAACATTTCGAAAGAATATCTAATCCCATCATCCTGTCTAACTCCTATTTGAATGAGATCTTCCCTTCCATATTGGTACCCTATTTCATTCAAATAATCCTTTAATTGTCTCGGTTCACCAGACCCAATAAAATAACAATTCTTTGTTGTGGCTCTGTCCCCAAGTCTCATTACAGCTTCAATCAAGTCTTCAACATAAATAAAATCATATGGTTGAAGTGCCGGGCCAAATGTTGCCTCTTTCCCTTTTTTAAGTTCTTCTATTGTATAACTAACTAAATTACCAGTTTTATTTGAAGGACCATATATGTTAGAAAACTGCATCCAAATAAAATCTAACCCCATATTTTTACAATATGTCTCAAGCATCAAATGTGCTGCATATTTTGCAACCCCATACATCATACCTCCACTAGTAGTTGTTAAACTAGGCAGACTTTCAGTTGCTCTTTCCGCAATAGTTCCTGCACACAAAAATTTCTTTACATTTATCCTTTTAGCCACTGTAGCACAATTCATCACCATATTTATGTTCTGCAACTGAACAATATGATCTGCCTTTGCAGGTCCATTAACGCCTGCCCATGCAAAGTGATAAAATGCATCATATTCGTCCGAAGGAATCGCCTCCATCAGCTTTTCAACATCATCTAGACCTAATTCAATCTCCATAACTAAATCAGATTGAGGTAATCTAGAAGGATTAAATGATACATCTAAAGCAATTACATTAGTATTATTATCGATAAGTTTCTTGATTAATGAACTTCCAATGAAACCATTCGCACCTGTAACAATTACATTTTTCATTATTTCACCTTCAAAAATTCTTCTATTTCTTTGTCCATACAAGTTCTAATATCTCCGCTTGCTATCCAACATTTACTCCATTCAACTACTTTCTCAATAGCTTTATCTAGATTCCAATGAGGTTTCCATCCAAATGTGCTCTTTAATTTAGAACAATCAAGCTTAAGGAAGTTAGCTTCATGTGGTCCTCCATCATATTGGTTTACCCATGTCATGCCTTCACCCCAATGTTTCACAAATACATCAACAAGTTCTCTTGTTTGGAAGCAGTCCTGATCATCTGGGCCAACATTATAATAACCAGCATACTTCTTATCTTCGTATTGCATTGCTACAATCATTAAATATGCATATAAAGGTTCTAATACGTGCTGATATGGGCGAGTAGAAAATGGATTTCTTACAATAATATTTTCTTTCTTAAGTGCTGCACGAATACAATCCGGAATTATTCTGTCATTTGCAAAATCTCCTCCTCCAATAACATTGCCGGCACGTGCAGTAGACACAGCAATACCCATATCATTAAAAAAAGAATTAATATATGAATGTGTTACCAATTCTGAACACGACTTAGAATTTGAGTAGGGATCGTATCCATCCAGTTCTTCATTTTCTCTATATCCCCATGCCCATTCTTTATTTAAATAGACTTTATCCGTTGTCACATTTAAAAATGACTTAACTGTTTTTGATTGTCTTACGCATTCACAAATGTTAACTGTTCCCATTACATTTGTTTCATATGTATATACAGGATCAGCGTAACTATCTCTTACAATTGGCTGAGCCGCCAAGTGAAGAACAATTTCTGGTTGTGCTTCATCAAAGGCTAACTGAAGAGATTTTAAATCTCTAATATCACCAATAACGGAATGAATATCATTTTCAATCTTTGCAATTTCAAATAATGAAAGGGTCGTGGGAGGATTTAATGAATAGCCCGTCACTTCTGCACCAACATTTACTAGCATCTTACAAAGCCAAGATCCTTTAAATCCAGTATGTCCAGTTACAAAAACTCTTTTACCATTATAAAAATCAAGATCAAAGTTCATAAATCAATCCTCCCAAATTTTCCATGGTGCTTTACCAGAATCCCATAGTTTTTCTAACTGTTGTTTTTCTCTTAATGTGTCCATACACTGCCAAAATCCGTTATGCGTTCTTGCAATTAATTCTCCATCAGCCACCAAACCATTTAATGGTTCCTGTTCAAAAACAGTCTGGTCTCCATCAATTCGATCAAATATTTCTGGATTCATTACCATAAAACCAATATTAATCAAATCTCCATCCAAGTCAGATTTTTCTCGAAATGCATTTACTGTTCCATCCTTTGCAATATCTAAAACACCTTTATTTTGCCCAAAATTATATACTGAAATAGTTCCTATTCGATTGTGTTGTTTATGGAATTCTAGCAATCCATTAACATCAATGTTACCAACTGCGTCACCATATGTAAGCATAAACGTCTCATCACCAATATAATCCTTAATACGTTTTATGCGTCCACCCGTCATTGTATTTAATCCGGTATCAACCACAGTAATCTTCCATGCTTCAGCATGTTTATTATGGACTATCATTTCATTACCATTAGTAAAATCAAAAGTAATATCAGAAGTATGCAAGAAATAGTCTGAAAACCACTCTTTAATTACATGCTGCTTATAACCAGCACAAACTATAAATTCGTTAAATCCCTGCTCTGAATATCCTTTCATAATATGCCACAATATTGGCATACCTCCTATTTCTATCATAGGTTTTGGTTTAAATACTGATTCTTCTGAAATTCTTGTACCAAAACCACCTGCTAAAATTACAACCTTCATAATTAAATCCTCCATTACTAATCTTTATTAGTAAACTTAAATCCTACTTTTTGAGCAATCATTTTCATTCTTTTTCGACTTTGTGGAGTAGTATGACTACTCAAATAAGTTATTACATTCTGCTTTATTTCTATAGGTCTACTAATTATTTCTCGAGATTTTGTAACTTCAATGCCAACTTTAGATAGTTTTTTTATTGCAGAAGGAAACCACTTTCCTTTTTCAACTCCATGAATAACTGGCAATACATTCATATTACAAGAAATAATGTCCTCAAATGGTTTATCTACTGCATTTCTAGCTTGTTCTAACAATTTCCCTTCGATATCCCAAGCAGATTGACTTCCATCCCCTAGAAGACTGATTAAATATTCCCTACGAAAAATTCCCCGTTGTAAATTAATACCATATGGTGTATTTTGGTTTACAAAATTTATGTACGGCAATTCATGAATTTTTTTTCCTCTATGCAACGGATTTAGCCTACAAAAATTAATATTATGCAACTCCATATAATCAACTATTTCTTTTATTTTTTGATTATCAATTCGTTTTGATATGAACATATCATCGCAAAGAAGCAATACATATTTGTATTCTAGCTGCTTTAGTGCTTGTAAACTTCTCTCGACCCACGAATCGTTAACATTTTCGCTATTAATTACATAAGCATCAGATGTATATAAATTATAATTTGTTGAAATAATTGTAGGAAAAGGGCAATCCTCCCAAAATTTTTTTTTGCATAATAGGAACACATCTAATACATCTCTATAACACTTTGGAGAACTAACATAAACACACATTTGTTCTTCATTAATCATTTTTCACGTACCTTTTCTTTTTATAAAAACCAAACAACAAATTTCTTCCAGTATTTAATAAGCTTTCAAATATTCCCATGTTTTCAGCTTCATGAAATAACCTATAATGCCATGCAATCATCGTCTTTATACTATGTGTGCTTACACTTCCAACACGACCTTTTCGATATTGTCCCAAACACTCATCCAGCAGATAACAATCTGCTTTACGGCACACTTTTAACCACATTGCATAATCATTATTTTTTCTAATATCTTTGATTTGAATCATTCCCACCTTAGTTGCATCAAACATAACAGTCAAACAACCAGGCCAACAATAATTGAACATTCCTGTCTTAGTGATCTTCTTTGGCCCCGTTACTTTTACACCTGTTTTATTCCCTTCCACATCAATTTCTTCATAGCCTGTATAGGAAAATATGTAGCAATTCTTCTCCATAAAACCAATCTGTTTTTCTAATTTTTCAGGCATCCACAAGTCATCAGAATCAAGATATGCAATCCACTGACCTTTTGCTTCGCGAAGTGCTCTGTTTCTGCTAATAGCTGCACCTGAATTCTTTTCATTTTTAAAAAAGCGAATACGATCATCGTTGATTGTCGCTAATACTTCATCTGTATTGTCAGTAGAACAATCGTCTACAATAATCAATTCCCAATTTGTATATGTCTGATCCAATACGGACGTAATAGTTTCCTTGATATATGGGGCAGTATTATATGAAGGCATGATAATAGATACCAATCCGGACTCTCGTTCAATTCCATCTTCTCCATTAAGAATATTCTTCGCCCGCTTTTGATTCTGCTCATATTCTGTCTGATTTACTTTTTCTATTCTCAGCAAGTAATCTCCAAAGTCTTCTGCAGTAGCCATATCGTCTTCCGTAACGCCTTCCTGCTTTATAAATGCCTTTTCGACAGTCTTTAAAACAATCCGTACATCTTCAGCAAAAGATACTTTCTGAAGGTACTTCAAATCCCAGTCCAGTTTATCTTCCCACGTGATTGCATTACGACCATTTACCTGAGCTAATCCACTCAGTCCCGGTTTTGCCGTATGACGCATTCTTTGCTTTTTTGTCATAAATGTCATATCGCGTACAAGCTGCGGGCGGGGACCAATAACGGACATGGTGCCATTCAGAATGTTGAACGCCTCTGGCAACTCATCCAAGCTGGTAGAACGCAACCATGCTCCAAACTTTGTAAGCCTCACATCGTCTGGAAGTAGGTTACCTTTTTCATCATGCTCGTCTGTCATGGTACGGAATTTATACATTTTAAAGATAGTTTCTTTCCCATCTGGTCCAATCAGTCCCGGACGATCCTGTATAAACAAAACAGGTGATCCCAGTTTAAATTTAACCAACAGAGCAACAATGATATAGATTGGACTAAATACTACAATCGCTCCAGTTGCACAAATCACATCTAATGCTCTCTTAATATATTTCTCGTAAAAGCCTCTTTTTCTTGTGGGAATAGCTTCCACACTTGTGGCTTTATATGTTGTTTTCTTAGCCTTTTTCTTCATTACGAATGCGGAAGCTACCATCGCACAGATGGAAGAAATGCATACGAACAATGCTGTTTTTTTCTTGTTCACCTTTCTGCTCCCTTCATGTCACACTTATATTAGGAAGTAACTCACATTTGTGAGAATTACCTATTACTCGAAACAAGCCCTAATAATAGCAATAATCTTATCCTGATCTTCTGGCATCATCTTATTATCAGAAGGTAAACACAGCCCTCTGTAGAAGATATCCATGCCAACATCAAGCAGATTGCCGTCTTTGCCTACAGCGCCACCAGAAATATAAGCATTTGTCCTAGCTCTACCATTTCCTTCTCTTGTAACAAATCCATTCATTCTATAAATTGGCTGCATATGCATCGGCTTCCAGATCGGCCGACCCTCGGCGTTGATGGAACTTATTGCCTCCAAGATCTCAGTCGGGCAGGATTTTCCATGCTCTGGTATATACAGGGCTTCCTTTTCTCCTCTTACCTGCTGACACATAGCATCCTTATCAATAATCAAACAACTCAGCCAGTAATTTGGCTCACATTCCTTAGGTATCGGATTCATGCTAACAGGGAAATCTTCAAGGCCTTCTTTATATCTATAGTAGATTTCTTTCTTCTGCTTTATATGTTCTTCCAGATATGGAAACTGTCCTCTCACAACCCCGGCAATCACATTACTCATCCGATAGTTGTATCCCAGTTCTTCATGCTGATACCAGAAAGCATCCTCACGGCTCTGTGTAGACCACTTACGAACCTTGTCAGCATCATCTTTCGAATCTGTGAGGAACATTCCTCCAGATGATCCAGTAATTATTTTGTTCCCGTTAAAGCTTATGCAGCAGTAATCGCCAAAATTTCCAGTTTGTCTCCCTTTATATGTAGCACCAAAAGACTCTGCCGCATCTTCCACAATCAATGCACCGTGCTTATCAGCAAGCGCCCTGATCTCATCAATCTTTCCGGGAGTACCGTACAGATGTGCCGTAACTATAAGTCTAACTTCGGGATAGATTTCAAAAGCTTTCTCTAATGCAACCGGATCCATATTCCAAGAGTCATACTCTGTATCGATAAACACAGGTATACCGCCCTCATAAACAACAGGATTCACCGTGGCATCAAAAGTCATATCAGAACAGAACACCCGGTGACCGGCCAAGGCCCCCTTCCCCAAATCTATCTGACCGTACAGCCTCTCTCCTGCCAGCTTCATAGCGAGATGAAGAGAAGCAGTTCCGGAAGATAAAGCTACCGCGTATTTACAGCCGACTTTCTCCGCCGCCATACGTTCGACCTCATTGATATTTGCCCCTACTGTGGACATCCAGTTTGTTTCAAAGGCTTCTGTCATATATTTCAGTTCTTCTCCATGCATTGTAGGAGAAGAAAGCCAGACTTTTGATTCAAATGGTTTCAGGTTCTTGTCTTTATTAAACATAGTCCTTAGCTCCTCTAATTAATCTCTACGATACACATCACGTGTGTAAACCTTCTCAGCCACATCATCCAGACAGCTGTCATACCTGTTCGCAATAATCGCCTGACTAACTTTCTTAAACTCATCCAAGTCATTCACAACCTTACTACCGAAGAACGTACTCCCATCCTCCAGAGTCGGCTCGTAAATAACAACAACAGCGCCTTTGGCTTTAATCCGCTTCATAACCCCTTGAATACTGCTCTGGCGGAAGTTATCACTATTACTCTTCATGGTCAGACGATACACGCCAACAACTACTTCTTTCTCGCGATCCGCTACATAATCACTATCCTCGCTGTACGAGTAATAGCCGGCCTTACGAAGAACCTGGTCTGCAATAAAGTCCTTCCGTGTCCGGTTGCTCTCGACAATCGCTTCAATAAGATTTTCCGGCACATCTGCATAATTAGCCAAAAGCTGCTTCGTATCTTTCGGAAGGCAGTATCCTCCATAACCGAAACTCGGATTATTGTAATGACTGCCAATTCTCGGATCCAGGCATACACCGTTAATGATTGCCTGTGTGTCTAAGCCTTTCATCTCCGCATAGGTATCCAGTTCATTAAAGTAACTAACTCGCAGCGCCAGATATGTATTAGCAAAAAGCTTCACAGCTTCTGCCTCAGTGAATCCCATAAACAATGTATCGATATCTTCTTTAATTGCACCCTCTTGCAATAACCCTGCAAATTCGTGTGCAGCACTTACCAGTCTCTCATCATTCTCGTCTGTTCCAACGATAATCCGGGATGGATATAGATTGTCATACAGCGCCTTAGATTCCCGTAAGAATTCCGGACTAAACAGAATATTCTTTGTGCCATACTTCTCACGCACAGATTTCGTATATCCAACCGGAATCGTAGATTTGATAACCATGATGGCATTCGGATTCGATTTAAGAACCAGCTCAATCACTGCTTCCACAGCAGATGTATCAAAGAAATTTTTATTGCTGTCATAATTGGTCGGAGCGGCGATGATCACAAACTCCGCGTCTTTATAAGCTGTAGCGCCATCCAATGTTGCTGTGAGGTTCAGCTCTTTCTCTGCTAAGTACTTTTCAATATAATCATCCTGAATCGGGGAGCGGCGATCGTTAATCATCTCTACCTTTTCCGGAACAATATCCACAGCCGTTACCTGATTATGCTGTGCTAAAAGAACAGCCAGTGACAATCCGACATATCCTGTTCCGGCAACAGCAATTTTTCTTTCACTCATCAGTACTATCTCCCATATAATTCAAATATTATCTATATTTACCGTCCCTTGTTGAGGAGCATAATCTAACATCTTTCGTAAATCGTCTTTTCAAAACACGCATATCATTTCTATCTATCATCTCGTCCAATGGGCTATTACATCTTTGATACAGTTACATTCTCGCTCAATGTACAATGTCTCTTTGAGACAGTCATGTATAACTCTTCCCAATAAAACCATTAACAAGCTGCACCGGCGGCCATGTCCCCGGCATTTCCGCCTGTAGATATCCATACCGCCTATGTTTTGTACATACCTCTTTTATGTACAATTTCATTGGTACTTCTATACAAAAACAGGGCTTCATGTTACTTTTTTAAGCCACCATTTTTGTCCACTCCTTACAATCCCATTTCCCTCATTTCCGTCTCCAAGACGTTTGCTGCATGAGCGGCTCTTATTATCTTTTTCCTTTTATCTTCCCTCGCGCTGCCACCTTCGCCACGATCTCCAGCCCCACCTGTGTCTCGATCTTTCTCCCGAACATCTCGACTTCCAGATAAGCCCTTCTCTTATGCCGGTCCACCTTCCTGATCATCGCTTCATGCCCTTTCAGCGGTCCGCTCGTGACAACTACCCTGTCATCCTCGATGATCCCTTCTGACATGGCGACGATCTGTTCCTCTTTCCCGAATTCCATCAGAAGATCAACCTCATCTTCTGCCAGCGGCACAACTTCCCTTCCCGTGCCTATCAGCTTCGTAAGGCCGATCACCTTTTTCAGCCCGTGATACAACTGCTCCTCATCTTCGCTGACGAGGAATACATACCCGGGAAACAGGATCTTTCTCTCCTTATGCCATTCTCCCTGATACCGCTTCATCTGTTCGCAATAGGGGATAAAGCAGTGCTCCAGTATTTCCTTTTCTATCACTCTCTCACACTGCTGCCGGATTTCTTCCTCCATACCGGTCCGCACCTGTATTACATACCACATACCATCCCTGCCTCTGCAATGTTCTCCGCACTGTGTTTCCATTCAATCGAAATCGAAAAAGAGTATGCTTCGCCATTTTGGCTGCCATCCGGCACCCAAATCCATGTCAGTCATGTCCCTTCTCAGGACCGGACGCGGCAAAGCGACGATCCGTCCCTCAAAGTTCTTATACCCGGAGATCCGGCTTATACGTCGGCACGATCCCCGCTACGATCTCCTTGATCCTTCCATCCTCATGCCGGCTCTCTTCGTCCAGCTCATCGAGCTGCTCCTCAAACTTCTCATCATCCATCTCGATCGGCTTCCCGATATGGATCAGCTCGTTCTCTGTATCCTGCATTCCTTCCTCGTCCATGAGCAGCTCCTCATACAGCTTCTCCCCCGGACGCAGTCCTGTATATTCCACCATGATATCCACATCCGGCTCATACCCGGAGAGGCGGATCAGGTTTCTCGCCATATCATCGATCTTCACTGGATCCCCCATATCCAGGACGAAGATTTCGCCCCCCTTTGCATAGTAGGATGCCTGGAGCACCAGTGACACAGCCTCAGGAATGGTCATAAAATAACGGATGATATTCTTATCCGTCACAGTCACCGGACCGCCTGCCGCGATCTGCTTCTTAAAGAGCGGGATCACGCTTCCGTTGCTCCCCAGTACGTTTCCGAATCGCACTGCTACAAAATCTGTCCCCGGGCACTTCCGGTTCATCATCTGCACGACCATCTCACACAGCCTCTTGGACGCTCCCATGATATTTGTGGGGTTTACTGCCTTATCCGTGGAGATGAGGACGAACTTTTTCACCCCGGCCGCCGCGGCTGCTTTCGCCGTCTTATATGTACCGATCACATTGTTCTTGATTGCCTCGTTCGGGCTGTCTTCCATCAGAGGCACATGCTTGTGCGCCGCCGCGTGGAAGACTACATCCGGGTGGTATGTCTGCATGATCCAGTTGATCCGGTTTGTATTTCTTACTGACCCGATGCGCACATCCAGGTTCAGTTTATCGCCATATCTTCTGACCAGCTCCTGCTGGATGTCATAGGCATTATTCTCATAGATATCAAAGATCACAAGCTTACCCGGCTGTGCCCCGGCAATCTGACGGCACAGCTCGCTTCCGATCGAGCCGCCGCCCCCGGTGACGAGCACGGTCTTCCCTTTGATGGAATGAAGGATTTCTTCGTTATTTACTTTTACCTGCGCCCTGCCCAGGAGATCCGTGATCTCCACGTCCCGGAGAGTGCTCACACTGACCTCTCCGTTTATGAGCTGGTACACGCCCGGCACGGTCTGCATCCTGCACCCGGTATCTTTGCAGAGATTCAGGATATCCTTCCTGTTTTTCCCGGTTGTCGCTGGTATCGCATATATGATACGGTTAATGTCGTACTTTTTGATCATATCCACGATATCATAACGGTTCCCCACGATCGGGATGCCTTCCAGCATCCTCCCCTTTTTATTCGGGTTATCGTCTATGATGCAGCACACTTTTACATCCGTTTGATTCGAATTGATCAGTTCTTTGATCAAAGTCTGGCCCGCCTGTCCGGCGCCAATGACCATGACACGGTCCTGCGTCTTACTGTGTTCCATTCCGCTGCGGTTGGCGTAAAACCGGAGCAGCCTGTACGAGAACCGAATCCCCGCTGTCAGGCAGAAGCTTATGATATAGCCCATCAGGTACCAGCTTGCCGGCATATGCAGATCCATGAACAAAGCGCCGCCCGCATACGCCAGGATCAGCAGAGCATATGCCGTCAGGATGGACCGCAGCTCCGCCACGCTGGCGAGGCGCCAGATACTGTGGTAAAGCCTGCATCCGTAAAATATCACGACTGTGACAATGATCCAGTACGGCATCGCCCACAGATAGCCCTGCAGGTACTGTCCCGGTACCTGCCACGGTCTGAGGTCAAACCGCAGCACAAGCGCCGCATAATAAGAAAATGCAATCGTCAGGACGTCTGCCAACAGAAGAAGAAGGGCTTTATGTATCCATTTCATGCCGGTTTCTCTTTTCCCCTCTCCCATTACACCCTTATCCTCCTGTGTCTGTATAAATAGATCGCCGCCCCGGCTGCAAGAGCCACAGCAGAAGCGATCACTGCATTGACCGGATCTACGGCGGATGTCCCGGCTGACATTGCAGCCCGTTTTATCAGTGCAGCAGCATCAGCTGCATTTCCGCTCACCATATTCAGGGTAAACGGATTTACAATGTAACTTAGATATTGCATACTCTCTTCTCTTTCTTCAAATAACTTCCCCGCAGGAAATCCTGCTGATCAGCTTCCGTGCAAAGGCGCGCCTGATCTCGTCATGCGCGCCCCCTGTTGCTGTTGTTTTGACTATCGTCTCGTTTTCCTGTATACGGCTGTGCCGGTCACTCCCAGTACAACTGCCGCGCCGAGCCATGCCGCCCAGCTATATGTCGTCCCTGTCTTCGGTGATGTCCCGACTGAGGCGTCCGCGCCTCCGCTTACTTTCCCGATCACAGCTACCGGTGAGAGATCTTCGAAGATCACTGTCACCTCTTTGTTCGTGTAATCTACCGCTTCCGGCTCCACGATCTCCCATACATTCCTGCTCGTGCTGTAATGGAGCAGTTTTACCTCAGATACATTCTCTGTCAACGCCGGTACCGACAGATTCACACGGTATTTACCGTCTTCTGTCTGAACGCCCCCGTTGATCGGGATCAGATCAAAGAATTTAGTCAGCATCACCTTGCCCGCCAGGTCATCCTCAAGTTCCGGTGCGAGATCTGCAACACTCTGGAGAGTCTCCGCTCCGGAATTCACTGCCTCGATCTTCGCCATTACTTCCGGCGCTGACGCGGCAAGCTCCGGCAGCGAGTCTGCCGTTGCCTCTACGAGCTCGTATTTGCCTGCTGAATCTCCGACAAGTGACATGCCGCCTTCCTTGCTCTCTCCTGCCGCAAAAGCTGTCACAGCCTGTGACACGATAAGCGCCGCTGCAAGAATCGTTCCAAATAATTTCTTTTTCATATGTTCTCATCCTTCCTTTCTTTGTTACTTCTCTATTGATATCAGTACGGCCTGCACCAGATAGCGCCTGTCCGCCTGATTACCATAGCATGTTGACAGTGTGATGATCTTATCCTCATCAGTTACTTCCTGTTCTGTGTCGATGCAGGCTCCCATTTCCCTGATCGAGAAGACGGATTCAAGATACTGACGATAGATCTCTTTATCATCAAAATTAAAACTCTGCATGAGGTGCCTGTCGTCATACAGATACGCGGCAAATATCCTGTAATGCCGTATGGCGTCCGGGGTATAGATCAGCACCTCTCTGTTCTCGTCGAAGAAACTTCTGTCCTGATAGTCCAGAAGATTCTGGAACATACTCCCATTCGCCATGTCGTGACCATAGATCACAGTGTTCGGATCCTCAAAGTCCCGGCTGTTATAGGTCTCTGTATAGATTGAGCCTTCCGGACTCTCTGTCCCGTCGATCGTATGAGTCAGGTAATACGTGTTATCTGTCTCACTCTGCAGGATCGGGTAGTCGATCGCAGTCCCCGGTATCGTGATCCACGCGTAGACATCCGGGTTGCGCTCCTGCAGCGCCGCGAAATCGATCGGAATCTCGACCTTTCCGCCTTCCGGGTTTTCCTTTGGGATCCCGGTTCCTGCCTCTGCCCGGATACCGCTGTATCCGTCCCCGGCATTCTTCTCTTTCAGATACTGCCGGATCCCGATCCCCGCGCACACAGCCGCGGCAAGAAAAAGGATGCCGCTCACTGCCAGATATTTCTTTTTCACGGCGTCTCACCTCTTTCGCCGCTCTCTGTTTCTTTGTAAAAGGTCTCCAGGATCTTTGCATACAGCGCGTCATCATCCACATGGTACTCATCGTATGATTTGCCCTGCACGCCTTCCCCGGGTACGGTCCAGTTTCCCGTCACGCTGCCAGCCGCAGCGCTTTCCATCAGCCTGACGAATTCATCGTTCCCCATACTTGTCACCATATACGGCTCCAGCGCTGTATACAGATCCGCCGCGAATGCGGCGTCTCCGGCAAACCGCTCCTGCACCTCCTGCCCGAACGCGCGGATATATTCCTTCTGCCGTTCCGTACGGTCGAGCGCGCTCTGAGGAATATCTGTATCTCTGTATCTTACAAACAGCTCTGTATTTTCTTTGTCCAGTGTCACCTGAGCTCCTTCTGTGAACTCAGGATATGCCTCTTCCATACTGTCATTAGGGACAGTAACGGTGAGCGTCCCCACGCTCTCTGTGAGCACCGGTATTCCGTCCAGATTGACTGCACAGTATCCCTGGATAGGCAGATCATAAAAAAGGTTTGACACCGCCTCTTCCGTCAGCCGGCAGCTCTCATGCCCTCCGTCGCCGAATGCAAAAGAAAGGCTGATATGATCCTCTGACTTTCCGAGGCTCTCGCCGCCCGGTCCGAACGCCTCGATCTCTGTCATTGTATCCCTGGGGATGGTGACTACGCTGACCGTCTTCTCCACTCTGTCCCAGGATAGCAGGTATAATGCATCCGCCTGCCCGGCGTCTGCCTGTCCGACAGAGGTCTCTGCCTTTTCCCTGGTATCTATTCCCAATATAAGATAATTGCTCAGATGGTCATTATACCGGTACTCTTTTCCTTCCCATATCACGGTGTCTGCGGAAGGAGTATCGGCAGACGCATCCCCCCCGGTCTGCCGGGCTTCCTCCCCCGAACGAACTGCTCTCACGATCAGGATTCCTGCCGCCAGGGCTGCGATCGCCGCAGCACACACCGGGATGAGCCATAATTTTTTTTTCTGTTTCTTTCTTCCAGACATCTCAGTTCCCCGCCCTGTTTCTCCGCTATATGGACTGCATGTCTTCAGCGGGTCCTCTACTTATTTTCACCGTAGTAATAGCTGTATTTAGAATAATACTTGTTTTTCTTCATATCGACTTTATTGAGCACTGCTCCCAGGATATGGCATCCGCTCATCTCCAGCTGTTCCTTCGCCTTTGCGGCAATCCTGCGGCTTACCAGATCACTCTCTATGACCATGATCGCGCCATCGCACTGCCGGGCGACCACGGCCGCGTCCGTCAGGCTTCCGACAGGAGGCGTATCTGCCAGCACATAGTCATATTTTTCTCTCATGCCGTGTATCAGAGAGGCGAACTTTTCCTGTGCCAGAAGTTCCGATGGATTCGGAGCCGTCGGCCCGGCGAATATGATGTCCACTCCCTGGAAATTCGTGCTGTATACAATATCCTGCAGTCTGCTCTGCCCGCTCAGGTACTGAGAGAGTCCCTCGGTCTTCTGTTTCACCTGGAACCGGTTTATATAACTGGATTTGCGGATATCCGCATCCAGTACGAGCACCTTTTTCCCCATATTCCCGATCTCACGCGCGAGCTGGAATACTACGTCGCTCTTCCCCTCATTCGGGTAACAGCTTGTGACGACGATGGACTTTACCTCTGTCCCTGTGAACTGTATATTCGTACGGAGGGTTTTAATGGCTTCTTCATAGAAGTAATCATTCTGCTTGGGATCTGTCATGATCACCCTGCGTTCCGTCATTTATGCTTCCTCCTCTTCCTTTTACGCTTAGATTTCTTCTTCGTTTTCCCGGAGATATAGTCTTTCCTGTCCGGTATGCTCGCCAGAGTCGGAATGTTCAGATATCTTTCGATATCATCCTCTGACCGGATACTGTCGTTCATGACCGTCATCAGGATCACGACTCCCGCCGACAGGACCAGACCTGCCAGCGCTCCGAGCATCACGTTTCTGCTCATGCTCGGGCTCGTCTGTGCCGCAGGCACCTCCGCCTTCTCTATGATCTTTGGAGGAACGACCTCCATTTTATCACCGATGTATTCTGATGACACAGCGGCAAGCTCGTCCGCGAGCTCTTTTGCCAGCTGCGGATCCGGGTTTGTCACTGTTATCTGCAGAATCCGGGTTTCGTCCGGATTATTGATGGATACATTTCCCTTCAGGGCGCCGTATCCCATATCAAGCCCCAGATTATCCAGCACTTCCTCGAGAACGCTCCGGCTTGTGATCAGCATGCTGTAATCTTTCGTCAGCTGACTTCCGAACTGAAGGTCCGCGATCGAGGTAAGCGTTGTCTCTTTGGAAATGACCAGTACTGTCGAAGTAGCGCTATACAGAGGAGTGATCATCAGCTTGGTATAAACTCCTGCGATCAGAGCTCCTGCAAGCAGCGCGGCCAGAATGATAAGAGCCCTTTTTTTCAGGGCGTACAGTATCTCTATCAAGTCTATTTCCATCTCGTCGTTATCGTGTAGTTTTTCCATTTACGGTTTCCCTTTGCATTATTTATTCACATATCTGTTATACTTCGTTCCCTCTCAGCAGTTCCTGAACGTTTCCCCGGAGCACCGCCTCTCTGTATCTGCCGCCAAGTTCTTTCTGCATCCACTTGACTGCCTTTTCCGTCTCCGGTCTGCGTCCTCCGGTATTATGCATATCCGTTCCGAGGAAGTCTGCCAGCCCGTCCCTCAGGATCTTTCGGCACCATCTGGTGGTCTCGTGATACCATTTCCCGCCTATCGGCCGGAAGTTGAGCTGCACACAGGCGCCCTGTTTCTTCAGCTCTTCTAATCTGCCCTCTTCCCGCAGCGCCTCATAGCGCTCTGCGTGGGCTAAGATCGGACGATATCCCGCAAGAGTCAGTTCCTTCACTGCGCGGAATATGTAAGAATAAGGTACTGCAGACAGAAATTCGATCAGGACATATCTGGTGTCCGCTATGGTGAGCAGATCTCCTTTATCCAATAAGCTCACAGCCTCCTCAGAGTACATGATCTCCTGTCCCGGCCATATCCGGATCTCCGCCTTCAGCTCCGCCTGTGCCTGTTCCTGCACTTCCCGGCACAATAAGCGTATCCGGTCCGGGCATATATTAGGAAATCTGCCGGAATAGTGCGGCGTCGCTATCACGCTCCGTATCCCCTGCCTCCGGGCCTGACGCAGCAGACAGATACTTTCTTTCATATCTGAAGCTCCATCATCCAGTCCCGGCAGGATATGGCTGTGTGTATCAATAATTCCTATCATCCGGCAATAACCCTCTCAGCTTTTACTCATATACGCAAAATTGCAATATGCACACAAAGAAAGAATGATTGTTATGTTATTGCATCTTGTGCGCTATAATGATACCATCTCCGCCATATTATGTCAAACTGTCAGCCGGGTTTTTCAAACAATATTACGAAAATCTTAACATTTATACTACATTTATCTTAATTTTTACCGGATATTCACATTTCCTCTGCCGACCTGAAATCTGAAAGAATCGAAGCCCTCACAGCCTCGCCTTAAAATCCTCATATCCGAATGT
>ERZ1643251.1343-NODE-1343-length-28207-cov-9.890345_pt1 | contig 28207 bp, 29 predicted proteins | sample MGYA00579261_ERZ1643251 | MGnify/ENA primary metagenome ERZ1643251 (study PRJEB29033, sample SAMEA4952267) | chicken gut metagenome | biome: Broiler Chicken; feature: Gastrointestinal Tract; material: Caecum | place: Ireland | collected 2018 | study: Broiler... | reverse complement strand
CCACAGGCATACCGGATTATGAAATTGACTCGCTCGCAAGAGCATTGCTGCCCGCTATTCAAGACTACTTTGAAACCGAAGAAGGACAAAGAGAGTTTGCGGCGTGGCAAGCCGAAAGGCAACAAGAACAACTAAATAAAAAACTTAATAATAAAGAGTCCCGTTAAATCGTATAGGGATAGCCGTTGAAAAAGACGGAACACGGAAACCGCCGAAGTGAGCGGTATAGAAATGAAAGAGTTACATAAACACAATGTATAAAGGTTGCGCCGAATATCAGAAACCTACCAAAAACGGCGAAAGGGCTTGCGGAGAATCCGCAAGCCCTAATATCGTAAATGAAACACAACTTTTTTATTCAATGAAAAAGGTCGAAAGAACTTTCGACCTTACTATGAGTTATTTTACTTATTTCCTATATTTTAGTTTTTATATAATTTATCAATAATAAAAGCTAACTCAAAAATCAATATGCTGATTGCTACACTAAAAAATGCACAAATAGGACTCTGTTCTATAATGGATACAGTAACGCCAAATATAAAAACTAAAACAGCCAATATGATAAATATTATAAATAAATATTTTTTATCCATATCAATACGAATACCTTACTTGAATGGTATCCCAATGGGAATCAAAATCGGCAAATGAAACAAACGAAGCTATATCAACAGCAGCAAGCTTACCCGATGATGCCCACGATGCCCCAAAAGAATACAATTCGTTATTTAATTCTTTTCCAAAAAACCAATATTTTTTTACATTCCACAATATTTCTCTTGTGGTTGAATTAAATGAGGCATCAACAGTGGGTTTGCTTCCGGGAGAAAAAGTAAAACTCAAACCTCCTGATACACCTGTGCTGGAAAAGCCCAACGAAACATTTATATTTGTTGCTTTATTTGCAGAATGAGGCCCATATTCATAAAAATGATCGTTGCTATATGGTAATGTTAATTTAACTTTCAGATTATCACAACTTAACTTTCCAAAAGAAGCAGATGAATTATCATAAATAGGATTTACATTCACCTTTATAGCAAAATAATCATAGTCTGCGATATTTTCGTCATCGCTTTTATATAAATAATAGTCAACATTTAGATAACAGGTCGTTAATTGGATATCACCTGAATAAGGATAAGTTCTATAATTAAATTCATTTTTAACAAGAATAGATCGCTGATAGGGATCCACAAAAGTTTCTGTATAATGATCAATTATAATTTCTTCTAATTGTTCATATGAAGCATTTGGTGCTGAAGCTATCAAACTTTGATACCGACTATTTTTGGACAAAGATATAATTTGTTCGATTTTATTCGATTCTTGTTCTTTAGAAAAAGACATTCGTGCTTTTTCTTCTGTAACGCCTTGGCTATTATATATATCTGTTTCAATCGAATATGTATCTATATCCAAGATATTTTTAAATTCTTGAATTGTTAAATCTCCGTAAATATAAATACGAGATTCAATAGTGTTATAAGTAGTTTGCAATATTTTAGCTATATTTTCTTCTTCTGCGATTTCTTTCGCTACGGCATAAGCTAAATGGTTATCATCACCTTCAGTTATATCGCTTATATGCTTAAAAACAATTTTATTTTCTTGCTCTGCCGTTAATTGGGGTAATGAACTTTCATCCGCTATAATTACCAATAATCTACTATCAATAGAATCCATTGCATAAGCTCTTACTTGTGAAGGTATCAGTAAAGAAATAAGACTAAAAACCAAAACTACTACTAACAATACAGGCACACATTTTCTACGAACATTTGATAACATCTAAAGCTCCTTCCTTAACATAAAATTTTAAATTTCTTTAGAAAAAAAAGTACGCCAAAGGGCGTACTAAAAATAACTCATAGTTTTCTTATTTCATCCGGACTATACCGTCGGTACAGGAATCACACCTAATTCGGGAACTTTCGTTCTTCTCAGACTACTCTTAACGAGATTACTGCCGGTGAGGAATTACACCTCGCCCTAAAGAAATTCAATTGTGTTTAAATAATATCATACAAGAATTTGTTTGTCAAGCGTACTATAAAAATTTTATTTGAGAGGAATCAAAAAATAATTTATCGAATTTATAATTATAAAAAGTCATAATTGTAAATTAAAAAAACAAGAGGAAGATTCCTCTTGTTTTTTACTCAATTATCAATATAAAAAGTAAATCCGAACCATTCACTCGTAATGAGTAAAAAGTTCGGATTATACCCTTTTGGTGCACCATGAGGAGTTCGAATCCCCAACCTTTGGTTCCGTAGACCAACGCTCTATCCAGTTGAGCTAATGGTGCAAAAGGCAATATTCAAAATTGCAAGAGGTATTATAACTCCAAAAGAGCGTTTTGTCAACTGTTTCCGCGTAAAAATAATAAATAATGTTAAATTTGTGTTGCAATCGGAAGATTTGATTAAAAACAGCTATTTTGTCAAAATTCTCTTGCTTTTTTTGCGGCTGTCATGTATAATAATAATGGATAATATATTATGTATATTGTCAATGTTGTCGGCAAAAACGGGTACTTGCGCCGCATAGGCGGCGAGTATAATAAAATAAATATGGGAGAAAAAAGATGATCAACATTATTTACGGACTTAAAGGAAGCGGAAAAACGCAACGCATAGTCGACGCGGCAAACGCCCGCGCCAAAACCAGTAAAGGCTGTGTAATTTACATCACCGATCAACCTACACATTCGCCGTATGTTGACAACGACATAAGATTTATCGATATAGGCAAATACAACATTACCACCGAAGCGACGCTCGTGGCCTTTATCGAGGGATTGCTTGCGGGCAATTACGACATCACGGACATATACATCGACGGCCCCGCGAAATTCATCAAGATGCCCATAGAAAGCATGGAAAACTTTTATAAGCAGATCGAACTGCTGTCTGCCGAACATTCGGTGGAATTCACCTTTACGGTATCGGCGGAGGAAGTGCCCGAATACATGAAAAAATACATTTAGGCGTTTATCTTGCGGGCGGATGGCGCATAATTTAATTCAAAAGGCAGGCAAAGCAGGAACATGTACGGATATGTGCTACCGCTGAAAAGCAAAATACGACAGCAGGACTATATTCTGTTCCGCGCTTTTTACTGCGGAATGTGCAAGACGACGGGCGCTTTGTTCGGTCAGTGGGCGCGGTATACCGTCAACTACGACACGGCGTTCATGGCGGCGCTTGTAAGCGACTGCTTGGATTTTCCCGAAGAGATAGACAAGCGCGCGTGCATAGGTCATCCCTTTTCGAGAACGCCCATGGTGCTTAGAAACGAGCTGTTGGAAAAACTGTCCTGCGCAAACGTAATATTGGCGTATTACAAAGTGCTGGATGATGTTACCGACGGCAGCAGGAAGGCGCGCGTCGCTCTTAAAATCATGAAAAAGGCGTACGATAAAGCCAAGACCATGCTGCCCGGCGCCGACGAAATAGTCAGGGACGGCTACGACCGGCTGCGCCGCATGGAGCAGAACAACGAAAAAATGCTGGATAGGGTGTGCGACTGTTTTGCAACTCTATTGAAGAATTTGTTTGCCCTTCTTTTAGGCGACAAAGCCAACGAACCGGTTTTGTCGCTGGCATATAATATAGGCAAGTTCGTGTACATCGCCGACGCGTTGGACGATATAGACGAAGACGCTGCCGACGGCAATTACAACGTGTTTATCGCCGCTTTGGGCGAATACGAAAGCCGCGCCGCTTTTGTCGGCAAGCACCGCGCCCAACTGGAATTTATTTTTGCCTCCACCGTAAATAAGGCCATCGCGGCTTTTAACGATATGAGTTTTACGCAAAGCTATTCTCTGCTGGAAAACATTATATATTACGGATTGCGCGACGAGACGGAAAAGCTTTTGTCCGCCGAAAAAAAACTGCCGCGACCCAAGATATGACACCTTTATTAAACATTAATTTTTACGCGTACAAACCGCGTAATGCAGGAGCTGTTAAATGAAAAATCCTTACGAAATACTCGGACTTACGCCGGACGCATCGGAAGAGGAGCTGCGCGCACGCTATGAGCAGCTTGTCGCCAAATACAAAGACGAGCGTTTTCTGCCGGGTGAAGCGGGCAACCAGGCCGCCGAAAAACTTAACGATGTGGAAGACGCCTGGCGCGAGATCATGCGCGATATAGAGGCGCGCAAATACAGTAACGATTACGACCGCATCGCCGCACTGATCAAGCAAAAAAATTACAATGCCGCGCAGGACGCTCTGGACGCAATTGCCGATAGAGGAGCGCAGTGGCATTTTTATCAGTCACAGGTTTATTATTACCGCGAATGGCTTACCGAATGCCGCAAGCATCTCACCATGGCCATAGACCTTGATCCGAACAACGAAAAATACCGCACCGCGTTGTCGCGACTCGATACAGTTATGGGCAACGGAAAAGCCGACCCGAAAAACGTCCATTCGCAGTCGGGCGACGATATCGACATGGCGCGCCAGCAGACGCAAAACGGCAGCGACGACATATACCGCGGAAATGCGCTAAGCAACTGCTGTACGACGTACTGTCTTGCCAGCATGTGCTGCGACACGTTGTCATGCTGCTGTCGTTGACGATATGAACACGCGTCGCATTACCTATACGGCGGTTTGCGCGGCGCTGGCGGCGATGGCCGTCATTGTGTGCGCATATACGCCGGTCAATATAGTGCCGCTCATATTTTATTCTGCGGCAGTGTATATTTCCTTCTGCGCGGTGGGAGCGTGGGGGCTTATTACGGCGGCGGTGGCGCTCGCCATAGCATTTTTTGTCTCGGGCGGGTTTAGCGACACTTTTGTTTTGACGACTGTTCTCTTTACGCCCTATGCGATACTCGCGTTTCTTTTGCGGAAACTCAATTATTTCGACAAAAAGAAGGGCATTGTACGTGGCGTCGTAATGTTTGCGTTTTTTGTTTTGGAAGCGTATTTAATGCTGCTTTTGGCGCGTTTTCTGACGGGCGTGGATTTGACGCTTATTGTCGATAAAATAGGAGTATGGGCGCTGTTCGTACTCTTTGCGGCGGTGAGCATCCCAACGGATTTTTTCTTTTGGTTTGCCACCGACAAAATACTCAAAATGACGCAAAAGTATTTCGACGGGCAGTGACGGACGGAATTTTCGCCTATAACGCAAAAAAAACATATAAAAACTCGTAAAAATCTTTTTATAGGCATTAAAATGCTTGACATCCCTTTATAAAAGTGGTATATTTTTATAGCACCACTCTCGAAGGGGTGTCTTTTCAAGTATGCAAAGAAAACAGGAGGCCTGTTATGAGAAATAAAATTACTTTGGCTTGCACCGAATGTAAGCAGCGCAATTACGACAATATGAAAAACAAGAAGAACGATCCCGATCGTATCGAACTTAAAAAGTATTGCAGATTTTGCAAAAAGCACACCATTCATAAAGAGACGAAATAAGGAGTACCATTTATGAAAGACGTTACGCAGACCACGCCCGGAAAGGGAAAACCCACGCCCAAGAACAATGCGAAAGAGTCTTGGTTTAAGCGTATGAAAAGATCAATAAAGGAGACGTTCGGCGAACTCAGAAAAGTTACGTGGCCGTCTTTCGGCGAGACAATGAAACAATTGGGCGCGGTTATTGCCGTCGTGTTGCTGTTTTTGGTTGTGCTCACCGTGTTTGATTTGATACTCGGACAAGGTTTCCAGCAATTCCGTCAGGCTCTCGGACAGCTCATCAGTCTGATTTTCAAAAAGTTTTAGGCGCCGCCCGGCGTGCCGCGTTTTACCGATTAAAACATCGCGGCGACTTTTGTATCGGCTGCTATTAAAGTAAAAGGAGTACGAAATGGGAGAAGAAAACGTAAAGTGGTATATTCTTCACACTTATTCCGGCTATGAAAACATGGTAAAAGACAACCTGGAGCTGGTGTTCAAGAAAAACGATTGCATAGACAGGCTGCGCGAAATTGTCATCCCCATGGAAGACGTAGTGGAAGAAAAGGCAAACGGCAAGCGCAAGATAGTGCAGCGCCGGCTGATGCCCACATATGTGTTTATTAAAATGGATTACGACAACAGCATGTGGCATATGATCACCAATACGCGCGGAGTTACGGGTTTTGTCGGTCCGCAGGGCAGACCGCTGCCGCTTACCGATGACGAAGTAAAACGCCTGCATCTCGAAAAGCCCACGGTTGTGGTCACCGATTTCCATGTGGGCGAAACGGTGCGCATCATCGACAGCTCGTTAGAAGGTTTTGTCGGCACGATAGACGCCGTGGATCCCGTAAACAGCAAGTGCAAGGTCACGGTCAGTATGTTCGGCCGTCTCACTCCCGTGGAGCTGGAATTGTATCAGATAGAAAGACTGGACGACGCTTCGTCCGCAGAATGAGTTTATAAATCTGGGAGAGCGAAAGCTCGTTATTACCACGATTGTAATAAAATATTTTTACAAGGAGAAGTTTTATAATGGCAAAGAAACTTAACGCAGTAGTAAAGCTGCAGCTTCCTGCCGGTAAAGCGACGCCGGGACCGCCCGTAGGTTCGTCTCTCGGCCCGCACGGAATCAATATTCCGGGTTTTACCAAGGAATTTAACGAGAAGACAAAGGATCAGGCCGGACTCATTATTCCGGTTGTCATAAGCATTTATGCCGACAGATCGTTTACTTTTGTGCTCAAAACGCCGCCCGCCGCAGTGCTTATCAAAAAGGCATGCAAGATCGAAAGCGGTTCGGGCCGCCCCAACAAAGACAAGGTAGCCAAGATCACAAAAGAGCAGATTAAGGAAATTGCAACTCTCAAGATGCCCGACCTTAACGCCGCTTCGATCGAAAGCGCCATGAGCATGATTGCGGGTACCGCTCGCAGCATGGGCGTGGAAGTCATTGACTGAGGAGGTGCATTATGGCAGGAAAAAAATATCTTGAAAGCGTAAAAAATATCGATACCAGAAAAACTTACGAGCTGGAAGAGGCCACTGCAAACGTGTTGGCCACCGCAAAGGCGAATTTTGACGAAACCATCGAACTGCACGTGCGTTTGGGCGTAGATCCCCGTCAGGCGGATCAGCAGGTAAGAGGCACCGTCGTACTTCCCAACGGTACCGGTAAAAACGTTAAAGTATTGGTAATAGCAAAGGGCGACAAGGCCGACGCCGCTTTGGCAGCCGGCGCAGATGAAGTGGGAGCCGAAGAAATGATCGCAAAAATTCAGGGCGGTTATCTGGGATTCGACGTCGTTATCACTTCGCCCGATATGATGGGCCAGCTGGGCCGCGTGGCAAAAATTCTCGGTCCCAAAGGCCTTATGCCTTCGCCTAAGAGCGGAACGGTGACCATGGATCTTGCAAAGGCCATCAAGGAGACCAAAGCCGGTAAAGTCGAATATCGCGTCGACAAAACCGCCATCATTCACTGCCCCGTCGGCAAAAAGTCGTTCGGAGCCGAAAAGCTCAACGAAAACATCAACGCTCTTATGGACGCTATCGTAAGAGCAAAACCCGCCGCTGCGAAGGGTATATATCTTAAAAGTATGACCCTTGCCAGCACGATGGGCCCCGGATTTAAATTCTCTTACAGAATGTAATTCCGTTTTTAACTGAGATAATAATAAAGGTTTGACCGCAGAAAGCAAGTGCCCTTACGGGTATAATCGAGTAACATCGGCTTGCCGAGGAAAAACGAACTAAACGCAAATTTTGTACAAGGTTCGTCTGCCGTGCGGCAAGCGGACCTTATTTATTATACCTCGCGTCGTGGTTTACGGCGTAAAGAATTTTAACAGGAGGTTATTATGTCGGAAGCAATTAAGAACGCTAAAATGCAAATCGTCAACGAATTTGCCGAGAAGATTGCCAAAGCAGAGTCTTTCGTACTGGTGGACTACCGCGGACTGACGGTGGAAGAAGATACCAATCTTCGCAACACGCTCAGAAAGGGAAACGTAGAGTACAAAGTCGTCAAAAACAGACTTATGCTCCGCGCAATCGAAAAAGCCGGTATCGAAGGTATCGACGCATCGGTGTTCGAAGGTCCCACGGCGATCGCCATATCGTATGAAGACGCCGTCGCGCCCGTAAAATTCCTGACGGAAAACGCGAAGAAAGTAAACAAGACCGCAATCAAAGGCGGCGTGGTGGAGGGTAAAGTGTGCACATGCGAGCAGTTGACTCAAATTGCGACTATTCCTTCAAAGCCCGTACTCATCGCCCAGTTGTTGGGTATGATGCAAAGCCCCGTGCGTTCGCTCGCGGTGGTTTTAAGCGAGATTGCAAAAAAACAGGAAGCGTAATCCCTGCGGCGTGACAATGCCCGAAATGCGCAAAATAATTTTAATTAAGGAGAAACTAAAATGGCTGATTTGAACAATATAATGGAAGAAATCAAAGGTATGTCCGTAATGGAACTCAACGAGCTTGTTAAAATGCTCGAAAACGAGTTCGGCGTATCCGCCGCAGCAATGGCAGTAGCAGGCCCCGCCGCAAGCGCAGCAGGAGACGCTCCCGCCGCCGAAGAGCAGACCGAATTCACGCTGCTTCTCAAAGAAATCGGAGGCAACAAAATTGCCGTCATCAAGGCTGTCCGCGAAATCACGGGTCTCGGCCTTTCCGAAGCGAAGGCTGTTGTCGACGGAGCTCCTTCCACCGTTAAGGAAGGTCTGTCCAAAGACGCCGCCAACGAAGCTTTGGAAAAACTCAAAGCTGCCGGCGCAGTTGCCGAACTCAAATAATTATTACCCGGTTAAAATTCTTAAAACCGTCCCGCGTGATTGCGGAACGGTTTTTTTGTTAAAAGATTTGTATATTTAATTAAACAAAAGCCGACTAAAAGCCTTGTCTGGCGCTCAAATGCTGAGCAAAAATAAGCAATGTTTTAATAGCCGTACTTTTTGCGCTTTATCGCAAAGAAAACCGCCATTACCGCTACCGACACAATCTCCGCCGCGACAATCGACGCCCAGATGCCGTTCAGTCCGAATATAAGGGGCAGCAGCATGACTGCGGCTATTTGAAAAACCAGCGTTCTAAGAAAAGCTATCGCGGCAGAGGTAAGGCCGTCGCCCAGCGCCGTAAAAAACGACGACCCGAACACCGAAAATCCGAAGAACAAAAACGAAAAGGAAAATATGTAAAACGCGTTTACGGTCATATCCATGAGCTCCGCGTCATAGCCGACGAAAATTTTCGCCAGCGGCCAGCTAAGAAGTTCGCCGGCGACGAACATACAAACGGCGACCGCCGCCACAATGATCAAGCTCTTTTTTAAAAGATTTTTCACTTCGTCTTTATTGTCCGCGCCGTAGTGGTAGCTTACTACCGGCGCCGTGCCGACGGTGTAGCCCAAAAATATCGCTTGGAAAATCATACTCACATACATCAAAACGCCGTACGCCGCAACGCCGTTTTCTCCTGCATATTTCATCAGCTGCACATTAAACAGCATGCCCACTACCGACGCCGAAATGTTGCTCATCAGCTCGGACGAGCCGTTTGTGCACGTTTTCAGCAGCGCCGTTCCGTCGAAAGAACATTTTGTAAGGCGCAGAGGACTGTCGTTTTTTCGCAGGAAATACACAAGCGGAATGATTCCGCCCGCTATCTGGCTTATTACCGTCGCCACCGCAGCGCCCGCCACTCCCCACGGGAAAACCGCCACAAACAAAGCGTCCAAAACAATATTGGTGCAGCCCGCTATTATGGTAACATACATTCCGAGCTTATGCTTGTCGGCAGTGGCAAACAGACATTGAAATTCGTATTGAAGAATATAAAAGGGAAGGCCTGCCAAAAATATGCCGCCGTATATAAGGCATTGGCGCAGCATTTCGTCTTCCGCGCCCATTAGCGTCGCCACGGGGCGCAGAATTACGAGCCCTATTATCGCAAGAACGACGCCGCACACAATGGAAGAGTACACCACGAGCGAAAAAATATTGTTGGCCTTTTTGTTGTCCCCTTCGCCCAGCGCCATGCCGATAAGAGCGCTGCCGCCCGTGCCGAACATAAAGCCCGCGCACCCTAAAATCATCAGTATGGGCATGATAAAATTGACGGCGGCAAAAGGCGTTTTACCGGCGAAGTTGGACACGAAAAATCCGTCCACTACGCCGTACACCGACGTAAACACCATCATTATGATAGACGGCAGACAGTAACGCAGCAGTCTGCGGCAAGTAAAATGTTGTGATAATTGCATAACGTTCCTCCTGTTGTCAACGGTTATAATCAAGGTCTTTTTTTGGCTAAATTGTCCACGCAAAGACGCAGCTGTCGCATGAATTTTTCATTAAGCGCCAGATATTCGTCGGCCATCCTGCGATCCCATCCTTCAAAGATAGAGTTTTCGATGTCTATGAGAACGTCGGCAGTGTTTTTAGCCACTTCAACGCCTTTTTGCGTCAGGCAGACTGTCTTGTTTTTTTGCCCTCCCTCAAGAAAAAGCCATCCCGCGTTTTCCATTTTTCTTAGCGCGGAATTGGCCGTTTGCTTTGCCATGCCGGAAAAGACGAGTATTTCTTTAAGGGAACGTTTTACCGCGCTCTTTTTGTCGCGTATCGAGTACAATATCTTCATTTCGCTGTCGCTAAGTCCCAACCGCAAAGACGCCTCGTGATAAATGGCTTCGGTTTCGCTTAACAAATAATTTATTCGCTGTCTGTGAGTTATTTGATCCGGCATATTAAAGTTTCTCCGCCTTGATTTTTGGCTACCCCCGAAAGGCAAGCCGGCTAATAGTATAGTATGAAATCATACTATTGTCAAGAAAAAAACAGGCGAAAAACGGAAAATTTATCGCCGTTTTCGCGGGAAACATTATATAGCAGGTCGTGTTGCGCCGGGCGACGGGACGGGAAAGGCGGCTATAATGTCCGGTTTTGCTTGTTTTTGCGTAAAAAAACAGCCGTAATGAAAGAAAACGCAAAAAAAATCCGTAAAAAACGCAAAAAATACTTCATTGCGCTTGACTTAAAAGCCATAATTTAGTATAATTGTGCCGTGCGTGACACTCGCATAATTGTTGCGCATGGAAAAAAGTCCTGACGACGTACTTTCGACAAGGAAAAACGGTTGTTCAGGCAAGACTACTAACAAGGAGGTAGAGTAATAATGCCTACTATTAACCAGTTAATTAGGAAAGGCCGCGAAAAGCTCGTCTATAAGTCCATGAGCCCTATTTTGGAAAACAATCCTCAAAAGCGCGGCGTGTGCTTGTCCGTTACGACAACCACTCCTAAGAAGCCTAACTCGGCACTTCGCAAAATTGCCAGAGTGCGTCTTGTAAACAAGATGGAAGGTACTGTTTATATTCCGGGTATCGGACACAATCTGCAGGAACACAGTGTCGTGCTGATTCGTGGTGGCAGAGTGAAGGATTTGCCTGGCGTACGTTATCACATTATTCGCGGCGCATTGGATACCGCGGGTGTGGCAAAGCGCAAGCAAGCTCGCTCGAAGTACGGTGCAAAACGCGCGAAATAAGCGTTTGGCCGCAGTCGGGACCGGATAAATCGATTTTATATTCGGCTCCTTTGCAAGTGGACGTTATGTCCGAAAAGACCATCCCTCTTTTAATCGGAAAAGGGATAAAATCAAGTAAAAGGAGATACAATTATGCCTAGAAGAAGTGGTGTGCCGAAGCGCGACGTGCTTCCCGATCCCGTCTATAACAGCAAGGTTGTGGCAAAGCTCATAAACCAGGTTATGCTGGACGGAAAGAAGGGTATTGCGCAGGCGATCGTGTACGAAGCATTCGATATGGTAGCGGAAAAGCTGGGCGGCGACGCGCTGGATATTTTCACCAAGGCATTGGAAAACGTCAAACCCATGCTGGAAGTCAAAGCTCGCCGCGTGGGCGGATCGACATATCAGGTGCCTATGGAAATAAGACCGGAAAGAAGACAGACCCTCGCCATCAGATGGATGGTTTCGTATGCAAGAAATCGCGGTGAAAAAAACATGAACGAAAAGCTTGCCGGCGAAATCATGGACGCATACAACAATACCGGCGCTTCCATCAAGAAGAAAGAAGAAATGCATCGTATGGCAGAGGCGAATAAGGCGTTTGCGCATTATCGCTGGTAGTAAACGTACAACAGGAGAAAGAATATGGCAAGAGAATTCAGTTTGGAAAATACCCGTAACATCGGTATTATGGCACACATCGACGCCGGAAAGACGACGACGACCGAACGTATTCTGTTTTATACGGGAAAAGTTCATAAGATCGGCGAAGTTCATGACGGCGCGGCAACCATGGACTGGATGGTACAGGAACAGGAAAGAGGTATTACAATTACCTCCGCAGCTACCACGACGCAGTGGTTGGGAAGAAGAATAAACATTATCGACACTCCCGGTCACGTCGACTTTACCGTGGAAGTAGAGCGTTCCTTAAAGGTTCTCGACGGCGCAGTCGCAGTTTTTTGCGCGCGTGGCGGCGTACAGCCTCAGTCGGAAACCGTATGGAAACAGGCTACTAAATACGGCGTTCCGCGTATTGCGTACGTCAATAAAATGGACAGAGAAGGCGCGGACTTCTTTAACGTCATCGAACAGATGAAGACAAGACTGCACGCCAACCCTGTGGCTTTGCAAATTCCCGTAGGCAGCGCGGACAGCTTTGTCGGAGTGGTCGACCTCATCACCATGAAAGCCGATATCTATACCGACGACCTCGGCACCACCATGGAAGAAGACGACATTCCGCCCGAGCTCATCGATCAGGCGAAAGAATGGAGAGCAAAACTTTTGGAAACGGTTGCCGAAAGCGACGACGCTCTCATGGAAAGATATTTTGAAAACGAAGGCGAGGACTTTACGCCGGAAGAAATTATCGCCGCGATAAGAAAACTTACCGTGTCGATGAAAGTAAACCCCGTAATATGCGGTTCGTCCTTCAAGAACAAGGGAGTTCAAAAGCTGCTCGACGCGATAGTGTACTATCTGCCTTCGCCGCTTGACATCCCGCCGATTAAAGGCACCATTCCCGGCACCGACGAAGTGCAGGAGCGCCCTGCCGACGACAATGCGCCGTTTGCGGGACTTGCCTTCAAGATTGCCGTCGATCCGTTTGTCGGAAAGCTGGCTTTCTTCCGCTGCTATTCGGGAACGCTTACCAACGGCTCGTACGTCATGAACTCGACTAAAGGCAAGCGCGAAAGAGTAGGTCGTATTCTTTTGATGCACGCCAACAGCCGTTCGGAAATAGAAGAAATACGCGCCGGCGACATTTGCGCGCTGGTAGGTCTTAAAGATACCATAACGGGCGATACGCTTTGCGACCCCAACCACCCCATTGTGCTGGAGTCGATGGATTTCCCCGAACCGGTCATTCAGGTCGCCGTAGAGCCCAAGACCAAGGCCGCCCAGGAAAAGATGGGCATCGCTTTGCAGAAGCTGGCCGAAGAAGACCCCACATTCAAGACTTATACCGACAGCGAAACGGGACAAACCATCATCGCCGGTATGGGCGAGTTGCATCTCGAAATCATCGTCGACCGTATGATGCGCGAATTCAAAGTGGAAGTCAACGTCGGTAAGCCTCAGGTTGCATACCGCGAAACCATCAGAAAGAAAGTGGACGTCGAAGGTAAATACATTCGTCAGTCCGGCGGTAAAGGTCAGTACGGACATTGTAAAATTTACATGGAACCGCTGCCCCCGGGAAGCGGATATGTCTTTGAGGACATCACCGTAGGCGGCTCTATACCCAAGGAATATATCCCCGCCGTCGACGCAGGTATCCGCGAAGCAAAACAAAGCGGCGTGCTTGCCGGCTATGAATGCGTGGACTTCAAAGTGCAGGTTTACGACGGATCTTATCACGAAGTCGACTCGTCCGAAATGGCATTTAAGATTGCGGGCTCCATGGCGTTTAAGGAAGGCATGAAAAAGGCCGACCCCGTTTTAATGGAACCCATTATGAGAGTGGAAGTTTCCACCCCTGAGGAATATCTCGGCGACGTCATCGGCAACATCAATTCGCGCCGCGGAAACCTTATGGGTATGGAAAGCGTTGCCGGCAACCAGGAAATAAAAGCGGAAGTTCCGCTGGCGGAAATGTTCGGTTACGCTACCGATTTGCGTTCGGTTACGCAGGGACGCGGCAACTACACGATGACATTCGACCATTACTCGGAAGTGCCGAAGAGCATTGCCGACAAAATTATAGTCGAACGTCAGCAGAAGACGCAAAACTAAAAGATTTTCCAAATTTTGCCGCAAAACGCTTGTAAAATTTGCGATTATCATATATAATATCAATTACAAAACCTATTAAAAATTTTTTCGGAGGAAAAATAAAATGGCTAAAGCAAAATTCGACAGATCGAAGCCGCACGTTAACATCGGTACTATCGGCCATGTTGACCACGGTAAGACTACATTGACCGCTGCTATCACAATGACTTTGGCAGCAAAAGGTCTTTCTCAGGGAATGCGCTATGACGAAATCGACAAGGCGCCCGAAGAAAAGGCAAGAGGAATTACAATAAATACCGCGCACGTCGAGTATGAGACCGCAAAGCGTCACTATGCTCACGTTGACTGCCCCGGCCATGCCGACTATGTCAAGAACATGATTACCGGTGCTGCTCAGATGGACGGCGCAATACTGGTCGTTGCGGCTACCGACGGTCCCATGCCCCAGACGCGTGAACACATCCTGCTCGCTCGTCAGGTTGGCGTGCCCAAGATCGTTGTTTTCATGAACAAGGTTGACCTTGTTGACGATCCCGAACTGCTCGATCTCGTCGAGATGGAAATAAGAGATCTGCTCACCGAATACGGATTCCCCGGAGACGATACTCCCGTCATCAGAGGCTCCGCATTGAAGGCGCTCGAAGCGGCTCAGGCGGGCGATGTCGACAGCGATGCATGCAAGTGCATTTTCGAACTTATGGATGCGGTTGATACTTTCATTCCCGATCCCGTTCGCGACACCGATAAACCCTTCCTTATGCCTGTCGAAGACGTGTTCACCATCACCGGCCGCGGCACCGTTGCCACCGGCAGAGTAGAGCGCGGACAGATCAAGATTCAGGACCCCGTCGAAATCGTCGGTATCAAACCCACCACGACTTCGGTTGTTACCGGTATCGAAATGTTCCGTAAATCGCTTGACTTCGCTCAGGCGGGCGACAACGCAGGTATCCTGCTCCGCGGTATCGACAGAAAGGATATCGAGCGCGGACAAGTTATCGCTAAACCCGGTACCATCACCCCCCATTCCCAGTTCAAAGCTCAGGTTTACGTTTTGAAGAAGGAAGAAGGCGGACGTCACACCCCGTTCTTCAACGGATACAGACCCCAGTTCTATTTCAGAACAACCGATATCACCGGCACAATCGAATTGCCCGCCGGCGTCGAAATGGTTATGCCCGGCGACAACGTCGATATGACGGTTACGCTTATCGCTCCTATCGCTGCTGAAAAAGGATTGCGTTTCGCTATTCGCGAAGGCGGCAGAACCGTTGGTTCGGGCGTTATTTCCGAAATCATCAAATAAGTTTATTTACAAAAAAAAGCCTCGGATGCGATTCCGGGGTTTTTTTATAAAATAAACTCTTTGGAAAAAAATCATTTGCCGTCCGTTACGTCGGAGGAAGATACGCTTTGCACATGCCTACTTGCGCGCTTTTTGCGCCGCTCGATAAAATTGCCGTACCAGTATTTGCTGAAATCATACAGGTCGTCTATCGTATTTTCGGACGCGTCACGGCAGCACTTGACGTATTCGAACATAAAACCCTCAATAAAGGAATTTACTTCAAGAGTGATAAACTCGCGCTCGACTATCTCGGGCGACGCATTGATGATTTCAATGATTTTGTTGGCGGCAAGGCGCATGAACTTTTGCATAATCATTACAAAATCGTTGGATTTGCACAACATTCTGTATATCTCGTCGTTGCGCTTGATATATTCAAACATAAGATCGATAAATTTATCGGTGTTGGTGGAGGCAATTAGCTCGGCGTTGCTGAAAAAAAGCGATATTAGTTCGTTTTCATAATCTTCAGCTACGGCATATATATCGTCGTAATGCGAATAAAACGTACCGCGGTTTATGTCCGCCCGCCGCACCAATTCGCTGACGGAAATTTTTGCCAGCTCCTTTTTTTCTGACAGCATCTCCGCAAAAGTTTTTTTGATAATATTGCGCGTTTTCTGCGATGAATGATTGGCGTTTTTTACTTTCATGTGACACTCCCTTAAACAATTGACCCGGTTTTGTCGAAATTTCGTCGACGCAATAGTATTTGTACTTGTTTTTTTCGGTAAATATATTATAATTCATCAGTGTTGAAATGTCAACAGTGTTGAAAATTTTTTCAAGGAGCATTGCGATGATTGTCATCGAAGTCGACAATCTTACAAAAGATTATGGCTCGAGAAGAGGCGTCTTTGACATAAGCTTTTACGTCGGGGAAGGCGAAGTTTTCGGCTTTTTGGGCCCTAACGGCGCCGGAAAGTCCACGACGATAAGGCATCTCATGGGGTTTTCGCGCCCCGACAGAGGCAAGACGACCATTTTCAATAAGCCCACTTTCAGCAAATATTATGAGATTTTGTCCGACGTCGGGTACATACCCGGCGAGATTGCGCTGCCTTCAGGCCTTACGGGCAAACAGTTTATTGCCATGATGCAGTCAATGCAGGGCAAAAAAAACGATGAACAGCTTAAAAAAATGCTGGATATGTTCGAGCTGAACGACGAAACGCTGCAAGAAGATACCAAGCACATGAGCCTGGGCGTAAAGCGCAAACTGGCAATAGTGGTGGCCTTTATGCACGACCCCGACGTGCTTATTTTAGACGAACCTACCAGCGGACTTGATCCCGTTATGCAGGAGATTTTTGTCCGGTATATCCGCAGCGAAAAACATCGCGGCAAGACAATTTTGCTGTCGAGCCACATTTTTTCGGAGATAGACGCAACCTGCGACCGTATCGCCATAATAAAGGACGGGTATATTGTCAGTCAGTTTGCGGCGGCGGATCTTAAGCACGCATCGCGTAAATTTTACAGCGCCAGGTTTGCTGCCGCCGAAGCCGCAGACAAATGCGCAGCTGAGCTACGGCAAATTAAATCGGCGCAGAATGTAATAACAAGAGACGACGGCGTCAATTTTATGTTAGACGACGCCGATATCAACGCGGCCATAAAAATTATCGCCCCGCTGTCGCCGATATATTTCGGCAACCGCCGCGAAAGCCTGGAAGATTACTTTATGAAATTTTACAAGGAAGAGGGCAATTTCGGAGGTGCGCTCAAATGAAAGAAGTGATAAAACTGGAGGCACTGACGAAAGATTACGGGCGCGGTCGCGGTATATTCGACTTGAACTTTTCGATAAGCGAAGGGGAAATGATAGGCTTTGCCGGCACAAACGGCAGCGGCAAAACCACCACCATACGCAGCATCATGGGATTTATTAAGCCCACGTCCGGATACGCGTCGGTTTTGGGCATGGAATCATGGAGCAATGCCAGCGAAATTGCCAAAAACATAGGATATGTTCCGGGTGAAATCGCCTTTCCCGATTTGCCCACGGGAATTGATTTTTTGAAATGCCAGGCGGAGTTTCTGGGCGTAAAAGACATGAGTTACGCCAATACGCTGATTGAGAAATTGCAGCTCGATCCGCGCGCCAACTTAAAGCGCATGAGCAAAGGCATGAAGCAAAAAACCGCGCTGGTGGCGGCGCTGATGGGCGACGCGCCGATAATAATACTCGACGAACCCACCACTGGTCTGGATCCGTTGATGCGTGTGACTTTTATGGACATAATAAAAAGCGAACACAAGCGCGGCAAGACTATTTTCATGAGCAGTCACATGTTTGAAGAAATAGAAGACAGCTGCGACAAAGTGGCGCTTATAAGCGACGGTCATATAGAGGTGGTGGCGGACATGGACGAAATCACCAACCGACGCGAAAAAAACTTTAAGGTGGAATTCAATTCCCGGGAGGATTTCGAACGTTTTGCGGCGGAAAATCTGACTATTGTGCGCACACAGAAGCAGTACAATCAATACACCGTAAAAATAGACGTCGCTAATACGCCGCGCTTTATGGACATTCTCAGCCGATACGACGTAAAGTTCATATCGGAAATACCGTATACGTTGGAAGACCATTTTAAGCGCATATTATTTGAAAAAAAGGAGGCAGACAAAAATGTTTAGCAAAGCGCTGTTCAAGCAGTCGTGCAAAGCCAACGGCATGATGTGGGCGATTGTAACGGTCGTCACATGTTTTATTCTGGCGGTCGTCGTCCTGATATGCGGCAGCGGAAATATCACCGAGACCAAAAACGCCATTCAGGATACCATTGTAAAACAGGAGATAGAGGCCGAATACAGTAACCGCGCCATCAATTATTATACCTTTGCCTCCGCAGGGCTGGAATGTTTTGACGAAAGCTATGCCGCCGTAGTGCAAAGCGCACTCGAGGCGGTCTCGGCTTACAGCACGTGGGCTCAAGGGTTTCCTATGATAGAAACCGGCGAAAGTTTTGACGACTATAAGGTGAGAGTGACGACGTGGCAGCAAACGGCGCCCACGGCGGATCAGTTCGACGCCGCCGCACAGCAGTTGGCTCAGACTATGGATAGCTGGATAGGCACAATGCCTTCCGTAAACGATTACAGCAATGCTACGTTATACGCCCTTGCCGTCTTGTCGTGGGCGCAGACCATTCCGCTGGATATGCAAGACGTTGCCGCGTCGGCATATATGACGGCAATGCAGCAGATGACGACGTTTGTCACTCAGCAGGTGAAGGAGTACAACGAAAATCTCAAAAAGGAAAACGCCGATTTGCCCGACGACAGCACGGCTTTATTAAATCCGGACGAGTATCTTTTTATGACCATGTGCGTTTTGTATCCGCAGCTGGACGAGCAGAACGAGACGGGAGCGGCTATAAAGGCTATTTATGACGTCGCTGTGCAAAACGGCGATTCCTATCCCGAATATTATGACGTTGAAACGCTTATGCAGCATTTGTCGGAGGACATACAGGCAGGCACGCAAAGCGATTATACGGACAGCGTCGAGCGCGTCAATTACCGTCAGCTGCGCGCGCAGGAGCTGGCGGGCGTATTTCTTGCCGTCAACATGACCGATCAAGACAACGTGGACGCTATTTTGCAGCAGCTTGCCTCTTACGGTATCGACAGCGAAAAATACGCGAGTTTCGGGTACGATTATCCCACGGTAAAGGACATAGCCGTTACCGGCGCAATATCCTACCGCGGCAGAATGGAATACGAAGAGGAGAAAATCCGCCAGCATTATAGCACCGACAGCGACGGCAATATCATCGACGAGGAGGCTTATGAGGCCGAAGTCGCCGCCGCGCGCAAAGCCATCATTTCGGATATTGCGTCGTCTTTGCTGTCGTCGCTGCCCGACAAAGTGAGCGACGCGCTTAAAGAAGTGGGCGAATTGGATTTGTACAATCTGGTGGTCGGCTCTATTTATTACAAGCTCGCCGGACTGCTGCTGCCCATTATATACATGATAATGGCAGCCAACAACCTGATAGTGGGACAGGTGGACAGCGGTTCTATGGCGTATGTGCTGTCAACTTCCACCAAAAGGCAGACGGTTGTGTTTACGCAGGCGGTGTATCTGGTGGGATCGTTGTTTGCCATGTTCTGCATGACGACGGTTACGGGCTGCGTGTGCATGGCCATACTAAACACCCAGCTGTCGCTGACTTACGGTCAGATGATTTTGCTTAACGTAGGTGCGTTCTTCGTGCTGTTCTGTCTGTCGGGACTGTGTTTCCTTACGTCCTGCTGGTTTGACCGCAGCAAACGCGCAATGGCGCTGGGCGGCGGCCTGAGCATATTCGCGCTGGTGGCGTCTATGCTGGGACTTTTCGGCAGCCCCGTACTGCCTTCAATCGTACGCATGTCGTCGCTTAACTACTTCAACTACATTACCGTCATATCGCTGTTCGACGTTGCGTCCATCACAGCGGGAACGCTTACCTTCGTGTGGAAGCTCGCCATACTGCTTGCCGCAGGTCTTGTGGGCTATATAGTGGGTTCGTGGAAATTTGTCAAGAAAGATTTACCGCTGTAAAAACAACGAAAAACACTATGGATAAAGGGAGGAGATTTATGGTAGATTTTCAAAAGCTATGCGACGAATACGAAAATCTGACTTTTCCGCAACGCGTAAAGGATTTGGCGAATAAGTCCATAAAGGTGTTTTCCCGCCTAAGCGCCATGGACATAGACCTCGCCGCAGCAAAAAAAACGCTCGCCGCCTTTATTCTCGGGTCGATAGTAAACGACGGCGAACTCAACGAAATGCAGTATTTGCTCATGTACCCGTCGCTTATGCGGGTATTCGGCGAAAGATACGATTTTTCGGATGTCAAGAGCCTATTCGAGAGCAACCTCGCCGCAAACCGCAACCTCGAAGACAATGAGTTGCAAATGCTCAAACTTTTAAGTCTCGTTGACGACGACGTCCGCCGCGACATAATCGCCATTTGCATTATGGTCATCAACGTGGACGGCAAAATACCGTCGGAAGAAAAACAATATATAAAAAAATTGGCATGATTTTGCTGAATTATTAAATTTTTTACCTCTTTAACGCGCTAAAACGCCGTTAGAGAGGTTTTTGTTTATGCCACGCTTTGTTTATATAAAGTTTATTTTTATGTGATATAATAAACAAAAAACAAAAGAGAGGAAGAGTTTGTGAAGCAAAAGAGTTACGTTTTTTCCGACGAACTCAACGACGATTTTGCCGCGAGTCACGGAAAAATCAAACGCCGAAAAATCGACGCAAACTATAAATATGTTCACAAGAACATTATTTGGAAAGCTTTTTCGTTTTTCGTCTACCGGATTCTGGCTACGCCCATCGGTTACATAAGCATGAGATTTTTCAATGGGCTCAAAATAAAAAACAAAAAAGCGCTAAAAAAAATAAAGGGCGGATGCTTTTTGTACGGCAACCACACGCAGGGCTGGGGCGACGCATTTACGCCGACTCTTGCGTGTTTTCCCGAAAAGGTTCATGTTGTGGTAAACGCCGACGCGGTGTCCATTCCGGTTGTGGGACAGGTCGCGCGCATGGCAGGGGGCATGCCGCTGCCGTCCGATCTAGGCGGGATGCGCAATTTTATTGCGGCAATGAAACAATTTGTGACCAACGGCAACGTCATCGCCATTTATCCCGAAGCGCATATCTGGCCTTATTACAACAAAATACGCCCCTTTTCGGACGCGTCTTTTGCCTATCCGATAATGATGAAAGCGCCGGTGGTGGCTTTTACCGTGACGTACCGCCGCCGCAAAATATTAAAAAATCTGGCACCGTACATTACAGTCACGCTGTCCGATCCGTTTTATCCGCAAGATTACGCCGGAAAAAGACAGCTGCGCGACGCGGTGTACAAATTTATGACCGATACAGTGGAGAAAGAAAAGAGTTATGCATACAGAACCTATATTAAAAAAGACGAAATTGAAAATAACTGTCGTGTGTGATGTCCTGGGAGCGGAAAACAACGGCACCACGATAGCCGCAATGAACCTGATACGTTACTTAAAGCAGGCGGGTCACAAGGTGCACGTGCTCTGTCCCGACAAGACAAAAAAAGACCTCGAGGGATATTATGTCGTGCCGACGCGTTCCTTCGGCGTGTTCACCGGCTATATTGAACGCAACGGCGTGAGCCTTGCAAAGGCCGACACCAAAACGGTGCGCGAAGCGATAGAGGGATCCGACATTGTACACGTCATGCTGCCCTTTGCGCTCGGCAAGAAGGCCATACAGATAGCCAAGGAATTGCATATACCCGTGTCGACGGGCTTTCATCTGCTGGCGGAAAATTTTTCGTCGCACATATTTCTCAAAGACTTCAAGCTTACAAACCGCCTTCTTTACAACTATTTCCACACGGCATACAAGGAATGCGACGCGATACATTATCCCACCCAATATCTTCGCGATCTCAACGAAAAAATGTACGGAAAAACCAACGGCTATGTCATTTCGAACGGCGTAAACGATATTTTCCGTCCGGCAGCGGAAAAGAAACCCTTCGACGGGATATACCGCATTGTTTATACCGGAAGATATTCGCGGGAAAAATCGCACAAAGTGCTCATTTCCGGCGTCGCACAGTCCAAATACAAGGACAAAATAAAACTGATTCTGGCGGGCGACGGCCCCCTTAAAGAGAATATAAAGCGCCAGATAGACAGCGAAGGCGTAAATGCCGAGATGAACTTTTTTACGCGCACGCAGCTTGTCGACGTGCTCAACAGCGCCTATCTTTACGTGCACGCCGCCGAGATAGAGGCGGAAGGCATAAGTTGCCTTGAGGCCATTGCTTGCGGCCTTGTGCCCATAATATGCGATTCGGACAGATGCGCCACAAAATCTTACGCGCTTACCGACAAAAGTTTGTTCAAAAACCGCGATCCGCATGATCTGGCGGAAAAGATAGACTGGTGGATAGAGCATCCCGATGTCCGCGACGAATATTCCGTCAAGTACGCCAATTTTGCCATGGACGATTTGCGCCAGTCCGAATGTATGAAAAAAATGGAAGATATGCTTATAGAGACGGCAAAGCGTTTCAGAAAATAGACTTTACCGAGTATTTTAAAAACGTACGGCAAAAAGGTCCGTACGTTTTTGATTTCGGAGCGGTTTTTTTCGATAAGCAGTTGTAAAAAAGGCGGCCGATATGTTACAATATAGGTATGAACATATTGGACACCGTCAAAAAACACAATTTCCGTTTTTCCAAAAAATACGGACAGAATTTTATAGGCGACGAAAACCTGTTGGACGCCATAGTATCCGACGCCGGCATAAGCGCCGACGACACCGTCATAGAAGTGGGTACGGGAGCGGGTACGCTTACCCGAGCCATTGCCCGCAAGGCCAAAAAAGTCATTTCCTTCGAGATTGACGCGTCGTTGCGACCCGTTATAGACGAAACGCTTAATGGCGTCGCCGGTTGCGAGGTGGTATTTGCGGACGTCATGGATTTTTCGGCGCGCGAGATAGATGAAAAGGCGGGCGGAAATTTTAAGTTAGTGGCAAATTTGCCGTATTATATCACGACGCCGGTCATTTTCAAGTTTTTGGAATGTGAAAATCTTACGTCCGCCACGATCATGGTGCAAAAAGAAGTGGCGGAGCGTATGTGCGCGCAGCAGGGGCCGCAGTACGGAGCGCTGTCGGTGGCGGTGCAGCTTGTCTCCGAGCCGTGCATCAAGCGGATAGTGGGGCGCAGCTGTTTTACTCCGCAGCCGTCGGTGGACAGCGCCATTGTGCGGCTGGACGTTATGCGGCGCAGCGGAATAAAAGATTTTGCCCTCCTAAAAAAACTGGTGAGAGCGGCGTTCGGTATGCGCCGTAAGACGCTGGCAAACAATCTTATAGCTTCGTTTGGAATGCAGCGCGGTCAAGCCGAAGAACTTTTGCGGCGGGCGGGCTTTTCCGCCATGATAAGAGGCGAAAACGTCACTGTGGACGGCTTTATCGCTTTGTCGAATATTTTAAGCGAAGAGGGAGAACACTGAATCTTTGCCGTTTTATAGACGCGCAAAAATGCGACGGAGGGCATTTCCGATGATAGATTTCACGCAGTTGGGACAATATCGCGAAAACAACCGCATAGAGGCAAAAAAGGCTTTGGGCGGCTTTCCCGAAAGCGTGTGGGAGACCTATTCCGCTTTTGCCAACACTTTCGGCGGCATTATACTGCTCGGAGTGGTGGAAGAAAAAGACCGGTCGTTGCACGCGGTAAATCTTCCCGATCCCCGGCAGTATATCGATGAATTCTGGCGTGTTATCGGCGACAAAAACAGAGTAAGCGCCAATATTTTGTCCGCCGGCGACGTTTCGGTGCAGGACGTGGACGGGAAGAATATCATAGTCATCACGGTGCCCCGCGCGTCGAGGCAGGATAAGCCCGTGTTCATAGGCGGGAGCCCTTTCGGGGGGACATACAGGCGCAGCGGCGACGGCGATTACAGGTGTTCGTACTCGGAAGTGGAAAACATGCTGCGCGACGCGAAAATCACCACCCCCGACACTTTTTTGACGGATCTTCCGCTGAGCGCGCTTAACGAAGCCACTATAAGGCGCTACCGCGGCGACGTGTTGGAACGCCGTATTTGCGGCGCGCTGACAAACGCGTACGGAACAGATTTTCTGGTGCGGATAGGCGCGGCCCGCGCGTTGGGAGAGCGCATTTTCCCCACAAACGCCGGTCTTATAACATTCGGAAAAAATGCCGAAATAAAGCGTATTTTCCCCAAATACATATTAAAAGTGCAAACGGCGGACGGTCGTAAAATAATTTGCAGCGAAAAAGACAATCGCAGCGGCAACGCATACGACTTTTATTGTCTTGCGCAGCAGCTGCTCGGCGAATATGCGGCGGCGGTGGCGTATGACAACCAAAAAATAATTAAAGGCGCGCTTTTGGAGGCGCTGCTTAACAGCATAATAAACGCCGATTATTACGGCGGCGGGGTGACGATAACAGTCGGCGAACGGCAGATAGATTTTACGAACGCCGGTTCTTTTCGTATTTTACCAAAGGACGCCGCGGACGGAGGCGTGTCCGACCCGCGAAACGCCGCTTTAAGCCGCATTTTCAGCTATGCCGGAACGGGCAGTCGGTCGGGACGCGGCATACCTTCCATATTTGCGGCATGGAATAAGTGCGGATATTCGGCTCCCGTTATAAAAGAGAGCTTTGCGCCGGACGCCATAACCTTTTCTTTCCCGTTTTCGTCGGATGAAAAGAGCGATTCTACGGTAAGCAAAACCGGGCGCATTGTCAGTCTCGCGTTAAAAAAAGCCGCCATTATAGACTATTTGACAGACAATGCCAGCGCCGACGCGGAGACTTTGCGTTTGTCGCTCCGTCTTGACGATAAGGATACTCGTCTTTTGTTGGACAGTTTGCTTTCCGAAAACGTCGTCGAGGTGTTTTTGTCCGGCGGAAAGATTTGTTACAGGCTTAAATATTGACAAAACGGACGTCGTGGCGGATGTTATATAAAAATTGCATAACGCTATATCTTGCGGCAAATAGTCCTTGACAATGAGCCGCCTTTTTTGCTACAATAATTATGCGGTCTTCTTTCCTTTTAAGGAAGGCTTTACGGAGGACAAATGAACGATATAGATCAATTGATGGCTTTCGACAGCGAGGTGGGCGCCGCAGTCGGCAAAGAACTGGAAAGACAGCGCCACAACATCGAACTTATTGCTTCCGAAAACATAGTGTCAAAAGCGGTACTGTTGGCGGCAGGAACGGTTTTGACCAATAAATATGCGGAAGGTTATCCCGGAAGGCGGTATTACGGCGGCTGCGAATACGTCGATATAGTCGAGAATATTGCCATCGAACGGGCGAAAAAGCTGTTCGGCGCCGAACACGCCAACGTTCAGCCCCATTCGGGAGCGAACGCCAACCTGGCGGCCTTTTTCGCGCTGGTTAATCCCGGCGATACGGTGATGGGATTAAGTCTTGCCCACGGCGGACATTTATCGCACGGATCTCCCGTCAACATATCGGGCAAATATTTCAACATAGTAAGCTACGGCGTTTCGGCGGACAAAGAGACGATAGATTATGACGAGATGTGCGACTTGGCGGTAAAGAACAAGCCAAAACTGATAATAGCCGGCGCCAGCGCATATTCGCGCACGATAGACTTTGCGCGCGTCCGCGAGATAGCCGACAAAGTAGGTGCGTATTTAATGGTGGACATGGCGCACATAGCCGGACTTGTGGCGGCAGGGCTGCATCCTTCGCCCGTCCCCTATGCCGACGTCGTCACTACGACAACGCACAAGACGCTGCGCGGACCGAGAGGCGGACTCATTCTGTGTCGCGGCGAATTGGCCGCGAAAATAGACAAAGCCGTGTTTCCCGGCGTACAGGGCGGACCGCTCATGCACATAATCGCGGCAAAAGCGGTGGCGTTCGAAGAGGCGCTTAAACCGCAGTTCAAACAATACCAGCAAAACGTCATAGCCAACGCAAAACAGTTGTGCGAAAGTCTGAAAGAAGAGGGTTTTCGCATTGTGTCGGGCGACACCGACAACCATCTGATGCTTATCGATCTGCGCCCCTTCGGAGTAACGGGCAAACTGATGGAAACACGCCTTGACGAAGTGCATATCACAGTCAACAAAAACGCCATACCCGGTGATCCCGAAAAACCTTCGCTTACAAGCGGAATAAGAGTGGGCACGCCCGCCGTCACGACGCGCGGGTTCGGGCGGGAAGAGATGCGGCTTATTGCCGGCTGGATCAAAAAGGCGGCGACGGATTTTGAGACCGAAAAGGAAAATATAACGCGAGAAGTTATTGCTTTGTGTAAAAAATACCCGATATACGAGGATTGAGGAGATAAAAATGAAGTACAAAACCGACATTGAAATTGCTCAGAGCACGACGCTTAAACCCATTGTTAAAGTTGCCGAAACGGCGGGAATATCGGAAGATTATCTCGAACAGTACGGTAAGTATAAGGCAAAGGTGGATTTATCGCTGCTGAAAGAAAAGACAAAAAAAGGAAAACTCATATTGGTTACCGCCATTACCCCCACGCCTGCGGGAGAAGGAAAGACGACAACGACCATAGGTCTTGCCGACGGACTGAGAAGAATAGGAAAAAAATCTATTCTTGCGCTAAGAGAACCTTCCCTGGGTCCGGTGTTCGGCATAAAGGGAGGAGCGGCCGGCGGCGGCTATGCGCAGGTGGTGCCCATGGAGGACATCAATCTGCATTTTACCGGCGATTTCCACGCAATAGGAGCGGCAAACAATTTGCTGGCGGCAATGCTGGACAACCACATTTATCAGGGCAACGCGCTCAATATAGATCCGCGCAAAATCACATGGAAACGCTGCGTCGACATGAACGACCGTCAGCTAAGATTTGTCGTAGACGGATTGGGCGGCAAAGTCAACGGCGTCCCGCGAGAGGACGGATACGATATTACCGTCGCCTCCGAAATAATGGCGGTGTTCTGCCTTGCCAATGATATCATCGACCTAAAAAATCGCCTTTCGCGCATTGTCGTCGCGTATACGTATGACGATAAACCCGTCACGGCAGGCGACCTTAAAGCGGTGGGAGCGATGGCGGCATTGCTCAAAGACGCCCTAAAACCCAATCTCGTGCAGTCACTTGAAGGCACGCCGGCATTTGTGCACGGCGGACCGTTTGCCAATATAGCTCACGGATGCAATTCGGTAATTGCCACAAAGATGGCTATGGCGACGGGCGATTATGCCGTAACGGAGGCAGGATTCGGAGCGGATCTCGGCGCCGAAAAGTTTTTGGACATAAAATGCCGCGCGGCGGGACTGGTGCCCGACGCCGTGGTGCTGGTAGCTACGGTAAGAGCGCTGAAAATGCACGGCGGTCTGCCGAAAATCCGGCTGACGGAGGAAAATCTCGACGCGCTCGAAAAGGGTTTGCCCAATCTCATGCGGCATCTCAAAAACATCACCCGGGTTTACAAGCTGCCGTGCGTCGTCGCCGTCAACAGGTTCCCGACGGATACCGACGCGGAAATAGAAACAGTCATCGCCAAATGCCGCGAGGCGGGCGTAAACGTGCGCTTGTCCACCGTTTGGGCGGACGGCGGAGCGGGCGGAGAAGAGCTGGCGAAAGAAGTTGTCCGTCTTTGTGAAACGCCCAACCAATTTACTTATTCGTACGACTTAAAGCAGGATATTAAAAGTAAAATCACTGCGGTGGTGCAGAAAGTTTACGGCGGAGCGGATATAAACGTGCTGCCGCAGGCGGAAAAACAAATCGCCTCGCTTTGTGCGCTGGGCTTTTCCGACCTACCCGTCTGTATCGCCAAAACGCAATACAGCTTTTCGGACGACGCGACGCTGCTGGGCGCGCCGACGGATTTTACCGTCACGGTAAAAAACGTCAAAGTGTCCGCGGGAGCCGGTTTTATAGTGGTGCTTACGGGCGACATAATGACCATGCCCGGACTGCCCAAGGTGCCCGCGGCCGAAAAAATCGACGTCGATGAAAACGGAAAAATAAGCGGCCTGTTCTGATTTTTTACGACCGGCACGCTATTACAGCAGTAAAAAAAGCGCAGAGTTTACCGCAGTTCCCATAGGGAATTTTCCGGTAAGTCGCAGGTTCAGCGTCAGGC
>ERZ1643251.1342-NODE-1342-length-28244-cov-5.155735_pt1 | contig 28244 bp, 31 predicted proteins | sample MGYA00579261_ERZ1643251 | MGnify/ENA primary metagenome ERZ1643251 (study PRJEB29033, sample SAMEA4952267) | chicken gut metagenome | biome: Broiler Chicken; feature: Gastrointestinal Tract; material: Caecum | place: Ireland | collected 2018 | study: Broiler... | reverse complement strand
AGTCTCTAGCACACCCCATAACTGATCCTCAGATATTAAGTTGCTACCATATTCATTCCTTATGTTGTTTGCTACAGTTTTTGCGCTATTTTCTAAACTAAGGAAGTCTATTTTTGCCCTCTCTATGCCGCCTGATAAGCTCGCTAGTATATCCTCTAGTGCATATGCTGATGCTATATCCTGTGCCTTAAAGAAGTCTTGGTTTGCAGCATATCCAGCTATGCCTACTCCACCAGCAATTGCAGCAGGTATGGCAGCAAGCCCAGCACCTGCTAGTGCTCCACCAGCAGCTGCGCTGCCAGCTGTGCCAGCAGCTGCACTGCCAGCTGTACCAGCAGCTCCAGCCGCTCCAGCGGCTGCTGTACCAGTTGCCCCAGCTGCTGCAGTACCACCAGTCTTAAGTAGTGTCTCTATACCCTTAAGCTTGCTCATTAGTCTCCACTGGGTAATGAAACTGGCTATACCGCCTGCAGCGTCAGTAAAATAAGACCCTAATTTTATTGCTGTTAGTCCAGCAAATATTGCTGCTACAGCACCAGGGTTCTCTACACCCCAGTTTACTAGTTTACCTACTAGGTCTACAAATGTGGTAAAGCTATCCCAAGCAAGTCCTGCAATAGTCTTAAGTAGTTCTACTACTTCATCCTTATGTTCGTCTAACCAAGTACCTAGATTCTTTAATTGATCAACTAACCAAGGTATGCCTTCATTTTTTGCCCAGTCACCAAATGCCTTACCTAGCTCACCTACTATATATAGTAAGTTCTCTAATATAGGCTTAACTAATTTCCACAGATTATCTAATTCCTGGAATATTGTATTTACAGTATTTTTTACGTCCTCTGTTATCTGGTCCTCATTGGCTATGAAGTCCTCCATGAATGAGGTCAAGCCTGTCCTAGCATTCTCATTGCCACCAGTAAACAGCTCTGTGATAGAGTCGAAGAAGCTATCCAGGTAAGGTTGTGCTGTCTCAAATGCTGCCTTGACTACACGCCCAAGAGACTCAAAGAATGTAATTATCAGTGTCTCATTGTCTGAGAACCACTGTGTCCAATTGTCAAGTTCGTCTGTAAATACCCTTATTCCACCGTCTATGACCTCACCAATGTATGTTACTATAGGTGATAGACCAATGTCATAGAATTTTTGTAATGCAGGTGTTAATACGTCTGCCATTGTAGCAGCCAAAGTGGATGCTGATGCTATTAGGGTTGTAAAGTCTGTTATTATTAACCCTATGTTTATATCATCAGCTACCTTGAGTCCGAGTACAACGAAGAAATTTCCCCAAGTGGAAAGTGTGTGCTCAATGTTGGCCTTTATTGTATTTAGGTTTTCCTTAATTTTATCCCAGTCAAAACCAAGGTCAAAGTCTGTCCTACCGGTCATCTCCTCTGCCCAGTTTTGTAGGTTATCCTTAAAGTTCTCTATTGCTTCCTCAGATTTTTTATTAAGCTTATCATAGTATGACTCACTAGCCTTATCAGCCATAGCATTCAAGTCGCCTATCATACTAGTAAATAATGAGCTATAGTCAAACTCGTCTGCTAAGTTCTCAGCTAAGTCTGATGAGTCTTGAGTGGTTAAATTGTTTACTCTATCAAAGCTCTGTAAACCACCTGATGCTTTTTTAGATGCCTTGGTATTATCATCAAGTGCATCATTAAGGTCATCAACTGCATCAGCTGTATCTTGTGTATTTTTTATTGCTGTCTTATCACCAATACCTGACCATGGTGATACTTGATTTACGTCTGTATTTAGTCCTACATAGTCCTTGTCTTCTTGTCCTGCACCAAATCCCTTGCTAAACCACTTATTTATTGTGTTAAATAGTTTGTTCAGCATATTCTCAACAAATGTATTTATTGAGTTAAGTACAGGTATTATAAATACTGCAAAGTCTGCTACTAATCTAAGTAGTCCTTGTCCAAGTGTAGTTACTATGGAACCTACAAGTCCACTCATAGTCTGCATACGACCAGTTATGGTGTCCATTGCATTCACCATGTTTGTCAGGTCGTATGTCTGTGTAAATTGACTTATTATTGCAGCATATCTTACATATATTCTGGCCTCTTCGTTTAAAGAAGAGAAGTCAGTACTTATATTAGCGAACTCCCCTCCCATTGCCTTAAGGTCCTTAAGGAAGGAGTTCATCTCAGCCTCACGCACAGATAAACCTAAGTCGTCAATGGCTGTAGTCATACCGCGCATACCAGAAACAATCTTGCTGGTAACTGCATCTACATCGCCACCGGCAGCACCCATTGATGCTAGGTATCTAGACATAAGGATTAGGTTCTCTGAGCCTACTGCTATTTCCTCACTCTGGAAACCTAGTCCGGCTAAAAGACTAGTTATTTCTCCTAGGTCAGAAATTAGGCCCTTAGCACTTATTCCAAATGCATAGTCTAATGATTGTGCCCACTGTAATGTATTATTGGTGATTTCATTATTGGTCAAAACGCCAAGCGAGTAAACTGAGGATAACAACTCTCTACCACGCTTTGCCATCTCACCGTTAAAGAGTGTGTCAAATGCACCCTTCAATAGGAGTATTTTACTACGTAACTCTGTGGCCGAATGTGATATAGCATTAAATGTACTTGTTATTTCATTGCTGCGTGATGCCCCAGTAAATATACCTTTTAACCTGTTGCCAAAGTTACCAAGTAGTTTAAGTATATTTTTTATACCTGATGTTATAGATTTTACTACATTGGCTACCATGCTGGTTACTTTGCTTATTACATTGATTACTGTCCTTATGGCTTTAATGATCTGGTTAACTCCACTGTTTACAACTTGAGCCACCTTACGTATTAAATTTATTTGATCCTGTATTATTTTATTGCTCTCTTGTATAGCTCTCTTCTGTTCATCTGCTTGTTGTTTCTGTGTTTGTTGCTGTTGTTTAATAGCTTGCTCTTGTTGTTTAATTCTGTTAGAAGTCTCATCTATTAGTCGTGAGTATTGCTCTAGATGTATTTTTACATTGGATATATTCTTAGCATCAAATGCCTGATTTATAGACGCTCTTAGACTACTTGCTCTGTTTGTTATGTCTCCTATATTTACACCTAGATTTCTAGCCTGTTCTGATAGGCTAGACATTTTTTGCTCAAGTGTAGTATATAATGTTAACTGTTTTTCTAACTGTTCATTAGTCTTATTGTCTGATTTAGCCTTATTGATTATCTTATTTGGGTCTATTGTAGATACATCAAATGCCACTGTCACACCTGCATTGCTATTGATCTCTCTACTTATTCTATTTATGTCCTTAATTATTACATTAAGATTTTTTATCAAACCATATGATTCTTTATTTAATTGGGTTAGTCCTGTTGTGCTATCCCCCACGCCACCAAGTGCAGTCTTGAGTCGTTTAACAGCATTCTCTATAGACTTAATTTGGAGTTCATACACTTGTAACTTTCTGTAGTCATCATCATCCACAAGATCTACCTGAACAAATGCATTGCTTAAATCTGATGCACTCTGTTTAATTGCTTTTAGTCTGCTCTCTAATTCTTGCAGTTGTTTAGATGTTTGCTCTAATGATGCCATTAGTACCCACCGTCCTTCCTATTTTAGCATTGTGCTTATTAGCAAAGTCCACAAGCTTATTTATCATATTCAACTGTTCAGCATCTTCAGTACCCTTAGGCTTGTCAAGTGTTACATGAGGTGCCTTGCGTTGTAACTTACCCCACACTGCCTGACCAATAAGTGCTGCCTGAGTGTGTGCCAACTGAAGTGACTGGTTTATCTCATTCTGTCTTTTTATGTTAATAGAGTTAAACACCCTATATAAACTTTTAGTTGATAAGTCCCAGAACTCTGTGTATCCAAACCCTATGCTCATCAATTGCATACAGTAGAATTCGTATAGCTCTGTCAGACTATTATATTTAACTGTACTTATAGTATTATTAACTTGCTCTTCGTCTGTATCAGATACTTCACCAACTAACATATTTCTTATTTCAATCATGGTGTCTACTAAAGTATGACCAGATGATAAGTATTTATCCAGTATATCAGATGCTTGCTCTATACTGCACTTACCATTACCAAGTGATATTAAGTCAATAATATTCGAGACCCTAATGGTATCAAAGTATTTTAATATACTTGCATTGTGCTCATCTTCATATTCTCTTATGTCTCTTAAATTAAATCTATGCACAAGCATCTAATCACCTTCTTAATAAAAAAGGGAGAAATGCTGTACATTTCTCCCTCATCAAGTAGTCTAATTTTATAAGTCAGTAGACTCACTATTATCTGAAGGAATAGAATTCGTAATATCCACGACTTTATTATTAGTATTTTCAACAGCTACGTTCTCAATCTTTTTTGCCAATGCAGCCATTTCGTTCCGCATTCTCTCCTTCAGAACCCCCATGTTCACACCAGTAAACATCTTGAGGTCTCTGTTAATTTCGTCAATGATGTCTAGATATGCAGTTATAATGCTGTTGTCATCAGACGATGCTAGGTATGCATCTAACTTAGCATATGCCTTCTCATCGTCATCCATGGATATCTCAGGGCTACCAAGCTTAATGATTTCAGCTAGCTTGTTAACCTCAAAGTTACCTATATCAAGTATATCCATTATTCCCTTACCAGTCTTCTTCTCATACTGGCCAAGTCTATAGGTACCAAATCTAGTAGTCAATATTCTATTCATCGCCATACCTCCGAATAAATGTTAGCCAGCAGGTGTTAATTATCATATTGTACTGTTTTCCAACATTTTAACACCTGCTGGCTATTAACCTAATTGTTACTCCTGGTTGCTAATTGTGATGGCTAGCTCTCCGCTCACACCAGAACCGTCCTTAGCAGTAACCACAACTGTTGCTGTACCGTCTGCCTTAGCAGTAACCAGACCTGCTGCACTAATGCTAGCATAAGTCTCAGAACCAGACTTGAGTGACCAAGTCACAGAACGGTTAGCAGCATCAGCGGGCTCAACAGTGGCAACAACCTGAAGTGTACCACCAGGAGTAGTGATGGTGCTCACACCACCCATACCTGCTACTGTAATCTTAGTAACTGGCTTACCAAACACAGGACCAATCGGGTCAACGAAGTCATTGTTAATAGCACCACTGACACGAATTGTGGTATTAACCTGAATCAGCTCACCAACACCAATGCCGGTCAGAGTCAGTGCTGAAATAACACCATTACCTGTTAAACCAATCAGCTGCTGACCCTTCTTATTAAAGGAACTAATAGCCCAAACCAGGTCCTCATTATTATCCTTGTAGGTCTTCATCGCAGAATACTCGTCAGCAGTCAGATTCTGAGTGATCTCAACAGTGCCGTTATCCTCAAAACCGACCTCATACTCACGAGCCATGGAGTCAATGGTAGTGGTATCGATCTCCTCAATCTCACCACCGATGTCACCAATGGATGCTATATTTCCCATCTTGTTAGCCGCAGTTAGGCTCTGTCCCCTAGGTCCCAAAAATAACCTAGTATTGTCCTTCTGTACTACTACACCTGCCATAATTATTGCCTCCTTTAGTCAAATACATACTTTAGTTGGATATCGCTTTTTACTACTTGTATATCAAATTCATTCCTGCCTATAGGTATTGCCTTGGGCCCTATGTGGTCAGCAGAAATAAATGAGATATTGGATATATCACATTGTTCGTTCTCTATCCTATCTACGAACTCTGTTAAATAATCCAGTGCCTCCTGTAAACCCTGAGTTGACTTATCAGCGTTTACTTGTACATGTACCTTAACGGTATTGTACTGTGTCTCTCCATCTATCGTATATAAGTCATTCTCACCCTGGTATAAGTATATTCCAACATCACCAATTTGGTCATCTCTCATATACTGATAGAAGACATTTTTATACTTGTCAGGTAGCTTACGTCTAACTGCCTCATATAATAGCATCATGCTACCCATCTTATCACCTCCTACCGTAGTGTGTATAGGTTACATGGTCAGGTGATAGTGTTATTTCCACCCTGACATCACCCTTGCCAGTAATTTCTGTCCATACTGCTCTATTAGGGAAAAACTCCTGTGTTGCCACCTCTAAAAACTTAGCTTGACCCACTCTATGTCTAACGTTTAGGTTCTCATGTACGTATGATGCATAAGGTGCAGCAAATGCAATTACTATATATGTCTGCATGTCAATCAATAGACCTGTGCTACGAAGAAAACCTGTGTCTATTGGACATAACTCTATAGCCCTACCTAGTATTGCCTTACCTAACTCAACAAGTCTAGCATGATTATCAGAACCCTGCCCAACTGTGGATAGCCATTTCTGATAGTCTGCTATCCACTGTCTTGCTGTTCTTATATCATGTATTATGCCATCAGCTACCTTGTATACTTGGTTGACTTGCCTAAAACCAAAATTACCAAGTTCATCGAATTTTTTATAGCCTTCAACATCTACCAATAATTTTTGTTGTTTTAAACTACTTGCTAAATATAAGGCCCTCTGTTGCTCTATCCCACTGATAATGTCAGCGCCTCTAAGTAGACTCTGGAGTATATCCGAGAAGTCAACCGAACCCCTGATGTTAAAATTTTGCTGTATAAACTTAAGAGTGTCATCTACAGTCCTAATAGCCTTATTCATTATATCACCTTGGCTATACAAAAGTGGAAGTTACCAAATACATCACAAGAGTTCTCAACAGACTTAACTATTCGTCCTTCTATCATATCCCCCTCGCTTATTTCAAAAGGTATTTGGTATTCCTTACTAAATGTTCTTGACACAGTGTCTCCACTTATAATATATGATTCCCCACCAGATACCTGCCTAACGTTTATTTCCTCTGGCTCCCCATATTTTATATTGCCTGATGCATCTAAACCTAGCTGCCTCTGGTATTTAACCTTATTATAGTAATTATTCCACAACACTGTCACCCCTTAAATACCTAGCTTACCAACAACCTTGTGTATGTTATTATCTATATCCTCTAATCTACTCTCAATTTTATCAACTAGTAATCTATTAGTCTCAGATAATTCCTTATTTATTTTATTGCTCTCAGAAATAGTGTCTGCTACTTTTGACAATGCCTCACTATTTAGTCTATTAGCCTCTATAAGCTCCTCCTCCCTACTCTGTGCCTCATTCTTGTCTCTAATTGTAATCTTGTAAATAAAGAATGCACATGCCATAACGCAAGCTATGGGAAAACCAAGTATCTGTATAAATGTAATAAAGTCATTGGCAGCCATGTTGTACCTCCAGTTTAATAAACCCACCTACTTAAGTAAGTATCATACACACTTGAGTAAATTCCGTTGCTGAGCTTAAGTGTTGAGCTGTTATCAAAAGAAATTGATGCTCCTTTTATACTATAAGACTTAACTCCTAATTCCTGTAGTTTGCTCTCATCCTTCGTGCTATTCTGCTTATTTTTTATGCCCTGGAGCAGTATAGCTATCTTAACATCGTCTGGACAATCAACATATTGACTGCATATCATTCTAGGCCACCTTAGCTCTCCATCAGATGGATATTGGATACCTAAAAATATCAAAGTATTTATTACTTTAGTACTTCTATATATTAACTTAGTCTTATCATTGTCTGATAAACTGTTCCAAGTCTTGGCCTCGTCCTCATCCTCATAGAATGTATCACTGACAATGGAGTTAGCCTCCTCCAATGTCATGTATGAATTTATACCCTTGACTAACTCCACTGTCAATGACCTCCTTACTGTGTTATCTTGTACCAATCAGTAGACTCTGATGCATCACCTATCAGTATGTATGCACTACTTGGTTCATTGGATAACAAATTTTTAAGTATATAAAATTCATCTTGTATTGACCCACTTGCCTCATAGTTCTGTGATACAATGTCATTGTTTGCTATAATAGGAGTAGATAGATGCACACCTGACTGACTATATATTTCCTGGAACTCATTGCCATGTGCCCTATATAATTTATCACCAGCGTCTACTATTATTTTATCCTCGTATTGTGCTAGCCCTGCCTTACTAACTACTCCAGTCTCGAAGTATGTCTTACTGCCGTCAGACAGCTTTATTATTTCAACCTTGTCCATACTAGCAGAAAAATCTGTGTAAAGTATATATACATAAGTCCCATCAAATGCTAAGTCATATACTACACTATCGTCTGTTGGTCTTACCATACCTAGCTCACTTATTACACCATCTAGTGTCATACTGTACAATGTATTATTGGTGTAGTTATAATAAAGAAAATAGAATATATCTACGCCCTTAAGTAGCACATTAACTGCCTTTGCACCATATGTGCTGTGATGTGCCCAAGTTAAACCATCTGTTGACTCCAACAACGTAGTATTGTAGTCACCATCTAATTCACCTGTTGCTATAAATTTATTATTTATTTTATAGGCACATTGTATTGTAGTTAAATTCGTATCTCCTATTTTTTCTAATGTACTTCCATTATACAATGATACAACATCATCACTCTCTCCTTTTGCCCATACATACCCATTGTCTGCAGCAAGGTAATTCTGGCAAGGTATATTGGTTACATGTATTATTTTTAAATCATCTGTGTATGCTAAATTATAGTTAGAGTAATCATATCTTAAGCCCATATATACGCGATTCAATGACTTATCAAACCTGTTGTATGACTTTATTCCAAGATTCCTTATTTCATCAACGTCATAACTACTTGGTTCAATACTCTCTACGTTTATTTTACTAACCGAACTGTTTATTACTGCTATATCACCCGTACTTGCCTGTAAACTAGTTAGTTCTTGCTCGCTTCCTACCTGGAACTTATTAACACCCGAAGACCCACCCTTGCTGTTAATCTCGTTAATGGCTCCAACTATTGTCTTATTCTCAGTCTCTAGGTTGTTATCAGTCTTAGTCTGATAATTTCCTAAATTTATACTGTGTTGTGTAACAGTTACTGTATATGTATCGGCATTGCTGTCCTTATTTCTATTTATTACACAACTGTTGTATTGTATGTAAGGCGAGTCAAGACCAATAATATAGTCCAACTCTACGTTAAGGTTAGTAACTGAGTAATTAAATGGTATTCTCAGAGAATTAGCTGATGTACCCTTTAATAGCAACAGCTTTCCACTGTTAATTGCGTCTTCTAACTCATTATTCTGCTCCTCCGTAAGAGTAGTACTACCAATGCCGTTAATTGGTATTACATAGTATGCTAGTGGACCAAAGTGCTTAATTTCAGCGTTATAGTAATCTCTAATCATGACAACACCTTCTCCGACACCAATAGGCGTTGTCTCGTTACTTACATATATTAGATGTGCACCGTCCGAATCAAATGCAATCAGTGTGCACTTATTGTCTGAGTTTGTGGTCTCACCTGAGTAAACTGTGGTAGTGTCAACTGTACCACTAACAACTGTTACAACATTGTACTCATGTGCATCATCTATTTTTAATTTAATGTTGTATTTGCCTACATTATTGTATACATGATCAAAGTCTGCCTTATTAAAATATATCTTGTTGCCGCTTATATGTAACCCTGCACTTGTGGAAATTCTATTGTCACATTCTTTAAAATTATTGTTTATCTGATTTCTTATTGTACCATACAAAGTATTATTTTGTAGTTGCTCCATGTTGCCTGTCACCTCCAATTATCAAAAAGGACCCAGCATATTTTATTGTATGCTGGGCCCTTATTTCCCGCTTACCTAGTCAACCCAGGTTAGCGAGTCGTCCCAGGTAAGCTGATCCCTTCAAGTCTGGTTACTGATGGTGATCTCCTTGGTGCCTGCCACACCAGAGCCATCCTTAGCAGTAGCCTTCAGGGTTACTGTACCGTTAGTAACTGCAGTGACCTTACAACCCAGTGCTGTAATGTTTGACAGAGTACCAGAACCAGTACCATTGGTCAGCTCAAAGCTAACCTCCTTCACACTGGCGTCACTAGGAGTCAGTGTCACGGTATAATCAGCGCTCCCGTTGTCGGTAGTGATAGTAGCATTGCCATTGACTGTGACCTGAGTCACTGGTTTATAAGTGCCTTCAGTAATATAGCATGCTGAGATAACGAAGGGGTCCTCCATAATAGGAGCACTGAACATCTCAACACCACCCTTGTTAACAAACACGGACTCACCAGCGCCATTAGTACCCATTCTAGGACGAATGATGTCCAGAACAGCACCCTGGTTCCCAACACCAGGACTCATAGGAACCGCAACACGAACACCGTCACTCTCGTTCATGCGAACAAAGATGAAAGGTGTACCAAGACTGGTCATAGCAGAGGGGAAGTAACTGTCCTCAAGTGCTACAATGGGCACACCCATAAACGTAAAGTACTGTCTATCGTTGACAGTAATTGCTCTCAGTCCACGATTCCTGTACTGCTCCAGAGACTGCAGGAAAGGCTTGCCCTTAAGACGTGTAGTAATTACACAAGTAGGAACCTCCCTCAGTTTTGCAATTGCTGAGTTCAGGAAAGTCTCAACAGCAAGAGCATTGGCAGAACTGAGCCCACCGTCCAACTGCATAGGCACCTTGTTCTCTTGAGACGGGAACTTGGTAAAGTACCTGCCCACACCGTCAAATTGTTTAGTATTGGTTGTGCTGTCTCCCTGAATAAACCACTTAGCAAAACCATTTTTTATAGAGTTTATCTTCTGAATAATTTGCTGTTCAGTCCAGTTTGACACGGCACCAGGATTGGTTCCAAATGCCCTCTCCAATGCACGGTCAGTCTGGAATATACCACCCAACAGTTTAAGTGATACGAGCACAGTCTTAGGCTCATTATTGGAGACCTCGTACTCCTCGCCGATTCTACGGAACTCTGCCTCATCAGGCTCATCATAGGTCACAATACTAGCCACCATATTACCAGGCATAGAATTACCAATATTAACGAATGGCAGTAAATTAAATAAGTCGTCCTGTACTAGGTACTTGTTAATGGCAAGTCTCTCTACAGGAGTGGGTGCAGTACCAGTAAAACCACTGATAGCAATATCCTTAAGTAACGGCATAACTAATAAACCTCCTTAAATTAACTGTAGTTTAGCTGTAGTTTAGCTGATTTCATCCATCAGCTTAAATGCCTGGGTAAATGTATTAACATCACCGCTCCCCTTTTTCTCTACAGGGTTAAAACCCTCGTTAAGAGGATTATCTTCATTATCCTTGTTCTTAAAAATTCCTGGCTCTGACTGTTTAAGTGCGTCCAACGCCTCCTTAATACCAGTCACCTTACCGTCCTTCACTTTAATGCCAGACATGTCTAGCATCTTCTCTAGGGTATTCTCAGACACCCTAATGGAGTAATTAGAAAGCTCAGCTTTCAATGCATCTGATATAGCTCTGGCATCACGCTCTTGGCTATACCGACCCTCTAATTTTTGTATGGCTGCTAACACCTCTGGATTCTTAATCTTACTAGTGTCAATCTTGCCAGAAGTCTCATCATACCAGCCTTCCTCAAATATATCCATTGTATTACCCCCATTATCTAATGTATCTTGCTTATCGCTTGTATCAACTGTATCAGTAGTATCAATTTCAGCGTCAGGTTTATTGTCATCAGTACTTGTATTATTGTCAGTTGTGTTATTATTTTCATCTGTATTATTTATATTATCCTCATTATTATTATCTGTATTATCTGAATCTTGTTTTTCATCAACTGCTGGTTTATCTACATCATTGATGTCCTCCTCCAACTTAGACCCGAATAACTGTCTCAACATCTCCAGAACTGTCATTATTCTCACCTGCTTTACTCTCTTGTTTAATTTTATTAAGCTCCTCATCAGCATCGTCTGAATTATAACCCCAGAACTTAGTCAATAGAGTATGCTTACTAAATAAACCCATTGATGTTAGTACACTGCAAGTGTCTGCTATAACCTTAGTATCATCAACACGACCTATATTAAAGGTGATGTTTAATTCCTCAAGAGTAACATCAATGTTATTTAATTTACATAATATATACAAACTCTTGCGAATGTCATACCAAAGGTCGTTAATCTCTCTGTTGCCACGGTCTATTGCTGACTTAATTATATTATTCAAGCTTTCCTCTGACACATTGCCTGTATATTCACCAGAAAGGAAAGTCTTACCCATCTCTGTCAGTTCATAGAATGCACTCATCAAATCGTCTCTGACTTGTTTAGACGCATCAAGCTTTCCGTCCCAAGTAAGATATTCAGGTTTAGTGTCTGCACCACCCTTGTCTACTAAGTATTTCCCGTTAATAACTGATAAATAGTACTCACCAGTAAGTTCGTCGGTCTTAAATGCTGACATGCCAGCGATGAGTAAAGGCTTACCATGGGCATCAATAACCCAGTTTTCCGTTGACAGTCTGTTCTCAATGGCAAATACTATGTCCTGTATTTGTTTAAAGGAAGATGTCCCATAAACACCATCGTCCTCAATATTGACTGACAACCACTGCACTGTCTCACAGTCGTCAATACCAGTCCAATAGTATCTACCCTTACGAGGTATCCATCTGTTATTGTATTTATATCTAACTGGTCTGCCTAATTTACCACTTATATTGTTGCCTTCATATTCGTATACCCTCTCATATTCAAAGCCCTTGCAAGAGATCAATATTCTAATATATTCAGGTTTATAACTAAAATTACCCTGTATATCCTCTTTAGTATAAATGAGTTCATGCAATACATATGCTTTAACCTGTTTTTTATCCCTGCTATCTACAACCTTATATGCATACAAAGGTGCAAAAGCAGATGCTCCATTCCTATAAGTCTTAATACAAGAGTCACCGTATATTTCACATAACTTAACTGCCTCTCGTATAGACTTGAGCCAACTAGTCCGTTCGACTAGTTTATTTATTTGCTTATCTCTCTCAATATCGCCTGACTGTATTGTTATTTCATTGCCAAACAACAAACTATCAAGCTTATTAACTATCAACTTAAAGTAGTTCAAAGGAATAACCTTGTAATTTATAGGTGTATATATATCGTTAATAATTGCTACTAAATTTTTATTACTAGCATATTCACCTGTATATAATTTCATATTAAACCTATAAACCTTGTTCCTTCCAAGTGTCTCGTTGTCTGGAAACGAGAACCCCTCCTTCAAGTTACTGAGGTCTGTGGCATAGCTACCACGTGTCATATACCTGTCACAGTCAGCAAATAAATAACTCAAGCCACTCACCTCCCTACATGTTAATCATATTTTATCTCAAGACTAAAACCATATCTTGTGCTATCAATTGTATGATTATTTTCGTCTCTCAATTTACTAGTAACGTTGTCTTCACGGTCCACAACATATTCATACTCTGTAAACTCCTTATAAATAGAAGGAGTCTTAAATTTACAAATGTATATAGCATTTAACCCCTGGAGCCACTTAATACCAGCCCTAACGCTGTCTGGCCCCTTCTTAACATCTGCTATGTTCAAACCCTTATTTCTAAGCTGGTTATTAAGTATAGGAGATGCACTATCTGAGAAAACAGGGAAATTGTGCTTATTCAAATGCTTAATCTCATAAACTACTTCGTCTATGTCCATCTTAGCCTTGCAGAATTCATCAAGAGCATAGATATATTTATTTTTCCTGTCATAATACCATGCAGTGTAAGCACAAGGGTCAGGTCCTCCATATCCCCAGTCAAAACCACGAAATACCTCTCGTATGTCTAATTTAGAGGTGTCTCCGTCCCAATCTCTTATGTTAATAAATACGTTAGCGTCAGTACCTACTACTTCTCCAAGGTATGCCCATCTATAGTATTTATTGTTCTCTACAGCAGATTTCTCTGCCTCTCCAATAAATGTGTCCCCTAACCAATCAGCATGGCCAGACTCTATAACATCAAAATATGTAGAATGGTGGACTAATTGCCTGATTTTCTTAACCTGTCCACCAACCTCGAACTCAAACTCTGAATAATAGTAGTTACTATCATACCCTAGTATTTTGCCAATTGGGACATTGTATTCTTTATTGACCCAATTGCTTGTCTCCATAGGAGGATTATAGGTCATTATAACTACATGTCTACCCTTGCCCCTGGCAAATGTCTGTATTAAGGAGTTTATTTCCTTAATCGAAAGGAAGTTAGTAACCTCCTCAAACCAAACATACCTAAAGCCTCCCCGCCTAGGTTTAAATGACTTGATAGTGTCTGGGTTGTCACACCCAGTAAACTTGATGCTGACATCTGTCTCTCTACCATCACTATCAAGTAGAACATATTCAAAGGGAGACTTGCGCAATTTCCACATTCTCTCAACACCTAAGTATCTAATACTGTCTCTAAAGGTATTGACTAGTCTCTCCTCAATTTTATTTGCATATTTAACAGCAGCAACTGCAGATTCCTTATAAACCATGCATCCCACAACTATGGCCTCTGAAACTGTCTGAGACTTAGTAGTGGAACGACCACCCTTAAGTATTGCTCTGTCAACATTGCAATTAACTATGTGCTTAAAAGCATCAGTAAATGTGTCACATATTAAATTATTCAGGTTTATTTCCATGATATCACTCCAACTAATTATCTGCCTGTGGCTTGGGTAGGCCTGCAAACTACCCAAGCCACAAGCATATTAAGGAGGAAAACCGGGCATGTTACTTTATGATAAACTTGACCTCTGCTGCTCTCTCAAAGTCCTCCTTTGTCATACCTGCTAGCCTGAGGTCTAGTTCAACTAGCTTAATAAAATCGTTCACACATGTAATCTTAATTGCTCCATCTTTTACAGATGATATATATTTATCAATTGACGCTGCTATAATTTTTCTATATTTTACATTAGCATCAATTAACATAACGTCTGTCTCTTCAAATATTTTTTTACTATTCTCCCTATTTCTCTCCCTGATCCTATCTCCCCAATTATGCATCTTAGACCAATTAGCAATCGTATTTTTACTAACACCCATGGCCTCTGCCACAAGGTCATATGACCTGTGGTCACCCATCATATAATATATATCGAATGCCTCTGCCTGTCTACGTGATTCTGTTCTCATGTATATCACCTACTGATTGTATTTTGTATAATTTTAAGTGCCTATAAAAATGGACACCAAATTATTATTTTATTTTATATTTATATCCTATTATACCATAAGCCTAATATATAGCATATAACCAATTTTGTCAACTGTAAATTTATAAAAAAAATAACACCCAGGTGCTAGAACCTGGGTGCTACTAATAATTATATTCTAATGAGTTTATACCTGTTTGCACTGTGTCATAATCACCAGCCCAACCACAATAAGAATTTATCAATCTTATTTTTGGCTATGTATTTATCATCCCCTACTCTGAAGTAGGACCAGTCACCAGTATATCTTATAAACTGGTCTATATCATGTACTGATAAGCCTGTTACCAGCACCTTATGGCTAACACCTGAATCGTTGCTAGCCTCAACTGTATATTTCCCTGGGTAATAATGTGCTAAGCTGGCTACAATCTTACCATGCCTAGCATTTTGTGCCCTTGTAGACCACTCAAGGTTAGATGGTCTATTATTCCAAGGGCAATTGTCCTTGTGATTCGGCTCCATGTAGTCAACAGGGATGCCGTTACAAAGCATACAAACTATGCTGTGTATGCTTGCTCTTATTTCCACTACGTCTCCTTCAGGAGACTCAACTGACATGGCTATGTACTTATAGCCATTCTGTTTCTTATTTCCCCTGCATATCTCTCTGGCATCAGTATCAGAAATGACCCTATAAACCTTGTTGTTAAGGGTGTCAACCATAAACTTATTATTGAGTTTATCAGTAAAAGAATAAACTCCCATAGCCCAACGCTTAGCGTTGGCCATGATTTCTGCCACAGCATTAAAGTTCTTATACCTATTCATAATGTTACCTCCATTATTTATAGCGAGAGTCTCTAAATACTCCCATTGATTTTAACCTAGCAACAATTGTCTGATATGATACTTTGTATTCATTGGCTATGTCTCTTGCTGTCATACCACTTAAGTATAAATTTTTTATATCATCGAGTGGTATATTTTTATATGCTGGCCCCTTCTCTCCATGCCTATCTATTGTCTTGTCTTTAAGTTTTCTGTTAAGTGCTATACCGTTTACTGCTCCGTCTACATTGTAATTAAATCTGTCTATTACTGCCTCTAGTCTATCACTGTCCTGTATTATTGCCTCCCTAAAGGAACGCTCAAAGTCTAGATAGGATTGACAAAATAAATCTGCCTCTGCTATTGCCAGTCTCATTGACTGTATATTATTTGTGTCTGTGTCACTTAATGTATTCTCTAAGTGCTGAACCATCGTTGTATAAGTATCAAGTATCTTATTTATCATCATATTGTTCAGTAACATCTGTGCCCCCGCCTCTCATTTGCTTGTATATCTTATGTGCCCTTCGTTCACTCAATTTTTGTTTACGTCTAATTAAATTAGGCCATAGTTTGTTTGCTATGTCATTGTCTGAAAGTCCCATGTCCTCAAGTCTTATGATTTCCTCAATTTCTCTCTGTATATCCACTCTCAATATTGTTGTCTTAACTGTATTACTTATTTTGTCACTTGATTCTCCCAAGTCTATAAGCCTTTTTATTTCTACAAGTGCCTCATGCATCATGTCTATAATCTTGTTTGTGTTATCCTCTATCCTCTCAAGGCAGCCACTCTTAGTCTGTTCAAGTACTAACTTTTTATCAAGTGCCTTGTTTATTTCCTGTTGCTTATTTAATTCTTGCTCAAGTCTAAGTTTATCAGACCTGAGTTTATTTATTTCAAAGTCCAAAGAATTTACGCGTTCCTCCCAGACACCCTTCTGTCTGTTTGACCCGTCTCTATGCTGTTTAGATGCTGCATCAATCTGAGCCTTGGCCTCTGCTCTTATTGATTCCACTAGTTTATTATGCTGTGATACTTGACCCTTAAGTATATCTCTCTCTGATGTTAAGTCAGCTACTCTACTCTCAAGAGTCTCTATCTTCTCTCTAACAGCAACACCCACAAGCCCCTCTAGATATTCTAATTTCTCTTGTGTAGCATTACTCCACTCCTTAGGCTCTATCAAGCCACCCATTCCTAATCACCTCCCCCTCTTATATCTTAACTATATTATAACACCGAAATTTTAAATTGTCAATACCAATGCTATAAATTTTTAAATTTATGCTATAAATTTTTTATACTTATGCTAACCTAATAAACTAATTTGCATATTTTATTATTGCTGATTCTCTGTTTTTATATAACTGTATTTCTATATTATTTAACTGATTCTATCTCATATAGTGCTATAACCCGTACCACATGCCTAATTACATCATAAATAACTCGTAATCGTAACTCGTAATCGTAACCCGTAATCGTAATAGTAACACTTCATTACACTAAATTATTAAACCACAATTTTGCACACCAAATCAAAACCATATTTTTTATACCTACTGTATACCTAAATTTTTAGTACTGTATAGTTGTAATGTATATAAATTTTTCAATAGCTAATATATTTTTATTTATGTTTAATTAACTAATTGTCAAAATTATTTAATTTAATAAAATGCAGATTTCATACCTATTGTATACTAAATTTTATATACTGTATATCATATATGTATATCTACACATAAAAATAGGCTGATGCACATAATTATAATGTACATCAGCCTACTATTTTAATGTATACAATTTTATCTAAACTTGCTTATCTTATCCTTAATGTTATCAAACTTATCAACCTTGTCCTTGTGATAGTCCTCCCAGATTTCCCTATAAACATTATTGTCTCTGCTATCAGGATGCTCTGAGTCCCATCTCTTAATATGCTCGTCCAGCATATTCATAAGCAACTCAGCATGTCCCAGCTCTTGTGTGGCCATGTTTATATATACCTGTGCATGTTCAATATTATTGTTGCTCTTACACTGCATTGCCTTATCACAATAGCACTCTGCACCCTCTAACTCATCAGAGATGTGCTTATCTAAGTATTTTATATCATGATTCATAACAATGCCCTCCCTTAATCAACCTTGAGTCCAGTAGTGCTCACAGAATTTCCACCTGTTGCCTTAGTATCAGTGGTCACAGCAGGAGTTACTGGATTAGGAAGTGCAGCAGGGAATACATGATTTGTACAAGGTAAACTGCAATGCCCGTTATAAATAAAGGATGCGGTATCAGTAGCTACCCTGGTGCAGTATATTTTACGTGTACATATTTGCTCAGCATAAACATTATGACCACACTTGGTCCTCAATGGATACAAAGTATCAGATGTACCAATCTGAATGACTACAGGAGTATCTGCTGTCACACCAGCAGGTATTGTCTGTGCTACTGCAATGCACACACCACAATTATTAGCATAATTATTCTGAGGTATTGTGATGACAAGGTTTGACCCACTTAGTGCCACAGATGTACTAAGCACAAAATTTCTGCAATTATTACACTTATTGCTTATAAAATTACAAGGCATGATAACAACCTCCAAATAAAAAGTATAGGGCAGTTAAACTATCAAAAGTCTAACTGCCCTATCTTATCAGCAGCTAGCCTATGCTCGCCACGAACTAGTACACTTAAAGTATACTATATATCAGCAATTGCCACAATTCCCACAACCACTGAACCCATTGTAGAACAGGTTACCAGTGGGATATGCAGTGTATGGGCTGCAAGTCAGGTATGCAGGAATGGGGCAAGGCCGAAGCTGGTTAATCAGAGTCTGAGTCTGTGCATTATTCTGCAGTGCCAACTGAGCACTCTGGAGCTCAGTCCTCAGAGCATCAATCTTGTCATTCTGCATCTGGTCAATGATGCGCTGAGTATTGGCTGTATTAGCAGTTATGATGTCACAGGTATTCTTAGCATTCTCATAACGAACTGCATCAATATTTCTGTTGGTTTCGCAGCAGCATTGCTGAGCAGCAAACCTATTGTTTGCAATCTCCATCTGCAGTCCACTGAAACCCTGACACATGTCCTTCTGAATGCCAAAGTTCTGGTTGGCTAACTGGTTAAACCCTCTGTCCAATGTGTTGTTGATATTGGTAAAGAGGAACTCATTGGTCAGAGCATTAACACCAGAGCCAATACCCCAACCATTATTGCCCCAACAATTACCAAGACCGCCTCCGCCTACACCCATGATGAAGAACAAAATAATCAGCAGCCACATGCCCCAGCCACCACCAAAGCCACAGCCGTAGTCTCCATCATAGTTGCGTCCTCTGTTCATCATGCCAATATTAGTGGCAAGATCGAGAGCACTACCGTCCATCATAGCTATCACTCCTTGTCATTATGTTGTTTATTTATAATAAAGTCTATAAAGACATTATTTACATCACTTAATTATTCCAGCCCGTTTTAGTCCTTCATCAATTTGCTGGTCAGACATTCCGCTTTGTCTAGCAAACTGTCTGAATTGTTCAATGGTCTCATTACTAAATGTCTTGCCTTTAAGGTTCTCTCTAGCCATCTGCTCTGGGTCAATACCCTTATTGCCTAGAAACATATTTAGCTGCTTCATTGCATTCATAATATTGCCAAACCTATTATTTAGCAAACCCATAAACCCAGAACATGTCTGTCCACCACTGTTCATCATATCAAATATAGGATTTCCACTCATTACTTAGCAGCTCCTCTCTGTTCAGTCTTATTAACTTTAGATTCTAAATCTCTCAACCTGTTGTCTACTTCTCTCATTGCATTCGTTACATCTTTCCTGAGTACTTCCACATCACTTGTATTTTGCTCTGTCTTAACTTGCTCTGTTTTATTTCCGTCTGTGTTAATACTCAAGTCTTGGAAGACATATGTGTTAATCATAGGATTCCCATTATTATCTATTGTCTTCATATAGAATTTATTGCTCCCCTTCTCCATAAGCATAACTGTGCCGCCTAGAGGAACTGGGAACCCCTTAACGTCCTCAAAATTATTAACAAATGCACCTATGAAGTCTTGCCTCTGTACCTGCATTTGTCCACTCTGCTGTCCATACATAGGCATGTTCATATTCTGCTGTGTAAACATCTGAGGTGTCTGCTGCATCGTCTGATACTGATATGGTGTCATCATAGCATAGTTCATTGGGTTCATCATATAAGGAGTATAACCAGCCATACATCTGACCTCCTACTTTATTTCTAATTTTATTATACACCCCTATTGCTTAATTTTATTATCATAAAAATTTCATATTTATGTCACAAAAATTTCATATTTATGTCAATAAAAAATTAAGCCTACTAAACAATCAGCTTGTCTAGTAGGCTTAATCTACATGTTAATTATTTTTTATTTTGCTTATTTTTATAAGTATGTTTCTATAACATCTATAGTATGTACTCTGACTAATATTTAGTCTCATACATATTTCAAGTGGTGTCCTCTTATCTAGCAGTCTGTTTACTGCTATATCATGTTCAAATCCAGTACAACAGGCTCTATCAATTAAAGACTCAAGCTCAATCCTAGGTGTCTCTTTCATGAGTTGTCTGTTCAACTCAGTCTTGTCCTGTTTATTCATATTATCCACCTATTTTTAAATATCCGTTTATTTAATTATAGCTGATCATCTAAATTTCTTGTACTGTTCTCCTTTAAACCATTACTGTACCCAAAGTAATAACCTATAAGAGTTGTTGTAACTGATGTAACACCAGTCATACCAAAGACTACAAGGTCCTTATCTATAGTATCCTGTGTCACACCACACACTACCACGACTATTGACATAACAATCATTGCTATACCAAACAGCAGTGACAGTGCCTTCCTAATGTTTAGTCCTGACCAAAACTTAGTCCACTTGTTCATATCTTGTCACCTCCTTCCACATCGTGCTTAACTCTGTCATGCTCCTCTGCTCTCTTGCCATTGTTAAACCTATCTAAACTCCCCACGAGATAACCCGTAATCCTACGGAGTCTATCGAACCCTACTCCCTTGCCCCTGACTCTCTCAGAGTCCTTAATACTAATCTTCATATGTACACCTCCAGTTATTATGCACAGTCTATCAGACCATCACTGCTGTTTGTACTCTCACTGTTTGTACCTGTCATGTCTCTATCAAACTCACTTAGTATCTTATTATTTATTAAGCTGTTCTCATAAACTATCCCACCTGCTATATTCTCTGCCTTGCTCTTATACATATATGACCCACACACATATCCAACTGATACCTGCTGTAAACCAATTAAGGCTGATAAAAATGGCAGGCTGCCTTGATAGTCTAACACTATGCACTTGTAACATAGAAATAATGTTATCAGTGTCACTACAGTTGTTATCCACACAAACATCATTGCTAGCTTCTTGCTAAATGCCTTACCTCTCATATCAATCTGCCTCCTAACTTCTTAGTTATATATTCACATAGTCTCATAAGCATAACTGCTGCCTGTCCTCTTGTAAGCATATCATTCGGCATCTGATTGCCTGTACCATCACCTACCATTATGCCTGCATCCTTTACAAACTCAAGCCCTTCTTTTCTATAATCCTGATCCGTTATAATCACTGGCTTCTGCATTGACTTCCTTGCCTTATTTAAAATCCGTATTGCCTCGTCCTCTGTAATGCTCTCAATAAACTCCTGCTTAGTCATGTTAAGCTCCTCCTCACCATTGATTAGTGCATTGACCTTATTTGCTATATCACCCATTCTGTTGTATAGATAATCACCAGGGCATGCCTTGTTTGCATAATCTCTATGTACTGTCATATTTGCCCCGTTTAAATGATTCATCCTAGTGTTCTTACTTGTTGACCATACTAGTCTATCTATGTTGTTTCTTTTACATATATCTGCTACTAATTTAATCAATGCCTCATATGCCTTGTCTGTCACTGCATATGGATGGAAGTTATCACTAGCTACTTCTATTGTAATTGCTCTGTGGTCATTTGTACCACTACTTGTACACCATGACCTATTCTTTTCTTCCACACATAAACCTATACTGCCATCATAGCCTACAACATAATTACATGATGCTCCAGACTTAGGGCTATATGTTACAAACCTAGAAATACTGCAACCCCTTGATGCTGTTACCTGTGCTGCATAACAGTGTATTGTTATTGTGTCAATCTTATGATTCCTTGGTGATGTCCTATTAGGTGATAACTTGGTGTATGTCACCAATGGACTATTACTATAACCCATAAACTCCGCCTCCTTAACTCACTGATCTGTTTATATGTACTCTCTTTTTATATCCTACTGCTATCTAAATTTTACTCCATTGTTGCCTTATTTTTATATTGTTTTTATTTTTAAATTTATGTTGTAACTACTTGTTAATCAAATTTTTTAAATTTTTTACATGTCGAAAATACCCCCACTGTATACCAATTTTTACACCTCTGTATATCCTAATTTTTGACCCACTGTATACCCTCAAAACATATGACCGAAGCAACTTTTTAAAACCTCAATTTCTCATAAACACCAAAATCACCACACCTTAATGTATACTATATCTCAATATCTGCGTAAACCTCAGGGTTACTCTCTAATTGCAACCTGATGTTTACTATGCTTGATGTATTTTTAACAAAATGGTACATAACCACTGTACCACCATGGCTACTAACTGATGGGTTAAATGTCAGTGTGTCAAGGTTGTTTATGTATTGCCTGTTTACTAGTAGTATCTGACGAACCTCTACAAGGTTAGCATTGTATACAGCTGTTAACTTATTAGTCAAATAACCGTTAGCGAAGTATACACCATTAAGTGCTGCATAAACTACTGTACCTTCACTTAAATAGTCTGAGGAAATTGTGCCAATGTCTATGCTACTTGACAGCACCCTAAGCCTTAATGACCCAGTGTATTCAGTCTCTCCACTTGACCCATTGTAGGTCTCTTTATAATATATTGTTACTAGGCTGGCTGCCTTGATTAGCACACCACCATCCGATGTTACCTCTGCAAGGTTTGTATCATTAACACCTGTTATTTCTACTAAACCGCCTGATGCTGATTCGCTGTTACCACGAACAGCTATATAAACCTTGTTGCCTGCCCCTGTCTCCAACATACCATCAGAAGTAGTTGATATGCTCTGACCCTTACTATCCGTTAAGAATACCATAGGTCTACTTGTCCCTGTAGCAGCACTTACACAGTTTATTGTTACTGACCATATGGTGCCTGTTGTAAGTGTTGTAGATATAGTACATGTACCTATACCTACTGCTTTTATATTTTTAAGACTGTCAATCTCTATAATGTCTGGGTTATCTATATTTAGTTCAAGTTTATCCAATGCTAATGATTGTTCAGGTAAAACACTAGGTATCAAAGCACTATACAAATTGACAGTATAACCAATCTTAAGTTCTATGGTATTGTTAGTACTGCCTGTACCTGTCACACCATATAAACTTGCTCTTAGGTCATTGGCTGGTGACTGTAATTGCCTATCCAATAAACTGAACCCAGACCCGTCATATGTCTCTATATCATATCCCACACTCGTTCCACTTGTAAAATAATCATTGTAATTATTGCTATCAAATGTATTTTTTATAGCCTTGATATTCTTAAAAGGTGTATCAATTACACTATAAGGTGATTCTGCTCCAGTTACTATCTTGTCTAATTTTATTCCCCACCTGTCTGCTGCCATGTCAACTGGCTGGTAAATGACCTCAATTAAATCGTCTGGTGTTCTTAGTGCTCCTAATCCACGTGATTCATAACCAAAGGAGAATTCTGTATAAACCTTGCTTGATACAGCGTGCATATTTAGTGTTGCTGTAGCTCCTGACCCGTCTGTGGCCTTGCATGTTATGATAACATCACCTGTATCTACTGCAAGTACCTCAGCAGTTGTAGGTGTTAATTTATTTATACTGATAACTGTTATATCACTGCTATGCCACTCTACCTCTTGATAGGATGCATCTTGAGGAAATATGCTTACTGTTAGTATTTGTCTGTCTCCTACAAACATGGTATCCGTATCATATCTAATGTTTATGATTTGTACAGGTACTTGTGTAGGTTCTCTTACACGCTCTAGCTGCTTTCCTCCTATTATTAAACCGTATAGGAAGTATTTAACCCTGTCATCCATATAAACCCTCCTAGCATACTTACTGTATTTATTGGATTTATAGCTGCACCGCTATTTTTATAGCTGCATAATAACTACAAATTACCCAAGCATTGTTCTTGGTATTTTATGTATTATAGGAAATATATAACTGCTCTTTAATTTTTTATAAATGCTGTATAACTACAAACTAACTTAGCCTGTTTCTTAGTTTTTATGTATTATAGTAAATATATAACTGCTATGTTGTTTTTATAGCTGTTTTATACCCATAAACTAACCCAGCCTAAATATGTGTTCATAACTGTACTTTTCTAATTTAATATTGTACACACTGATTTATAAGCTGTACTTATCTTTATTATAATCTGATGTGCATTGGTTACAACCTTGTATTTTATTAGACCAATCTTTGTATTCTACTAAACCCTCTCCTGTATCATTACTCTGTCCTGTCCCAAGGCATTGGACCACTATGTATTACTAAGGGGAATGTATATCGTCCACTTACGTCTATTAAGTAATTGCCTGTGCTTATTTCCTCCACATGTAATGTTACAGGCATCTCATCATCTACGTAGTATCCAATTAAACCATCATCATAGGTGTCTATACTCTGTATCTGAGTTGTTCCTGAGTATTCATTGATGACCTCTGATATGCTCATCTCCCAATAAACATCTAACAGGCTTACTGTCACTGTATTCGTACCTAAATCACCTGTTAATATTTTTATTTTTATGGTGTCTATGTAGTCTAATGTTATGTCTGCTGGTATGTCTATTGTGTACCCTTCACTCTCTGATGAGAAGTATGGATAAACCCTTAGTTTGCTCCAATTTCCCTCTACGTAGCTTGTTTCTGACTCACTGTCCTGTTTCCAGTATCTTATACTTATTTCAACTGCTAGATATTCGTTGTACCTTGTCTCTAAATCACTGTTGCTACATGATGCTCTGCATTTTATTAACAAGGAATTGGTTCTAAGTATAGTGCCTTCGTAGCCATAGTCATATGTATACTCTATGCTAGATAAACTACCAAGTGTCACCCGTGAGCCACTTATGCTCACTGTACCAGTCTGAGATGAAGGTGTATCTGAAATTATGTTTATTATGCTGTCATTGCTCCAAATGGTATTATTGGTAGGCATTCCTGTCACCTCCACTGTTACTGTTTAACTAGTCTAACTTGACACCTAAGTCCAGCACCTAATGTCCAGGTGATTTCAGATGTCCTGTATTTTCCTGATACATATAAACTATCCTCTGCATTGACCTGTATTATACTATTTAATTTAAGTATCCTAGGGTCAAAATACCCCTCAACCACCACACTGTCTTTCCTCTTATTTATTAGGTCTAATAGCTTAGTAGCAAAGTTGTTTACATTATTAACTGGTATGATGGAATTAGTGACCTCAAGTAGTTCATTGGAATCAACTGTGCTTTGCTTTATAACCGCCAATTTATTCTCGTTCAGGGTTTGTCCACTTATATTTATTGAGCAGTTTATGTTGTTACTTGAGGTGTTGTTTAGCTTAAGTGTAACTGATCGTCTATTATATTTTATACCTGTAAACCCTACAGCCTCACTGTCACTGTCTGTATCAATAAGTATTGATGTTATCTTAAATATAGTATTGTTTACACTTATATTGTCTATGCTATTCTCACCAGGTATCAATGCAAGTGTGGGCACAGACGCTATATTGGAAATATTGTTCACACTATAGATACTGTAGTTTACCTTAACACCTGTGTAACCCACCAGTGCTCCCTTGTCAAATGATGCTGACAATATATCCTGGTCATCAGCCATTGTGCCAACTGATGCACCTAAGGCAACTGTTGTATCTAGTACCTTAATTACCCTGCCATTGGCTCCCATGTCCCTATCCACAAACATATTCAATAAACAACTCTGACACACTGTGTTAAATAGGGTGCCCACATCTGATGCCTCTATGTCATTATTGTCCAATACTGAGATGTTAGGTGTTGATAGGAAGTTAAAGCTGAACTTATACTTGTCTCCCACTGTATTATTTATGCTGTCCTTAATAGTATTTAGGAAGTCAACGACCTGTATGTTACGCTTAATATTAAAGTCAGGCACGCCCATCTTCATCAGTATTCCCAGTATATCAATGCATTCAATACTCACACGGGTCTTATTGGCAGATGATGCAGTACCTGTCCATGTTGACACAAAGTATCGTCCAAAGTCTATGTACCCAACCTGTCCGTCCTCTATATTTTTAACTGACACCTCAATCTCTGCTGTGCTATCCATTAAACCATAGTATGGGCTGTTAAGGTTCTCTGGCACCAGGCTCCTATCTAAACTGTTCAAATCTAACTGTACTATACTTGATGTAATAACCCCAATAGGATTTTGGTTCTCTGTGTACAGTTTCTCTTGCACCTTCATATTTACTATGTAGTTAGTAGGAGCGGTACTTATATTTATGTCACGCTCTATGGTAAGCTCTTGGTTATTTTTAAAGATGATTTTTAACTTATATCCAATGATGTCAACCATATTCATCTGTATCACCACCAATCATCTACTGACAAATACAAATTTTACGTCTCTATAGTATCTTATACCGTCCTTAATTCTATATAAAGGTGCTGTAAAATCACCCTGAGTATATATATTAAGAGTTAATGTATCATTGCTATTAGAATCAAGGGTCTCTAATGTATGATACATAGAACGATTTGTAATCGTATTTTTTATATATGCATTATAGAGCTTATCGTAGTCCTCACTACTTAAATACTTGTATGTCCATGTTACCTCATAAACTGTACGTAAATAAGGCACAATTGCCTCACCGGTCCCAGCTACTCGTTCAGCATCAATGGACATAGGCTTAGGGTTAACAAGCCAATCTGATGGCCTAGGCATCTCCACGCCGTCTATCTTAAAAGCCATGTATTATACCTCCAATCTTATAAGAGGGAGAGGGTGGCCGAAGGCCACCCTCTATAATTAAATAGAGAAACCACTATTTGCTATGTTTATATTACTTGCTCCAATATAAGGTGACAACAGTCTAGCCAGTTCAGACAGTGTAGACCTATCAATTAAACCAAACCCGTTGATGTTTATGCTGGTGTCTCTCTGTCCTGTTGCCCCACCGGTCTGGTCATACACATCAGCCAATGCGTTGTATACTGCCTCATATATAGCGTCTGTTATCATCTTATTGTTTGCTACATTGGTTTTTCTTGATCCATCTATATTTCCTATGAGCTCAGCTCCACCACCCTCGTTGGCTATGAACAATTGACCGCCTGATATGCTACCGCCATTGGCATAACCAGTAATAGGAGCTGCACCCTTAATTTTTACTTTGTTTACTGACTGTTGGTAATCTGCTCTTAATATATCACCAACGCTGCTCCAAAGTCTGAGTCCTGTTGTTCTCTTATCCCTGCCTAATGGTATTATTGCCTCTGGCCCATCCTCACCAAATACACCTGGTGTTGCTGTATTAACTATACCACCATATGCATATTCTTTACCAAATAGCCAATTACCAAATTTATCACCAGCACCACTTATTAAGTTTCCTACGTTACTTGGTATTTTTGATATATCTACAAGTATATCACCAACAAATCCGCCTATGTCCTCAAGTATATTGCCTAATTTATCAAATGCTGACCTAGCAGTGTCTATAGGTGTAGTATCACTTAATTTACTAGATTCATCATATATACTAGATATGTCTGTTGATACATTACTAGCTGATGTACTCATATTATCAAGTGCTAGTTTAGATGTATCAATAGATGATGTATCCGATAAACCACTTGCACTCTCAACTATAGCCGTAAACCCATCAGATGTCTTTAATGCTATGTCATGCATCTCAGTGGTCTTGCCTATAATTTCAGTACCATTGGAATTAACTGTATCCTTGAGTGTATTAGATGCTGTTGTTGCCTTGTTTATCCCTTCAGTTATTGATTCAGACACCTCTGTGGACTGCTCTCCAATTTCTGTTGTGACCTCAGAGTGCATATTTATGACATTGCTCTTAAACTCACCTGTCTTAGACAGCATATTGTCTATATTTATACCATACTGCTCCTCTACTTTTACTCCAGATGAGTAT
>ERZ1643251.1341-NODE-1341-length-28249-cov-42.803894_pt1 | contig 28249 bp, 19 predicted proteins | sample MGYA00579261_ERZ1643251 | MGnify/ENA primary metagenome ERZ1643251 (study PRJEB29033, sample SAMEA4952267) | chicken gut metagenome | biome: Broiler Chicken; feature: Gastrointestinal Tract; material: Caecum | place: Ireland | collected 2018 | study: Broiler... | reverse complement strand
ATACTTTGATTTTTATGAATAATTTGGTATAATTATGTAAGTGTTTTAAAAGGAGAGATTTTTTATGAATAAAAATGCTTTTACATTAATAGAATTATTAGCTGTAATTATAATATTAGCTATAGTAGCATTAATAGCTACACCAATAATATTAGATGTAGTAGATGATGCAAGAAAATCAGCAGGATTATCAGAATCAAATATGATATATAGTAGTATAAATAATTATTGTGCATCAATAGAGATGAAAAAACAAATGGGAACATTAGGTAGTGAAGATGTAGATTGTTCAAGTAAAACATCATTTACAACTGCAGAAATAAGTAAAATGGTTAATTTAGGAAAAGCTACAGTAGAATCAAATAGTTATGCAAATGGTAAATTAACAAATTTAGTTGTTATAAGCAACAAAAATAGATATGTATTATGCTCAAATGGAAGTATGGCTTTAGAATCAGATGGATGTGAAGTAAACAAACCAGATTTAACATATAAAGATAATAGTGGGGCAAATAGTCCAGAATTATTAGATAATATGATACCAATAAAATATGATGGAAGTAATTGGATATATACAACAAATGAACAAATAAACTGGTATAATTATGATAAAAAAGAATGGGCTAATGCAGTGGTATTAAATGATGGTGTTAGTAAAAATGTTGGAGATATAATTACAGAAGATGAAATAGCATTATGGTATGTATGGATACCAAGATATACCTACACAATATTTAATGGAAATAATGAAAGTGTAGTGGAACAAGAAATAAAAATAAAATTTGAAAGTGGGACAAATAGTAGTGGGACAGTAGAATGTGTCGATGCGGTAAGTGGAAACGGTGACAGTAGTGAAACATGTACAGATGATACAAATGGAAGTATAGTAAATGGTACAAGTACATACACACATCCAGCATTTACTTTTGGTACACAAGAATTAACCGGTTTTTGGATAGGAAAATTTGAAGTAAGTGGAAGTACAGATGAAATATTAATAAAACCTAATGTAAGTAGTTTAATAGAACTAAATGTATCAACATATTTTACAGCAATACAAAATATAGGCACAACATATAAGTTAAACGGAGATAGTCATATGATGAAGAATATGGAATGGGGAGCAGTAGCATACCTATCTCATAGTAAATATGGAACGTGCACCGATGGAAAATGTGTTGAAATTGGAATAAATAATAATAGTAATTATATAACAGGATGTGGAGCTAAACCAGGTGAAAATGAATCCACAAATTGTAATAAATATGATACTACAACAGGAATGTTAGCAAGTACTACTCAAAACATCTATGGTGTATACGACATGAGTGGTGGAGCATTTGAATATGTAATGGCTTTTGTTGTAGATGATAATGGATTGTTTAATGCTGGTAATTCTGGTTTTACGAAAGCACCAGATAGTAAATACTATAATAGTTATACTTCTGCAAAATCTTATACAATTTATGAACGTGGAAAATTAGGGGATGCCACTAAAGAAACATTAAAAACATTTGGTAATAAATTTTGTATTAATGAATCATGTAATTTATATCGTGATGGCTGGTATGCTAATTATACTACTTTTCCTATTTTTTCAGGTACTCAGATTAATCTTTTATGGATGTCTCGAGGTTGTTCCCATTTAGATGGTTGGAATAATGTTGCGGGATTGTTTGCTTTTGGCATTGCTTGGGGGGGTCAAGATGCAGCCGTAACTACTCGTGCAGTTTTATGTAAATCAGAATAAATTTTATATTTTTAGAATATACAATTATAATAGGTATGTAAGTAACATATCTTTTTTAATATGCAACAAATAATTTGCTAAGAATTGTTTTTTTAAAATATTTGTGCTATTATATATTACTAATTTAGGAAGTTGATTTTTATGGAGAAGTATGTTTTAAAAAAAGAAGATTATGAGGATATATCATTTTTAATAAATATATCTAAGTCTTTAGGTGGTATATATATAGAATTGACTAAAATAGAAAATAAATTTGGAAAAAATTCTAAAGAATATCAAGAACATTTAAATAGCTTAAAATCTTTAATTAATGTTGAAAATAATATATATAATGGTATGAAAAAAGAATTTAATAAATGTTTGGCTTTTATTGAATATCTAGAAAATTTAATGGGTAATAAAATTGATGTTGATAATTATGCCATTATTTTTGATGATATATATTCTAATGAATTTTTAAGAATAATTATTCGATTAAAAAAATATGTATTAGAAACGGAAGAAAAATTTGAAACTTTAAATGGGTTTCCTGATGAAAATATTAAGCAGCCAATAACTAAAGCTTTTGCTTATTCATCTAAAATATTTTCAGTTGTCCAAATGGATTCTTTAAGATGTTTTTTGGCAATCTTAAATAAAGATAACTTAAATGAATTATGTATTGATATGAAATATAAAATAAGTTATTTGTTTCCTGAAATTGAAGATGAATTTTTAGATAATAATTTTGATATTAATAATAATCCATATATCTCAGCTCAATTATTTACAGATTTATTATCAAGAGATAAAACATTATTGGATAACATAAGATTGGCAGAATTTAGAGATAATTTAAATGAACAAATAGATATTTTTTGCAAATATGATAATTTTAAATTAAAAAATAATAATACAAAGAAAAATTTGATTATGAGAATGTATTTTTTAAGAGCTCTTATAATATTTGTTGATAGTGATATTATAGACAAAATGAGTATAAATTTTCAAAAAGATATTATTGCAGAAGGCAACAGACCATATTTAACCAACATAGTAGATTCTTTAAAAATTTTAGGAGAATGCTTTAATCATCAAAATGAAGATATAGAAATTCCTAAAGTATTAACTTTAAATAAATTTTGAAAAAAATTATAAAAAAAATTGTAATTATGTGAAATTTGTGTTAAAATAACAAATAGGTGATTTAAAGATGGACTTAAATGAAATTAAAAATTCATTAAATTCCAATTCTAATTTGACTGACATCCAAGATTGTTTAATGGAATTAATATATTTATTTAATAGTAAGTTTCCTACTATTAACTTAAGCAATTTAAATGAAAGATTAAAAACTTTAAAAATAATTAAAGGAAGTAAATATTTAGTTAAAAATTCATCTCATTATAACCCAATTACTAATGAATTATTAATTAATTTATCTAAGATAAACGATAATGATTGTAAGCATATTTTAATGAGAGAATTATTAAATGTTATTACTGCTAAAGATAATTTTACTGGATTTAATAAAGATAATGCTTATGAAGCTTTGAATATTGGTTACACTGAAAGATTAACTAATTTCTTAGTGGGAAATGAAACAGAATCTGAGTATGAGGATGAGATTGTTGCAAGTAATTTATTAGAAAAAATAATTGGGGAAGACAAAATGTTTAATGCTTATTTTACTAATGATGCTAGTTTAATATTTGGAAATTAAAGGGGTATAATTATGCAAGAATTAATTAGAGAATATAACGATGCTGCTAACTATAATTTAGGTATCAAAGGTAATTTGATAAATGTTTGTGCAATTGGTTTTTCTTTGGCTGAAAAATATGGTAAATTAGAAGAGGTAAAAAGTTATTTAAATGAATTACCTCCATCTTCTGCCTTTAAAAATCCTAGCCCAGGTTTAGATGAATTTATTGCTGGATTAAATAGTTTACAGATGACACAAGAAAATAATTTTGAAACAAAAGTAAGATAAACAATGAAAAAGAAGTAGTATTAAAAGTAATTATTAATAGAGAGAATGTGGTTGGTGTAAACATTTGATAATCTTTTAAGAATTCACCTTTGGAGTTTATTTGGTGACGCGTTATAGTCTTAGAGTATAAATTAAGGTGGTACCACGAGCAATTCGTCCTTTGGGATTGATTGTTTTTTTTATTTGAAAGGAATGATTTAAATGGAAAATATAAAAAATGATGTTTTAAAAGAAATTGAAAATATAAATGATACAAAAACTTTATATGATGTAAGAGTTAAATATTTAGGTAAAAAAGGTATTATTAGTGAGTTATTAGCTAATTTAGGTAAATTATCAATTGAAGAAAAGAAAAAACAAGGACCTATTATTAATAGTTTAAAACAAGAAGTTACTAAAATATTTGATGATAAAAATAAAGAAATTGAATTAAATATCTTAAATGAAAAATTAAAAAATGAAAAAATTGATATTAGTTTACCAAGTACTAAAATAACTAATGGAGCTCCTAATATAATAGAAAAATTAATTGAAGAAGTAGAAGAATTATTAATGTCTATGGGATATGATGTAGTAGATGGTCCTGAAATAGAAGAAGATAAATTTAATTTTGAAATGTTAAATATACCAAAAGGACATCCTGCTAGAGATGCACAAGATACTTTTTATATTGAAGGAGAGGAAATATTATTAAGAAGTCAAACTTCTCCTGTGCAAGTAAGAACTATGTTAGCTAATAAAGGCGAAAAACCAATTAGAATGATTTGTCCTGGTAAAACATATAGAAGAGATGATGATGATGCAACTCATTCACATCAATTTAATCAAATAGAAGGATTGTTAGTTGATAAAGATATTAGTTTATCTGATTTAAAAGGAACAATTGATGTTATAGTAAAAAAATTATTTGGTCAAGATATAAGCACTAGATTTAGACCAAGTTATTATCAATTTACAGAACCTTCAGTAGAAGTTGATATTAGTTGTTTTAATTGTAAAGGTAAAGGATGTAATATTTGTAAAAATACTGGTTGGATAACTGTAGCAGGTGCTGGTATTGTTCATCCTAATGTACTTAAAATGGGTGGATATGATCCAAGTATTTGGTCTGGATTTGCTTTTGGATTTGGAGCAGAAAGATTAGCTATGTTAAAATACGGTATCAATGATTTAAGAGTATTTTATAATACTGATTTAAGAGAATTAAATACTTTCGATAGAAAGGATGCTGAATAAATGATAAGTTTAGAGTGGGTTAAAGATTATATTGATATAAATGATCAAGATTTAAAAGAATTAGCTGTTAAAATAACTAAAGCTGGTATAAATGTTGAAAAAGTAATTACTAATCATATTGATAATTTAGTTATTGGTGAAGTAGTTGATTGTATTGATCATCCTGATAGTGATCATTTACATGTTTGCCAAGTAAATATTGGTAGTGTTGTTACTCAAATTGTATGTGGTGCGCCTAATGTAAGAAAAGGACTAAAAGTAATAGTTGCTTTGCCAGGAGCAGTATTACCTGGTAACTTTGAAATTAAAAAAAGTAAAATTAGAAATCAAGAATCTAATGGTATGATATGTGCATTATATGAATTAGGTTTAGAAGAAAAAACAGAAGAAGCTTATAATAGAGGTATTGAAGAATTAGATAGTAGTGCTAAAGTAGGTGATGATCCTATTAAATATTTAGGATTAGACGATACTTTATATGAATTAGATGTTCATAAACATAGAAATAATGATTGTTATTATCATATTGGTTTTGCTTATGAAATCGCAGCTATTTTAAATAGAAAAGTAACTTTACCTAATGATTCATTTAAAGAAATTAAAGATTCTATTAAAAATCATTTTAATTTAAAAGTTGAAACTAAGAAATGTCCTTATTATTTAGCTAAAATGGTTACTGATGTAAAAATAAAAGAATCACCTGATTTTATTAAAAAAAGATTATTAGCAGCAGGTATGAGACCAATTAATAATGTAGTAGATATTTCTAATTATGTAATGTTAGAATATGGTCAACCTCTACATTTCTTTGATAAAGATAAATTAGGTAATAATATTTTAGTAAGAGAAGCAAATAATGAAAATATTGTTACTTTAGATGGAAAAGAAAGAGATTTAACTAATGATATAGTTATAACTGATGGAAATAAACCTGTTTGTATTGCTGGTGTTATGGGTGGAGAAAATACTGAAGTAGATGAAAATACAAAAACTATTTTAATTGAATCGGCTATATTTGATGCTGTAAGTATTAGAAATACAGCTAATAGATTAGATTTAAGAAGTGAAGCTTCTATTAGATATGGTAAAGGTTTAAATTATGAATATACTAATAAAGCAATTTTAAGAGCTTGTCATTTATTAGAAAAATATGCTGATGCTAAAGTTTTAAGTGATATAGTTTTACATGATGAAATAGATAAAACTGAAAAAATAGTCGAATTTAAACCTTATGAAGTAGATAAAATGTTAGGTATTGAAGTAAGTGAAGAAGATATGAAAAAAGAACTAGAAAGACTAGATTTTAAATATAAATTGGATAATGGTAAATTTATTGTAACAATACCTAATAGAAGATTAGATATCGATCCTAATGTTAATGATATAGCTGAGGAAATAGGTAGATTATATGGTTACCACAATTTAGTATCTACTTTACCTAAAGTTGATATTAAAAAAGGTGATTATATTGGTAATGTTAAGTATCGTAAATTAATTTCTAAAAGATTAAGATCTTTAGGATTAAATGAAGTAAAAACATACACTTTGGTTTCTAAAGATATGTTAAAATTTAATTATGAAAATAAAGAAAATGTTATTTTACCAAATCCTATGAGTAGTGATAAAGAAGTTATAAGAACTACTTTGATTCCTTCATTATTAAATGTTTATAATTATAATAAAACAAGAAAAGTAAATGATATTTTAATTTATGAAATAGCTAAAACATATGACATAAATTATAATGAAGATAGTAAAATATGTATTTTGATGAAAGGTAATTATATAAATAATAATTGGAATAATACTAAAATAAAAGTTGATTTTTATTTAATAAAAGGAATATTAGAAAATTTATTAGATTATTTAGGCTTAAAAAATAGATATAGTTTTACTACTTCAGATATTCCTAATATGCATCCTGGTATGTCAGCAAGAGTTTTATTAGATAGAAAAGAAATAGGAATAATAGGAAGAATTCATCCAACAGATTCTAAAGATGAAATATATATTTGTGAAATAAGTATGGATAAATTAATAACTAATATAAAACCAATTAAATATAAAGAAACATCAAAATATCCAAGTATTATAAAAGATATGGCATTTATTATGCCTAAAGATACTGAAGCAAAAGAAGTGTTAGATATTATTAAAAAATCAGGTGGTAGATTATTAACTGATATCAATATTTTTGATGTTTATGAAGGAGAAAATATTGGTGATAATGAAAAATCTATTGCATATTCTTTAACATTTAATGATAATACTAAAACATTAACTGATGAAGAAGTTAATACTTTATTTGAAAAAATAATTAAAGATGTTGAAAATAAAGGATATAAATTAAGAAATATGTAAAAAAAGTAAGGAAACTTGCTTTTTTTATGATATAATTTAAGTAGGGTGATAGTTGTGCAAGAAAAAGATTTAGAAAAAGAATTGGATAAAGCAGTTGGAAATATTGAAATAGAAGGACATAGTATCCCTAAACATGAAAAAGATATTGTTTCTAGGGTATATCAAAAATATAAGGATAGATTAGGAACAGATGCGATAGATTCATTATTATATGGGCTAGCAGAAGAATCAGAATATATGAGGCAAGAACATGGAAAAAATAAATAGGAGTTTAGATGAAGCTTTAAATTTTCAATCAAGATATTGTTACCATGGAAGTAATATTTTAATTAATAAACTTGATATTCATGAACAAAAAACATTAGATAAAGCGGAACGTAATATTACAGCTTTAATGTTAATGAAATTGCAGTTAAATCCAATACCTAATCCCAAAGAATTGTTTAGTGTTGAATATTTTATTAATTTACATAAACAAGTTTTTGAATATATTTATCCTTTTGCAGGAACAATAAGAAAAGAAAATATGGTAAAAGGTAATACACCTTTTTGTAGACCAGATTTTATTTATAAATATCTTGTTATGTTGTTCGATAAAATTTTTGATGATGTAAAAAAAATAAAAACAAAAGATGATATAGTAAATTTTTTATCCTATTATTATTCAGAATTAAATATAATTCATCCATTTCGTGAAGGTAATGGGCGAATTATGCGAGAATATTTAAGACAAGTTGTTATATTTATAAATCAATATTTAGATTTAGATTATGAATTAGATTTTTCAAATGTAACAGATGAAGATAAAGATAATTTAATAAATGGATCAATAACTAGTGCTATGAATGGAGATTTAGAATTATTAAATAGATTTTTCGATAATGTATTAAAATCTAGAGAAACTATAAAAGAACATCAAATATAAAATGTTCTTTTTATAAAGTATTTGTATAAAATTAATGTTTAAAAATATAAGTAAAAGAAATATAATATATATATATAAATGTATGTGATAATGTAGGTATAGTTTATGATTTAAAAAAGAAAAAATTTTTTCTTTTTTTCTTTAATATTTAAAAAAAATGTGTTATAATTGTATAGCGTTTGAGGAGTGATGTATTTTGAAAAAAACTAAAATTATTTGTAGTATTGGGCCAGCTAGTTGTGATCCAAATGTAATGTGCGAAATGGTTAAAAATGGTATGAATGTAGCTCGTATTAATTTTTCACATGCAACTTTAGAAGAAAGGGAAAATGTTGTAAGTTCAGTAAAAAAAGTAAGAGAAATGACTGGATTAAATGTTGCCATATTATATGATACTAAAGGACCAGAATTTAGAAATGGTATGTTAGAAAATGATGAAATTAATTTAGTAGAAGGTAAAACAATAAGAGTTGTTAAAGATTATGTATTAGGTAATGAAGAAAGATTTACTGTAAATCATCCTAGTGCAATTGATTCTATTAATATCGGTGATACTATTTTATTAGAAAATGGTTTAATGAGTATGGATGTAATTTCTAAAGAAGAAGATGGTATTACATGTAAAATTACTAGTGGTGGAGTATTAGGAAACAAAAAAAGTTTAAGTGTTCCTGGTGTTCAATTAGATATGCCATTTATTAGTAAACAAGATGAAGAAGACATTATATATGCGTGTGAACATGAAGGAGATTTTTTAGCTTTATCTTTCGTTTCAACAAAAGAAGATGTTTTACAAGCAAAAGAAATATTAAAGAAACATAATCGTGAAGATATGAAAGTAATAGCTAAAATTGAAAGTAGAACAGGTATAATGAATCTAGATTCAATTGTTGAAGTAGTTGATGGTGTTATGGTAGCACGTGGTGATTTAGGTGTTGAAGCTGCTATGGAAGATTTACCTATTTTACAAAGAAAAATTATTGAATCTTGTCGTAAACATGGCAAATTCTGTATTGTAGCTACTGAAATGTTAGAGTCTATGAAAAAGAACATGAGACCTACTAGAGCTGAGGTATCTGACGTTGCTAATGCTGTTATTAATGGTACTGATGCTGTTATGTTATCAGGAGAAACTACAATGGGTAAATATCCAATTGAAACTGTAAAATATATGGCAAAGATTTGTGAAAATACTGAAAAGTATTTAAATTATACAATAAATAATAATTATATTGATAAAACTATTAAAGGAGCAATTGCTACTAATGTTGTTGAAACTGCTAGCTTATTAGATGCAAAATTGATAGTAGCAACTACTATGAGTGGAAAAACACCAGTAAGTGTTAGTAATTTAAGACCAAAATGTTTAGTTTTAGCTACTTGCCCAAATGAAAAAATTGCTCGTTCATTAGCGCTTGATTGGGCTGTATATCCAGTTGTAACAAGTGTATTCAAATCGACAGATGAAATTGTAAATGATGCAAAAGAAAAAGCAATTAATTTCTTAAAATTACAACAAAATGATATCATTTTGATAACTGGAGGATTTTATAAAGATGGTGAATCAAGAGAAACTAATTTTATGAAAATAGATAAAATTTAGTTTCTTTTTTTCTTGACTAAAACTAGTATATAATTTATAATTATATTAAAGAATAAAGAGGTGATTCTATGTATGATTTAGGTGAGCATTTTAAGGTGGATTATAGTAGCATTAAAGCAAATCCTGAAAATATATTAGAAGGTAAAAAATATCGTTTTACTGTTTTAAGTGAACGATTGATTAGATTTGAATATAATGAAAATGGAATGTTTGTAGATGAACCAACATTGCTAGTAAAAAATAGAAATTTTCCTAAAGTTAAATTTCAAGTTAAAGAAGATAAAAATTATTTAGAACTTGCAACATCATATTTCAAAGTTTTTTATACTAAAGACAGAAAACCAAATAATAAAAATTTAAAAGTTGAAATATTAAACACTGATAAGGTATGGTTTTATAAACATGTAGAAGCAAAAACATATGATGCTCCTATTTTAATTGAAAAAGGTAAATTAAAAAATATTAAAAGTTTATATTCTTTAGATGGATTCGTTTCAATTGAAGATACTAAAAATAAAATAGTATGTGAAGATGGTACTTTTAGAGAAAATAATAATGAATTTGATGTTTATCTATTTGTTTATTTAAATGATTTTGATTTATGTTTAAAAGATTATTATAATTTAACAGGTAATCCATCTTTAATTCCAAGATTTGCTTTAGGTAATTGGTGGAGTAGAAATAATGAATATAATGATACTACATTAAAACAATTGGTAGATAATTTTAATAAATATAAAATTCCTGTTTCAGTTGTTTTATTGGATAAAGATTGGCATGTAAGGACTTATAAAAATAAAGAACATTTAAAAACTGGTTTTACTTTTAATAAAGATTTATTTAAAGCTCCTTATGAAATGATTTCATATTTACACAAACTAGGGATAAGAGTAGGTTTAAATATTAATCCTACTGAAGGATTTTATGATATTGATGAGTATTATGAACAAGCTAATAAATATTTGAATACAGATGAAAACGGAGTAATACCTTATAATATTTTAGATCCTAAATGGGTTGATGTTTATTTAAAATTATATATTCATCCTTTAGATGCTTTAGGTGTTGATTTTTATTGGTTAGATTGTTTTAATGAATACTTTTTACAACATTATCAATATAATGATATGAAAAAAAATTATAAAAGGAGACCAATGTTATTATCTTATGATAATTCTTTAGTTCAACATAAATATTCTGTATTATATCCTGGAAAAACTGAAGTTAGTTGGGATACTTTAAAATTAATTCCTAAGTATAATAGTGCTTCTACTAATATAGGCGTTAGTTGGTGGGCTCACGATATTGGTGGATATTTTAAAGGTGTTGAGGATAATGAATTATATACTCGTTATGTTCAATTAGGTGTTTTTTCTCCTATATTTAAATTTGGAGCTGATTGTGGAAAATATTATAAAAGGGAACCATGGAGATGGAGTGTTAAAACTTTAGGTATTGTAACTGATTATTTACAATTGAGACATAAATTAATACCTTATTTATATAGTGAAGCTTATAAATACTATAAAGATGGAGTTCCAATTGTTAAGCCTATTTATTATGTGGCTAAAGAAATGTATGATGATTTATTATATAGTGATGAATATTATTTTGGAAGTCAATTATTTGTTTGTCCTATAACTAAGAAAAAAGACTATGTTATGAATAGAGTTGTTCATAGATTTTATATGCCAGAAGGTATTTGGTATGATTTCTTTACTGGCCAGAAATATCCTGGTAATAATAATTATGTAACTTTTTATAAAGATCAAAACTATCCTGTGTTTGCGAAAGCAGGGAGTATTATTCCTTTAGGATCTAATGATAATTTAAATGATACAACACCACCTAAAAATATGGAGATTCATTTTTTCCCCGGTATCAGTAATGAATATTATTTATATGAAGATGATGGAATATCTAGTTTATATGAAAAAGGCTTTTATTTATTAACTAAGATTGAATATAATTATATGCCTAGTAACTATACCGTTATAATAAGAGCTTTAGAAGGTAAAAGTGGCATTGTTCCTGACACTCGTAATTATAAGTTAATATTTAGAAATGCTAAAAAAGCTACTGATGTTATTGTTTACGAAAATAAAGAGCAAATTGATTGTAAATCATATGTTCAAGGACCTGATTTTGTGGTTGAAATTAATAATGTTAATTCAATTGGTCAGTTAACTATTAATTGTAAAGGTAAGGATATTGAATTTGATCCTACAAGATTAATTAATGATGATATTGCTGGTATTTTAGATGATTTACAAATTGAAACACTTATGAAAGAAAAAATTGACGCAATTATTTTTAGTGATTTACCAATAAAGAAAAAAAGAATTGAAATAAGAAAATTAGGTAGAAAAGGATTAGAAAAGAAATTTATCAAATTATTCTTAAGATTATTAGAATACATTAGCACAGTCTAATGTATTTTTTGACTTTTCTATAATTATAAATTATAATTATTTTAGAGGTGATTATTTTGTCTTTGGAAAATATTAAGGAGTTATTATCTAAATTTGGTTGGGAATATCATATAATATTTGATGCTAATGAATATTTTAGTTCTAGATATTTAGAATTAACAAGAAATAAAGTTGATGAAAATATTTTCAAATATAGAAATAAATATTATGAAAATAAAAGCAAAAGTTTTAATTTAAATGATATAAATTATAAAATAGAATATTTAGAAGATGTAACAAATTATTTTGAACATATTTCAACATTAAAAAAAGATAAAATAACTGGATTAGCAACTAGAGAAGACTTAGATGATTTTATTTCTAAATTAAAGAGAACAAGTGTTTTTGCTTTATGTGATATAGATGATTTTAAAAAAGTAAATGATAATTACGGTCATCAAATAGGTGATCAAGTTTTGAATATGTTAGGTACTATTATCAAAGAAAATATAAGAAAAAATGACTTTGCTGGGCGTTATGGAGGCGAAGAATTTTTGATTATTTTTGACACTAATAATGTTGAAATAGTAAAAAAACGTATTGATGAAATAAATAAAATTTTTAATTTGAAAAGTAAAAATTTAAATTTATCTTTTTCGGCAGGTATTTCAATTTATGAAAAAAATAAAACAACATCTAAAACAATAAAGGAAATTGATATAGCATTATATTATGTAAAAAGAAATGGTAAAAATGGTAGTATAGTGTATAATAAAGAATTAGAAGAAAATACAACAAAATAAAAGAGATACTAATCTCTTTTTAAGTTTTCATACCAATTTTTAATATACTCTTTACCATTTTCAAATATATTACTTCCAACATCACCTATAATATCGATTGCTTGTTTTGTGTAATCTATAAATTCATCTTTAGCATCAATAATAGCATTATAATTTTCTTCACCTAATTTTTCTTTTGAAAATTCACTTAAATTATAAGCACCTTTTTTTATTAATTCACTAGCTTTGTTAAAGGCTTTTTTTGTTGTATCTGATATAGTTTCTTTGTAATTAGGAAATTTATTTTCAATTTTTGTATCAATTTTATTAGCTAATTCTAATATTTTTTGTTTTCCTTCATCGGTTAGTTCATCAAATGTTACTCCATTTATTTCACTATCATAAAAGATAAAATCAACTATTGTAATAAATGTTCCTTTTGCTTTTTCTTTAGCGTTTTCTATATCTTCACTATTTAAAACACTATCAATTTCATTGTTTATATTACTAAATGTTTGAATTGCTATTTCATCATTATTTGAATAAGTTGTTGTATTATTTTGTGTGTTATTATCTTGTATTTTATCATTTGATTCATTTGAGGTATTACTTTTATTATCTTCTTTAGATTCTGTTATATTTTTTTGATTATTATCTAAATATTCTTCTTTATTTTCTGGTATATTTTCACTATTTTGATTATAAGAATTATTTAAACTAGAATCAGTTTTTGAACATCCTACAATAGAAACAACAATAAAACTAGATAATAAAATGTATATTAATTTTTTTGTATTAATATTTTTAAATTTCATAATATCATCCCCTTGAAATATTATATCATTTTAGTAAAAAAAATCAAATTTATGATATAATTATTAAAGGTGATTAATGTGAAAAAAGTTATTATTGATGGTAATGAAGCATGTAGTAATGCAGCTTATTTATTTACCGAAGCAGCTGGTATTTATCCAATTACACCTTCTAGTCCAATGGCTGAGCATATGGACGAATGGTCAAATAAAGGTGTTATTAATATATTTGGTGATAAAGTAAAAGTGATTGAAATGCAAAGTGAAGCAGGAGCTAGTGGATTGGTTCATGGTTTACTTAGAGCAGGTGTTTTAACTACTACTTTTACAGCAAGTCAAGGATTATTATTGATGATACCTAATATGTATAAAATTGCTGGCGAAATGTTACCAGGTGTTATGCATGTGGCAGCTCGTAGTTTATCTACTCATGCTTTATCAATTTTAGGTGATCATCAAGACGTTTACGCAACTAGAGCAACAGGATTTAATATGTTAGCTTCTAGTAATGTAAGTGATGCTAATTATTTAGGTGTAGTTGCTCATTTATCAGCTATAGAATCTAGTTTACCATTTATGCATTTTTTTGATGGTTTTAGAACTTCTCATGAATTACAAAAAATAGATATTTTAGAGAGTGATGATGTTAAAGATTTAATTAATTATGACAAATTAAATGAATTTAGAAATAAAGCAATTAATCCAAATAATCCTAAAACTTATGGTACTAGTGAAAGTGATGATGTTTATTTTCAAGCAACAGAAATAAGAAATAAGTATTATGATAAAGTACCTGATATAGTTAATAATTATATGGAAAAAATTAATAAAATAACTAATAGTGATTATAAACCATTTAATTATTATGGAAGTAATAAAGCTAAAAAAGTTATTGTAGCGATGGGATCTGTTTGTGAAACTATAAAAGAAGTAATCGATGATTTAAAAGAATATGGTTTGATTGAAGTTCATTTATATCGTCCATTTTCTAGTAAATATTTTTTAAATATTTTACCTGATACAGTTGAAAAAATTGCTGTATTAGATAGAACTAAAGAGTTTAATAGTGAGCCTTTATATTTAGATGTTGTAAATGTTTTAAAAGATAAAAATATTAGTGTAGTAGGTGGAAGATATGGATTATCAAGTAAAAATACAACTCCTGCTCAAATAAAAGCTATATATGATATGTTAGATAATCCTATAAATAATTTTACTATTGGAATTGATGATGATGTAACTAATTTAAGTTTAAAAGAATCTGATTATAAATTAAATAATAGTTTAGAAATGTTAGTTTATGGTTATGGTTCTGATGGTATGGTAAGCGCTTCTAAATCATTAATCAAGTTAGTAGGAAAAAATACTAATAAATATGTTCAAGGTTATTTTCAATATGATTCTAAAAAATCAGGCGGAGTAACTAATTGTCATTTAAGATTTAGTGATAATAAAATAAAATCAACTTATTATGTAGAACAACCTAGTTTAATAGTAGTTACTAAAGATACTTATTTAGATGATTATGAAATATTAAATAAAATAAAAGATAATGGTATTTTTATATTAAATACAGTAAAAAATGAAAAAGAAGTAATAAATTTTTTACCAGATGATGTTAAATATATTATTAAAAATAAAAATATTAAATTTTATATTATTAATGCTTATGAACTAGCATCTAAAGCTGGTATTAAAAATAAGATAAGTACTATTATGGAAGTAGTAATACTATATTTATCTAATTTACTTAATGCTTATATAATTAATCAGTTAAAAGAAGATATTAAAAATAGATTTGGTTTAAAAAGCGAAGACATAGTAAAAGCTAATTTATTTACTATTGATAATGCAATTAGTTATTTAAAAGAAGTTAAATTAGATGGTAATTATGAATATGTTGAAAGACCAAAATATATTGATGTTTATTTAGCAATGCGTCATCGTAAAGGTGATGAATTAAAAGTATCTAGTTTTGAAAATATGCCAGATGGTACATTTAATGCTGGAACTAGTAAAGAAGAAAAAAGATGTATTTCTGATTTCGTACCTCATTGGATAAGCAGTAATTGTATTAAATGTAATATGTGTTCATTTGTGTGTCCACATGGAGTAATTAGACCTTATCAATTATCAGATGAAGAATATAACAATGCTCCAGATTATATTAAAGAAAGATGCGTTAATAATTATATAATTGGTATTAGTGTTAAAGATTGTACAGGATGTGGGTTATGCATTAAATCTTGTATGTCTAAAGAAAAATCTTTAGAATTTAAAGAATTAATTGATGAAGAAGTAGAACAAACAGTATTTGATTATTTATCTACTAATATAACTTGTAAAGAAAATAATTTGAATAATGTTAAAAATACACAGTTTAAACAACCTAAGTTTGAATTTAGTGGAGCATGTGCTGGTTGTGGGGAAACACCTTATATTAAATTGTTAACACAATTATTTGGTGATAGTATGATAATTGCTAATGCAACAGGTTGTTCTTCAATATATGGAGCTAGTGCACCATCAACTCCTTATACAATACCTTGGGCTAGTTCATTATTTGAAGATAATGCTGAATATGGATTTGGATTTTTACAAGCTGATAAAATTAACAAACAAAAAATAGTTAATATTATGAGTAAATATGATGAATTTGACGAATATATAAATAATATTAATGATTATAATATAACAAAAAAATATTATGATAGTATTGATTTTAATAAATATAAAGAACTATTACCCTATAAAGATTATATTGTTAAAAGAAATATATGGGCTATTGGTGGTGATGGTTGGGCTTATGATATAGGATTTTCTGGAATTGATCATGTTTTAGCAAGTGGTGAAAATATTAAAATATTAGTACTTGACACACAAGTATATTCTAATACTGGTGGTCAAGCTAGTAAAGCTACACCAAAAGGTAGTGTTGCTTTATTTGCAAGTTCAGGAAAACAAACTAATAAAAAAGATTTAGCTAAAATGATGATGACTTATCCTAATGTTTATGTTGCTCAAGTATCTTTAGGAGCTAATCCTATGCAATTAATAAAAGCATTTAACGAAGCTAATAGTTACAATGGTCCAGCTATTATAATTGCTTATGCACCTTGTATCTCACATGGAATTAAAGGTGGCATGGTAAATAGTATTGATATGGAAAAAGAAGCCGTTAAATGTGGTTATTTTCCAATATTTAGAAGAAATCCACTCTCTAAATTTAGTTTAGATTGTAATCCTGATTTTAATCTTTATGATGAATTTTTAACTAAACAAACTAGATATACAATGTTAGACAAACTTAATAAAGAAGCATCTGAATTATTAAAATTAAATAAAGAAAATGCAATTAAAACTTATGAATATTATAAAAAATTAAGCGAAGAAGCTTAATTTTTTATTATGTTTTATTTATATTTTGTATTCAAAATATGATATAATTTTTATAAGTTTATTGGAGTTGAATTATTATGAATATAAGTGAAGCAATAGCAAGTAATTATATTTCTTTCCCTGTTTATGTAAATTGTGCATATTCATTAATTGATGAAGTAAACCAAAGAGAATTAATGATTAATATGTTAAAAGATGGAAAGAAAAAAAGATATTTATTAGAATTATTAGAACAGTTAAAACAAATTGTTAATCAATCTTTGGATTATAAGTCAATAATAGAAAAATATATTACTAAAAAAAATGGCAAATATTTAATTATATGCGATGATGAAAATAAATTTATAAATTTTTTTAATGATTTCACTCAAATAAATTTTACATCAGATGTTTCAGATAATTTATTACGTGAAGAAAATTATGATGGAATTATTTTATTAAAAAAAATTGATTGTAAAATTGAACAATTAATTGGCGTTCCATTAATAATAGATTTAGCCAATAATTTAGAAATAAAAGAAAGTTTATTTGCTATAAGAGACGAAGTCTTAAATTATTTAGGGTTTAATAGTTTAGATGAAATGTCACTTGAATTAAGAAAAAAATTTGAAATATATGATAATACTAAAAATGTTATAGAATTATTAGAAAAAATTGACTTTACATATGTGCCAATTTTACCTTTAGATAAAGTAGCTTTAATTATTCAAGAATATATGGAAGTAACAGGTAAAAGTTATGATGAGATTAAACAAAAAGATAAATATAAAGGTGTAAATATTGGAACTATTATTAGTTCTCGTAAAAGAAAATATAAATTGGGCACTTTGTCAAAAGAAGAGGAAATGACATTAAGAAATTTAGGTGAAACATTTGAAGATAAAAGAATTGTAAAAACTTTTGAAGAAATGTTAGCAATAATAAGTGAATATTTAGTTAATACTGGTAAAAAGTACAAAGATATAAAATATGACGAAGTATATAAAAAAATTAATATTGGTAAATGGAAATATAGTCGTAGAAATGAATATAAATTAGGTAAGTTAGATAAAGAAAAAGAAATAGCGTTAAGAAACATAGGAGAAGATTTTGAAATAAATGAGATAATTCCATTTGATCAAATGATTGAAATAATAAAAGAATATATGATGATATCAAACAAAACATATTTACAAATAAAACATTTGGATGTATATAAAGGAATAAATGTAGGTATGTGGAAAAATACTAAACGAATGGAATATAAAAAAGGCAAATTAAGTAAAGAAAAAGAAATGATATTAAGAAGTATTGGTGAGACTTTTGAGGAAAAAAGACATGATATATCATTTGAAAAAATGATAGAATTAATAAAAGAATATTTATTATTTTTTGGTAAAAAATATAGTGATATTCAATCTCGTGATACCTATAAAGGAATAAATATAGGCCATTGGATAAAGGATAAACGCATAAAATATAATCAAGGAAAACTTGCTAAAGAAGAAGAAATGATGTTAAGAAATATAGGTGAAAATTTTCAAAGTAAAAGAAATAATATATCATTTAATGATGTTGTTAATTTAATTAAAGAGTATATGAAATTAACAGGAATTACATATATAGAAATACAACAAAAAACAGTTTATAAAGGTGTAAATATTGGTTGGTGGAAAAATAATAGAAGAAAAGATTATAAAAATGGTAAATTAAGTAAAGAACATGAATTAATATTAAGAAGTTTAGGCGAAACTTTTCCAATTGTTCATAGGGTACCAGAAGTTTCAACAATACTAGTTAAGGATGTTAATTTAAGTATACCAAGTAAAAAAAGATAATGATATATTTTCAAAAGAAGAAATCAAATTCTTCTTTTTTTTATGGTATAATTAATATAGGTGTTTGTTATGATAGAATTGTATGAACATAATGAAGAAGCATATTTAAGTATGCAAGAAATGTTTGAATATGAAAATAAAGTAGCAATAGTTCACCCAACTGGAACAGGAAAAATGTATATTGCTTTAAAATGGTTATATGAAAACAAAGATAAAAGTTGTTTGTTTTTGTGTCCAACAAAAGCAATTATGTATCAATTAAAAAATACAATTGAGTCATGCGGTCTAACATTAGAAGATTTTCCAAATCTAAAATTAGCTTTATATCGCAATTTACTTAATTGGAATACTGAAGATTATCAAAAACAATATGATTATATAGTGTTAGATGAGTTTCATCGTGCCGGTGCTCCTTTATGGGGAGAATGTGTTAATACATTACTAGAACATAATGAAGATTCAAAAGTATTAGGATTATCGGCTACACCAACAAGATATGTTGATCATAGAAATATGGTAGATGAGTTATTTGAAGGAAATGTAGCAAGTGAAATAACACTAGCTGAAGCCATAGCTCGTAATATCTTACCATTTCCAACTTATGTAAATTGTGTTTACTCATTAATAAATGAAATAAATAAAAGAGAAGAAATATTAGATAATGTAACAGATGAAAAGAAAAGACAATATTTAGCTAAATTGATAGAACAAGCAAAAAGATATTTACAAAATGTAGAAGGAATTAAAGATATAGTAAAAAAATATGTTACTAAAAAGGATGGTAAATATTTAATATTTTGTAAAGATATAAATCATATATATGAGATGCAAGAAGAAGTATTAAATTGGTTTAAAGGTATAGGAGAAGTAGAAAGTTATATAGTACATAGTGATATAGAAAGTGAAGAAAATGAAGAAACATTAAAATTATTTGAACAACCAAGTAATAAAATAAAATTATTATTTTCAGTAGATATGTTAAATGAAGGATTACATGTTGATAATGTTGATGGAGAATTAATGTTAAGAACAACTGATTCCCATATAATATATTTACAACAATTAGGAAGATGTTTAAAAATAAATGGTAAATTACCATTAGTTATGGATATAGCTAATAATATAGAAGCATATGAAAATATATATGATGTAAGGGATGAAATATTAGATCATTTAGGTTATGATGGATATAATGATGAAAGAATTCCTTTTGAGCTAAAAGAAAAATTTAAAATATATGGATATGCTAAAGATATAATAGGAATATTAAAACAAATAGATTTTATATATAATCCTCCATTTAATAAGGTTGTTGAAATTATAAGAGAATATTTAGAGACTACGGGAAAAACATATGGAGAAATAAAACAAAAAGAAGAATACAAAGGAATAAAAATAGGAACTTGGATAAATAATCGACGTATAGAATATAAACATGGCAAATTAAGCAAAGAAAAAGAAGAGATATTAAGAGAACTAGGTGAACCATTTGAAGATAAAAATTTATCATTTGAAGAAATGATAAAACTAATCAAAGAATATATAGAAATTACAGGAAAGACATATGAAGAAATAAAACAGAAAGAAGAATATGAAGGGATAAAAATAGGATATTGGAAAATTAATCGTCGTAAGGATTATAAACATGGCAAATTAAGTAAAGAAAAAGAAGATATATTAAGAGAATTAGGTGAAACTTTTGAAATTAAAGAAAATTTATCATTTGAGGTAATGATAAAACTAATCAAAGAATATATGGAAATTACAGGAAAAAGATATGAACAAATAAAACAGAGTGATGAATATAAAGGAATAAAAATAGGAAGATGGAAGGATAAATGTCGTCAAGACTATAGAAAAGAAAAATTAAGTAAAGAAAAAGAAATGATATTAAGAAGTTTAGGCGAAACATTTAAAATTAGAGAAAATTTATCATTTGAAGAAATGATAGAAATAATCAAAGAATATATGGAAATTACTGGAAAAACATATGAAGAAATAAAACAAAATGATGAATACAAAGAAATAAAAATAGGTCAATGGAAAAGTAGTCGTCGGTATGATTATAAACGAGGAAAATTAAGTGAAGAAGAAGAAATGATGTTAATAAATATTGGTGAAACATTTGAAGATAAAAATTTATCATTTGAGGTAATGATAAGATTAATCAAAGAATATTTAGAGAAAACAGGAAAAACATATGAAGAAATAAAGTATAATGAAGAATATAAAGGAATAAAAATAGGGAAATGGAAAGATAGATATCGTGTAGATTACAAAAAAGGGAGATTAAGTAAAGAAAAAGAAGAGATATTAAGAGAACTAGGCGAAACGTTTGAAAATAAAAACTTATCATTTGAAGAAATGATAGGACTAATCAAAGAATATTTAAAAATAACTGGAAAAACATATGAAAAAATAAAAAGTAATGAAGAATATAAAGGAATAAAAATAGGAAATTGGAAGAATAGATATCGTAAAGACTATAGAAAAGGAATATTAAGTAAAGAAAAAGAGTTAGCATTAAGAGAATTAGGCGAAACTTTTCCAAATGTTTATAGAGTACCAAAAAGCTCAACAATACTAGTTAAAAATGCTAATTTAAGTATACCAAGTAAAAAAAGATAAAACTAATATTACAAATTTGTAATTAAAAATATTAGTTTTTTTTGATATAATTTTATTGGTGTGATAAAATAATAAAGAGGTAATATTATGGAACATAATTATAAAGGATTAAATAGTAAAGAAGTAAATGAACGAGTAAAAAAAGGATTAACAAATAAAAATAAAGTAGTTCCAACAAAAAGCATTTTAAAAATAATAACAGATAATATTTTTACTTTATTTAATTTATTAAATTTTATTTTAGCTCTATTAATATTTTTTGTTAGTTCTTATAAAAACTTATTATTTATGGGTATTGTAGTATGTAATACTTTAATAAGTATGGTTCAAGAAATAAGATCTAAAAGAATTGTTGATAAATTATCAATTATTACTTCTTTAAAGTCTAATGTTATAAGAGATAATAAAATTGTTAATATTGATAATGAAGATATTGTAATAGACGATATAATTATTTTAAAAGCTGGCAATCAAATTGTAACTGATTGTATTATATTAGAAGGTAGTGTTGAAGTAAATGAAGCTTTTATAACTGGGGAATCTGATTTAGTAAGTTATAAAAAAGATGATGAATTAAAATCAGGTAGTTTTGTAGTAGTAGGTAAAGTAATAGCTAAAGTAATTCATGTTGGTAATGATAATTATGTTAATACGATAAGTAAAGATGCTAAATATGTAAAACCATTAAATTCTATATTAATGAATTCTTTAAATAAAATAATTAAATTAGTTTCTATATTTATTGTTCCATTAGGTTTATTATTATTTTTTAATCAATATAATTTAGATAAAAATTTAGAATCTTCAATTGTTAATACCGTAGCAGCTTTACTAGGTATGATACCTGAAGGATTAGTTTTATTAACTAGTACTGTTTTAGCTGTTTCCGTAATTAGATTAGCTAGATTAAATGTTTTGGTTCAAGAATTATATTGTATTGAAATGTTAGCTAGAGTTGATACAATTTGTTTAGATAAAACAGGTACTATTACGAGTGGTAAAATGGAAGTAATTGATGTTATAAAATTAGAAGATTATGATTTAAATGAAATAATAGGTAATATAGTAAATACATTAGATTCTGATAATGCTACTAGTGATGCTTTAGGTAATTATTTTAAAAAATATGATAATTATAAAGTTATTAAAAAAATACCATTTTCACCAATTAATAAATATAGTGGAGTAGAGTTTGAAGAAGGTAAATTTTTAATCGGAGCTCCGGAATTTTTATGTAAAAAGAAAATAAAAGAAGTTATTGATAATCAAGAAAATAGAACATTATTAATAACTAAAGATGATTTACCAATTGGTATTATTGTTTTGAAAGATGAAATAAGAAAAAATGCTAAAAAAATGTTGAATTATTTAAAAAATCAAAATGTTGATATAAAAATTATATCTGGAGATAATTTAAAAACTATTAGTAAAATAGCTAATAATGTTGGATTAAATGTTAAAGGAATTGATTTATCAAAAGAAGAAATTGATGATATAAATAAATATAATGTGTTTGCAAGAGTAGCGCCAATAGAGAAAAAGAAAATAATAGAACAGTTACAAAGTAACAATCATTTTGTAGCAATGACTGGTGATGGAGTTAATGATGTTTTAGCTTTAAAACAAGCAGACTGTAGTATTACTATTAAAAGTGGGACAGATGCAGCTAGAAATGTAAGTCAATTAGTTTTGTTAGATGATGATTTTGATGCAATTCCAAGTATTATAAAAGAAGGAAGAAGAACAATTAATAATATTGAAAGAAGTGCTACTTTGTTTTTAGCAAAAACAACTTATTCATTTTTATTAGTTTTAATATTTATGTTTGTAAGTTTTAATTATCCTTTTGAACCAATTCAATTAACTTTGACTAACTTTTTTACAATTGGTGTTCCTTCATTTATTTTAGCTTTAGAGCCTAATAATAATCGAATTAAAGGTAATTTTTTAATTAATGTTTTTAGTAAAGCTTTACCTGCTTCATTAACTATTGTATTAAATATTATTATCTTAGCTATTTTAGGTAATTTATTTAAATTAAACAATAATCAAATATCAACATTATGTGTATTAATGACTGGTTTTACAGGGTTTTTACTTTTATTTAAAATATGTTATCCTTTAAATAAATTAAGATTATTTTTAATTATTTCATTGATAATAGGGTTTATAACTACGATAGTTGGGTTTAGAGAATTTTTCTCATTAACTATTTTAAATTTAAAAATGTTTATTTTTATCTTGATATTAGTATTTATATCGACTATAATATTTAGCTTGATGAGTATTTTTGTGGATAAATTAATTAAAAAATATCCTAAGTTGTTTAAGGAGTGATTATATGTTTATTACATTTTTATTTGGATTAACAGTTTTATTAGGTACTATTATTATATTATTATTTAAAAGAAAGAAAAAAATATCAGAATTATCTATTAGTATTGCTTTTAGTGTATTATTTTGCTTAATATTTTTAGAAGTAATACCTCATACATTAGAACATATTAATTATTTTAATATGATAATATTTGCTTTAATAGGATTTGTATTATTAAAATTATTAGATATATTTATTCCAGATCATGAACACTCTAATCATAAAGAACATGTTTTTCATATCGGATTAATGTCTTCTATTGCTTTAATTATTCACAATTTGATTGAAGGAATGATTTTATATTCTACTTTAAATAAAAACTTTAATTTAGGTATTTTATTAGGAATAGGTATTGGTTTACATAATATTCCATTAGGAATGGTAATAGGTAGTACATTAAAAGATGCGAAATATAGTAAAATAAAAATAATTTTAATAAGTTTTGTAATATCACTATCTACTTTTATTGGATCATTTATATTATATTTGATAGGTGATGTGAGTGAATTCTTTATTGGAGTTATGTTTGCTATAACATTAGGAATGCTAGTATATATTGTATTTTTTGAATTACTAGAACATTTAAAACATCAAAATAAAAAAAATAATATAACAGGATTTATAATAGGAGCTTTGATAATATGCATAAGTTTAATATTTCATCATCATTAAAAGATTATGGCATTATATTTATTATATCTAGTTTAATAAATAGTAGTATATTAATTTATTTAACGACAGGCTTTATAAGTTTAAAATATTTATTATTTGATTTAACTTTATTACTTTTTATTTATAGTTTCTCATTTTTAATTAAAAAAAGAAATTTATATTTTTTAATATTTTCTATTGTTTTAACTGCTATTTGTACAATTAATTCATTATACTATAATAATTTTAATGACTTTGCTTCAATTTATTTATTAGAAGCTTTCGTTCAAGCGTTAAGACTTCCTTCTGAAGCAATAACTGGAACCTTTAAAATAATTGATTTTATTTTTCTTTGGCAAATAATTTTAATGATTGTTTTATATAAGAAAAGTAATAAAATTAAAGATATTAATATGTTTAAAAAAAGTTTTATATTTTATTTTACTATTTTAGTAATATCTTTATTAACAATTAATTCTAATGATATATACAGGTTAAAACATGATTGGAATAAAGCTTATGTTGTAAGAAATTTAGGTGTTTATAATTATCAATTAAATGATATATTTTATGTAGCATCTAAATTTATGTGTCCAAAATGTGGATATACTGAAGCTAAAGAAGAAGTCGAAGAGTTTTATAGTAATAAAGAAACTAAAACAAATGAATACACTAATATATTTAAAGATAAAAATATTTTGTTTATTCATTCTGAAAGTATTCAAAGTATGTTTATAAATGAAACTATAACACCAAACCTATATAAATTGAAAAATGAAGGAATTTATTTTAATAATTATTATTCTGAAGAAAGTGTTGGAACAAGTAGTGATACCGAACTAGCTATTACTAATTCATTACTTCCAATAGGAACAGGTACAGTATTTACTAGTTATGATAAAAATGAATATAATTCGTTAATTAAATCATTTAAAAATAATGGTTATTATACTTTTAGTATGCATGGTAATACATGTAATTATTGGAATAGAGATAAGATGTATCAAAAAATAGGGTATGATTACTATTATTGTTACGATTATTATGATTTAACTGAACAATTAGGTTTAGGATTATCTGATAAATCATTTTTTATTCAATCAGCTGATATAATTAATAATTTAGAATATGATAAATATTATGGAACTTTAATTATGTTATCTAATCATACTCCATTTTATACTGAAGGTATTGATTTCAATGTAGGAGATGCTGAAGGTACTAGAATAGGGGATTATATTAAATTAGTTCATTATGCTGATGAAGCGATAGGTGAATTTATAAATAGAGTAAATCTTGATAATACAGTATTAGTTATTTATGGTGATCACGATGCGAAATTTTCCCAAAAAGAATATGAAGAATATTTAGGTAAGAAAATAGATTTTTATGAATATGAGCAGTTGACTAAAGTTCCTTTAATAATTTGGAGTAAAGATATTAAACATCAAGAAGTAGATAAAGTAATGGGAGCTATTGATGTTATGCCTACTATTGGTAATATGTTTGGTGTTGATACAAAATATGCTTTAGGCAATGATATATTTAGTGTTGAAGACAATATTGTAGTTTTTCCAAATGGTAATTGGCTAACAGATAAAATATATTATAATAATCAATTAAGTGAATATAAGATGTATGAAAGTGTAGATTCTAATTATATAAAAGAAAAAGAAGAATATGCTGGAAATTTAATTGAAACATCAAATAATATAATTAGGTATAATTTATTTAGTTAAATAATATAATGAATTATAGAAAAAATAATAAATTAGTTAAAAGTACTTGCTAAAACAAATTATTTTTGCTATAATTTGTTTGTACGGGTCTATAGCCAAGTTGGTAAGGCATGGGACTGCAACTCCCCGAGCGTCGGTTCAAGTCCGGCTAGGCCCTCCAATATATAAATAAAACTTACAAGAATTAATGTAAGTTTTTTTTCTAATATAATATTTTTTAATAATTAGCTGTTTTTTCAACACTTAATTAATCAATATTGATAGCTATATCATAATGATTTAAATTATGTTAATTATCACTGGTAAAGAATTTGTAATAAGCAAATTTATCAATTATGGTACAAAAAATTTAAAATTTTATATATAAAAATGATATAATAAAAAAGGTGATAAATAATGACTACAAAGCAATTAGCCAATTTTTTTAATGAAGTTAATATTCATTTAAAACAAAAATATGGAACTGATTTAATGACACTTATTCAATTAGGATTAACACCTGAAGAACTATTAATATGTATTTTTCAATTTAATGATTTATATGAATATGTTAAAAGTAATGGAATTAGGCAAGAAATCATTGATATTTTAAATTATTGTTGTAGTAAAAATATTAAAAATGTCCCTGATGAGGATATAGCATTTGCTAAGAAACCGGCATTGAAAACATTTAAACAAGGTGGAATTCTAAACGAAGAGGAATTAAAACAAGTATTTGAATCTTTAAGGAAAAATAAAAGTTTGTTTGATCAAATATATCGTGATAAAGTTTGGTTAATCGAAACTAATATTGGTAAAAATCCAGCTTTAAAAATAACCGATTTTAAGTTATTTCATTTATTGGGATTTAGTCAACCAGAAATAAAACGTGATTTTGATAATATAAAAAAAATATTACCTACTTTAAAATTTGAGGATATTAACTCATTTTCATCACTATACAATGTTTTAATGTTATTCATTGAAAATGAGCAAACATTAATTGAACATGCTTTAGCAGGTGATTTAAAAGCATCTTTTAATTTTCCGAAAATAAGAATAAAGAATTATGTTTTTGAAAGACTTGGTTTGATTGAAAGAAGTTCGGGGGTATTATTTTATGATAAAAATAAAGATGAAAATCCAACTTTAAAATTAAAATCTGATATATTTTTATTAAGAGATTTAATTAGAAATTATAAATTAGATTTTATTTTTAATGGTTATCGTTTTTTTGAAGAAGATAGTTTAGTAAGAAATGCAGAAACTATTTTCCTCAACGAAGAAGGAGAAAATGCGCATTTTTTAACTAATCAAGAAGCTTCGATATCAGAAAGAGTCGGCTCATTTCATCCAAAAAAATTTGAATATGTTATTAAAGAAATACCTTCGGGTGAGCAACTGAAGTATGCAGATGATGTAGTAGAATTTTCGATGGAAGATAGAAAAGAAATGGCTGATAAAATGATTGAAGCATTTCCTCAATTAGATAAAAGTCATTTAGAAGATTTAGGAGAACATAGAAAATGAATTTATATGAATATGAAAATGAATTATATGATAAAGGTATTAAATATATTGGAGGTGTAGATGAAGTTGGTCGTGGTCCTTTAATAGGGCCTGTTGTTGCTAGTTGTGTTGTATTACCAAAAGATTTTGTATTAGAAGGTTTAACAGATTCAAAAAAACTATCCGAGAAAAAAAGGAATTTATTTTATGATTATATAATTAATAATTCTTTAGCATATGCAGTAGGTATTGTATCACCAGAAGAGATAGATGAAATAAATATTTATGAAGCAAGTAG
>ERZ1643251.1338-NODE-1338-length-28302-cov-7.346267_pt1 | contig 28302 bp, 27 predicted proteins | sample MGYA00579261_ERZ1643251 | MGnify/ENA primary metagenome ERZ1643251 (study PRJEB29033, sample SAMEA4952267) | chicken gut metagenome | biome: Broiler Chicken; feature: Gastrointestinal Tract; material: Caecum | place: Ireland | collected 2018 | study: Broiler... | reverse complement strand
CAGCGCCCAGGATATGGTGCCGGTGGGCCAGATCATCAAGCCGGTGCTGGATCAGATCAATGACATGGCGGCATCGAAAACCGGCCTTTCCGGCCTCTCCAGCGGCTTTTCCGGACTGGATCAGAAGATCCACGGCCTGAACCGCTCGGACCTGATCCTGCTGGCCGCCCGACCGGGCATGGGCAAGACCTCCCTCGCCCTGAACATCGCCCTGAATGTGGCCAAGCAGAACAACGACAAAGCGGTGGCGGTGTTCTCCCTGGAGATGAGCAAGGAGCAGCTGGTGACCCGGCTGCTGTCCTCCGAGGGGCTGGTGGAAAACGGCCGGCTGACCAACGGACGGCTCAGCGCCTCCGACTGGGGGAAGCTGACCCAGGCCGCCCGCACCATCAAGCAGACGGATATCCGCATCGACGATAACCCCCTGCTGACCGTGGCGGACATGAACGCCAAGTGCCGCCGGATCGAGAACCTGGGCCTGGTGGTCATCGACTACCTCCAGCTGATGACCTCCTCCGGCGGCAAGAGTTACGCCGGAGAAAACCGTCAGCAGGCGGTCAGCGACATTTCCCGTATGCTCAAGATTATGGCCAAGGAGCTTAATGTGCCGGTGATCTGCCTCAGTCAGCTCAGCCGTGCCAACGAGAAGCGGGAGGACAAGCGCCCCATGCTCTCGGACCTGCGTGAATCCGGCGCCATTGAGCAGGATGCGGATATTGTCATCTTCCTCTACCGGGAAGACTACTATAAGGATGACACGGAAAACCAGAATATTGCCGAGTGCATCGTGGCCAAGAACCGCCACGGTGAGCGGTGCAAGCTGCCTCTGCGGTGGATGCCGGAGTACACCACCTTTAGCACCGTGGAGATGCGCTTTGACGAGGAGTAAGCCCCAGGGGCCGACAAGAGGGAGGAAGGCATGGCAGGCATGATAGAATACTATGTGATGGGCGCGGCGCTGTGGATCCTGGCGGCGGCCTATATGGTGTGGCGGATCCGCCGGAGTATGCAGCGGCTGCTGCCCACCCCGCCGGAGCTGACGTGGCTCATTTACCTGGTAATATTCACTCTTTTTGCCCTGCCTACCTCATTTGTGGGCCGCTGGAACAGGACTGCCGGCATCGTGCTGCTGGCAGTGGCCTTTGTGGTGAGCCTCATTTTGTCTTACCAGGCCAATACCCGTTACCGGGCATGGCTGAAGGAGGAAATGGAGAAGCGGGAGGAAGAAGAGGCGGCCCAGCAGTGAGGGTATGGGGCGGTTTTCTGCTGTGGCTGGCGGCGGTATGGCTGCTGCTGCGGTGGATCACCCACAGAAAACGCTGGGAGCGGCCCCCGGTGTGGGAGCTGGGCACCCTGGTGCTTCTGGCTGTCCTCCCCTATGGCTGTCTGGTGACGTGGCGGTTTTTCCAGAGTCCCAAGGCCAGGCTGACAGCTATGGCCGTTTGGGCGGCCGCAGGGGCTCTGCTGGCAGTGTGGCTCTGCCGGAGGTATCTGTTATGGCGGCGGGAGAGCCGGAGAAAGGATGAGAGGATGGAGAACCTGCGGGGATTTCCCGCCATGGAACGGGCACTGGATTTCTGCCGGGCCCACCATATGCTGCCGCCGCCCGGCGGCGTGATGCTCTGCGCCGTGTCCGGCGGCAGGGATTCCATGGCCCTGCTCCACTTTCTCAAAACGGTGTCTCTCCGGGAGGGCTTTGCCCTCCATGCCGCCCACTATAACCACCACCTGCGGCCTACGGCGAACCGGGATGAGAACCTGGTCCGGCAGTACTGCCGGCAGCGGGAGATCCCGCTGACCTGCGGCGGCGGCGACGTGGCCGCCTGGGCCCGGAAGCAGGGAGCCTCTGTGGAGGACGCCGCCCGGACTCTCCGCTACCGGTTCCTGGAAGAGACAGCGGACGCTGTGGGAGCGGAGCGCATCGCCACTGCCCACCATGTCCAGGACAACGCGGAGACAGTGCTGCTCCACCTCCTCCGGGGCTCCGGCCTCCGGGGATTGGGAGGCATTCCGCCGGTGCGGGGCCGGATCGTCCGACCCTTCCTGGAGACGGATCGCCGGGATATCGACGACTATGTGGCCCGGGAGGAGATTCCCTACACGGAGGATGAGACCAACGCCGACACCACCTATACCCGCAACCGCCTGCGCTGGGAGATTCTGCCTCTGCTGGAGGAGGCTTCCCCCGGCTGTACCGGCCGCATCGCCGCGGCGGCGGGGCTTCTCCGGGAGGAGGAGGCCCATCTGACGGCGGAGTGCAAGGCCCTGCTTCCCTCGGAGACAGGAGATGTTATCCGCCTTCCCGCCACCCTTCTGGGGCAGCAGGATGCTGCCATGAGGCGGAGGCTGGTCCGGGAAGGGGCCCGACGGCTGGGTGGGGAGCTTACCGCCCAGCAGACCCAGGCGGTGCTGGAGCTGGGCAGCGGCGGATCCCTGGATCTGCCGGGGGGCCTTCAGGCCTTCCGCCAGAGCCATCGGCTGACCCTCCGCCGCCTGCCGCCTCCGCCGGAACCTTTGGTCCTCCGCAGGGGGGAGCAGACCTGGAACGGCGGCGTTGTCCGGGTAGAGGAGACGGTGCAGTGGGAACACCTGCCGCCGGGCTGCGCTCTGGCGGCGGAAAAGGTAAGCGGACCTTTGACCATTGCACCCTGGGACGGTACCGGACGGCTGACGGTGGAAAACGGCAGCCGCACCGTCAAGCGCCTTTTTGCTGACCGGAAAATCCCCGCCCACCGGCGCGGAGAGCACCCGGCCCTGTACGACGGGGCGGGACGGCTCCTGGCAGTGCTGGGGGTGGCGGCGGACTGGGAATTCCGGCCCCGGCCCGGGGAGCGGGCCATGACCGTGGTGTGGGAAGGGGAGGAGCGCAGCCATGAATTACTGTAAGCACTGTATGATCCCCACGAAGGAAACGGCATGTCCCCTGTGCGGGGAGGAACACCTGTGGCCGGTTTTACCGGAGGACCCCTGTTTTGCCGCTGAGCTGGAGGGGCCCTGGTCCGACATGTATGCCGACCTGCTGGAGCAGCGGCAGATTCCCTGCCTGCGCAAGCAGGTCTGGGGTATGGACTGGACCGCCATCCTGGGCAACCGGCTGGCCAGGATGAGCTTTTATGTACCCTATGAGCGGCTGAGCGACGCCCAGGAGCTGGCTCAGGCCCTTTTTGCCCGGAATGGGACGGAAACTGAGGAATAAAAGGAGAAAAAGATATGAGTATGATGGATCAGGACATCCTGAAGGTACTGTATACCCAGGAGGAGATTGCGGCCCGGGTCAAGGTGCTGGGCGAGCAGATGTACGAGGATTTCAAGGGCAAGAACCCGCTGTTTGTCAGCGTGCTGCGGGGCGCCTTCATCTTTATGGCGGATATCGTCCGGGCCTGCCAGGTAAAGAGCGACGTGGAATTTATCGCCGTGTCCTCCTATGGCAACGCCACCACCAGCTCCGGTGCGGTGCAGATCACCCACGACATCCAGCAGGATATTTCCGGGCGGAACCTGGTGGTTATTGAGGACATCCTGGACAGCGGTAATACCCTCAGCTTCCTCAAGCAGTATTTCCTCACCAAGGGAGCGGCCTCTGTGGCCATCTGCACCCTGCTGGATAAGCCCAGCCGCCGCACCAAGGTGATTACCGCCGACTATATTGGCTTTACCGTGCCCGACGAGTTTGTGGTGGGCTACGGCCTGGACTACTGCCAGAAATATCGTAACCTCCCCTACATCGGCGTCCTCAAGCCCGAGGTGTACAGCGGGGAGTAACAGGCCGCCCGCCGGGCGGCAAAAACAGCGGGCGCCCCGTGGGCGCAAAGGAGTGTTGGATTTTTGACCAAGCAGACGAAACGGCCCGGCATGGGCCTGTACTTGATGGCCATGATCGTGCTGCTGATGGCGTTTTATATCTTTTCCGGCAGCATGAATACCCCCGGCATCACCTATTCCCAGGTCCAGGACCTCTTTCAGGACCGGCAGGTCCAGAGCTTTTACGTCAAGGACGGCACGGACCTCTACCTCCATCTCAAGGACGGCTCGGTGGTGCGCAATGAGCTCAGCAGCGTGACCATCTTCCGGGAGGACCTGGGGGATCTTATTGATCAGCAGCGGGCCGATGGTATCCTGGTGGAATACGATTACGCCCCGGTATATGTCCCGCCCTGGTGGAGCGAGATCTTGCTGTATGTGGTGCTGATCGGCGTGATATTCCTGCTGTGGCAGTATGCCATGGCCAGGGCTCAGGGGGGCGGCGTGGACCAGGGCCGGAAATTCGGCCGGGCCCGGATCCGCTTTGGCTCTGATAACAAGAAGAAAGTGAATTTCACCGACGTGGCCGGCGCCGACGAGGAGAAGGAGGAGCTCCAGGAGATCGTCCAGTTCCTCCAGGACCCCAAGAAATACCTGGACCTTGGCGCCCGGATCCCCAAGGGCGTGCTGCTGGTGGGGCCTCCGGGTACCGGTAAGACCCTGCTGGCCCGGGCGGTGGCCGGGGAGGCCGGCGTCCAGTTCCTGTCCATCTCCGGCTCCGACTTTGTGGAGCTGTATGTGGGCGTAGGCGCCAGCCGTGTCCGGGACCTTTTTGAGGAGGCCAAGAAGGTGGCCCCCGCGGTGGTGTTCATTGATGAGATCGACGCTGTGGGCCGTCAGCGTGGCGCGGGCCTGGGCGGCGGCCATGACGAGCGGGAGCAGACCCTCAACCAGCTGCTGGTGGAGATGGACGGCTTTTCCGCCAACGAGGGCGTGGTGGTCCTGGCGGCCACCAACCGTGCCGACATTCTGGACCCCGCCCTGCTGCGGCCCGGCCGGTTTGACCGGCAGGTCTATGTGGGCCGGCCGGATATCAAGGGCCGGGAGGAGATCCTCCGCATCCATGTCCGCAACAAGCCTCTGGCGGAGGACGTGGATCTGAAGGTGCTGGCCCAGTCCACCCCCGGCTTTACCGGAGCGGATTTGGAGAACGTGGTCAATGAGGGAGCCCTGCTGGCCGCCCGCCGGGGCCACAAGTTCATTACCCGGGACGATCTCCAGGAGGCGGTGATCAAGGTCATTGCCGGGCCGGAGAAGAAAAGCCGGGTAGTGCCTCTCCACGAGCGCAAGCTCACCGCCTACCACGAGGCGGGCCATGCGGTGATGCACCACTGCCTGGAGAGCGTGGACCCGGTCCATCAGGTGACCATTGTCCCCCGGGGCCAGGCCGGCGGCATGACCATTTCCCTGCCTGCCGAGGACAAGGGTTACTACTCCAAGCGCTACATGGAAGAGGAGATCGCCGCTCTGCTGGGAGGCCGGGTGGCGGAGGAGCTGTTCCTGGATGACATTTCCACCGGCGCCTCCAACGACATTCAGCGGGCCACCAGTATGGCCCGGCGGATGGTCACTGTCTACGGCATGAGCGAAAAGCTGGGGGCGGTGAGCTTTGACTCCGGCCACGACGAGGTGTTTATCGGCCGCTCCATGGCCCAGGCCAAGAGCTATTCCGAGGAGGTGGCCGCCCAGATCGACAGCGAGGTGAAGGCCATTATTGACCGGGGCTATCACCGCTGCCAGGAAATGCTGGAGGCCCACCGGGCCCAGGTGACAGCGGTGGCGGACTACCTGCTGGAATACGAGACCATGTCTGCCGAGGACTTTACCCGGGTCATGGGCCAGCCCAAAGCCACCCTTTCCCAGGGCTGATCCCCAGAAACAAAAAAGAGCCGTACCATTGCTGCAATGGTACGGCTTTTATGCACAGCAACACACATCGCGGCCCGGGGCCGCCGTTACGACAGGGCAATGTAGCGGTCTTCCGCGTCCCGAAGGGCGGTAGTCAGCAGCTCCACAGCCTTGCGGATCACCACATCGTCAGAGCTGTACTGCTCCAACAGGGAAATAGCCCAGTCGACCTGGCCCACCAGGATGGCGTACTCTTTCTGATAATCCATATAACGACACTCCTTTTCGCTGTGCCCGCCACCTGGCGGGCGGGTGACTCACGGGACGGGCGGCGCCCGTCTGCCTGCCAGCCGGGCAGGAACGGAAGAACGATGGAGGGGGGAAAAGGGCGCCTTTCCGGGGAAAGGGGCGGCCCCTGTCGCTCTCTGTCGTCAGTATAGGACAAGGAGAACGGGGAATTTTGTAGAATCCTGTCCGTTACAAAAATTTTGCAGAAAACAGGGGAAAGGAAGCGCCGGGGAAAACACTACTTGCGGCGCAGGGGACGGGAGACTATAATCAACATATAGTGGTTCCCGCTGATTTCCCCAAAGGTCGGTATGTTTTCTGCCCTGGAGAAAAATTTCAGACTTGCAGACTGTGTCCAGGGGAATACGGGGAGTCCTTTCCGGCGAAAAAGAGGATCCGGGCAGCCCGGAAAACGGGCGGCCGGATCCTGGCGGGAAGGCCGTGGCAGCTTATGTAAAAATCCATTGCACCAGCAGAAGGAGCCCCAGCCCCGGCACCCCCAGGATCCCCACCACCAGGGCGTTGAACAGATTCAGCCCCAGGGAAAGGCCTGTCAGGGGGGCGGCGGCGTTGAGCAGCAGCAGGGCCCCCAGGCCCAGCAGGGTGTTGAAGAGTACCTTCAGGGCGATTTTCAGGGGGGCGGAAAAGACCTTGGCGGAAATCAGCAGCAGTACAAGGACTGCCCCTGCCAGCAGCAGGGTGGTGGTCATGTCCATCGGCCCCTCCCGCCCGCGTGGGCTGTAACGGCGGTGGCGGAACAGGCCTCCAGGTCCTTGATCTGCCGCAGCAGATAGTTCATCCGGGACTGGAGAGCCCGGATCTCGAAGATACAGGATTCCGTCAGTTCCGGGTCGCTGGTGTAGTCAAAGGCCGCAAAGGCGTGGCTGAGCGCCTGCTGGGTATCCCGCAGGCTTGTCTTGAGCTCCAGCAGGGCCGGGCCGTCGGTGGGGCGGGTACGGATGGGGGAGATGCGTTTCATGTCAGATCCCTCCTTGGTTTCCAGTCTACGAACAGTTTGGACAAATATGCCTGGTTTTATAACCAGAGGAGGAAAAAATCCCCGGCGGAGGCCGGGGAGAGGGAGGCGCCATGCACGAGGAATATATGCGGGAGGCCCTGATGCTGGCCCATGAGGCCGCGGCAGCCGGGGAGGTACCTGTGGGCTGCGTCATCGTCCGGGAGGGCCGGATCGTAGGCCGGGGCCGCAACCGCCGGGAGGAACGCCGGCGCACCTCCTCCCATGCGGAGATGGAGGCCATTGCCCAGGCCAATCAGGTCCTGGGCTCCTGGCGGCTGGACGACTGCACCCTGTACGTCACCCTGGAGCCCTGCCCTATGTGCGCCGGGGCTATTCTCAACGCCCGGATCCCCCGGGTGTACTACGGGGCCCGGGACGATGTCATGGGGGCCTGCGGCGGGGTGCTGAATTTGTTTATGGAGGATTTCCCCAACCGGCCCGCCCTGGTGGGAGGGATCCTGGAGGGAGACTGCCGCCGGGTGCTGGAGGACTTTTTCCGGGGCCTGCGGGGGAAAAAGGGGGACACCGGAGCTGCGGCGCCGGAGATTTAATACTTTTGTAATAATCTTGCGCTGTTTTTTGTAACAACCCCCGGGTATCATAATACTTGCAAGAGACAATAACTTCTTTTCATCCAATCTTCCAAAACATAACCACAAGAGCGAGAGGTACTCCCCTCTCGCTCTTGTGGTTTTATTACGATCTTTCGGCAGGACGCCGTATGCCGCTGCTCGATCAGAATGTCGGTGCTTGTTATACCTCCGGCTCTTCCGCCGGCTCCGGCTTTTGGGCCGGCGCCTGGGGCGTATCCCGCTGGAGCAGCAGGAATACCGTCAGCACCAGGGCACAGCCTCCCAGCAGGAGGGCCTGGCCCAGCCCGCCGTCAGCCAGGGAGGCCAGACACAATATCACCGCCAGATTTGCCACAGGGGTAAAGCCCCGGGGGCTGCTCTCGCCCCGAAGGAAGCCTGCCAGCTGGGAAAAGGCGTAGGCCGCCATGGCGGAAGAGAGCACCGGCAGCCAGTACCGTGCCAGCACCGGGTCGTCCGCTGCCGGCAGATAAATGGCCAGCACCAGGAATACTCCGAAGAACATGGCGGGCAGCAGGGGGCCTACCGTAACCTCACCGCCGTCGCGCATCTGCTTGCCCAGCATCAGAATGCAGCCGCCGGATACGGCGCCGGTTACGCCTGCGGCGATGGCCGCCACGCCCTCGCCGCCGCCGCTGCCAAAGCCGGACATAGCCATCAGCAGGCCACCTGCTACCAGCAGCAGGCTTCCGGCGGCCAGGAAAACTGTCTCTTTGTCAGGGGCCGCAAAGCGGCGGGAGAAGGGAGCCTTGGTTTTGTCCAGCTTCCGTATACGAAGGAGCTCCCACACAACCAGCAAAGCCAGGCATACCACCAGGGCCGTGCCCGGCAGGGAGGGAAGGGACAGCCCGGTTTCCGGGTCAAAGCCGGTCATATTCTGGACCAGCCGCAGGAGAAACAGCACCAGACCGGCACACCACAGCCGACCGGCCCGCAGCAGTAATGTATGTTTCATGCGTCATATACCTCTTCATGAGAAGTAAGCGGCCAAGGGGCCGCCAAAGCCGGCGCTGCCTGGGAAATTTTGTCTCAGAGCCGCGCCGCTTCTCCAGTATAGCACTGATTGGAGACGTTGTCATCATTTTTTGGACAAGCGCTTCATAAACTGGGGGAGAAGGGGAGGGTGTACCAATGGGAAAACACATGGGAATTTCACTGGTTTTGATGTTACTTCTTTTTTTCACCGCCTGGCTATGGGGCGGGCCGGACCGGCCGGAGGACGAGGAGCCGCCGGCAAACACCGCAGACAGCGCCGACGATGCCGGGCAGCCGGAGGACGGGGCGGACAGCGCCGCCTCCGGTCGTGACGCCGGAAAAATGCTGCGGGTGCTCATTGACGGAGAGCTTCAGGAGATGGACATGGCCACCTATCTCCAGGGCGTTGTCCGGGCGGAGATGCCTGCTTCCTTTGCTCTGGAGGCCCTGAAGGCCCAGGCGGTGGCCGCCCGGACCTATACCCTCTACCGGATGGAAAACGGCGGAGCGGCAAACCATCCGGAGGCGGATGCCTGCGACGATATCAATTGCTGTAAAGCCTATATAACCGCCCAGGAGGCGGCGGCAAACTGGGGAGACCAGGCGGCGGCCTATGAGGCCAAGATTGACCAGGCGGTGGCGGAGACCGACGGGGAGTGCGTTTTGTATGACGGGCGGCCTATTCTGGCGGCCTTCCACTCCTCCTCGGCGGGAGCTACCCAGGACGCTGCCGACGTGTGGACCAGCAGCCTGCCCTATCTCCAGAGCGTGGAGTCTCCGGAAAATGAGGACACCGTCCCCAACTACCACTCCACTGCCAGCTTTTCCGCCTCTGACCTGAAGGCAAAGCTTCAGGAAGCGCTGCCGGAGGCCAGCCTGACCGGCGACCCCTCCACCTGGTTTACCAACATCCAGCAGGAGTCAAACGGCACTGTCACCAGCCTGACGGTGGGAGGCGTAACGGTGAAGGGCAGCCGTCTGCGGACCATTCTGGGCCTGCGCAGCGCCTGCTTTACCATTTCTTTTGATGGTGATACCGTGACCTTTTCCGTTACCGGCTATGGCCACGGTGTGGGGATGAGCCAGTACGGGGCCAATGTCCTGGCCGCCGACGGCATGGATTACCGGCAGATTCTGGAGTGGTACTACACCGGCACCACCGTGGAGCCCTATCTCCCGGCAGCGGAATAAGCCGGCGGCAAAGGGGGCATACTTTTGGGGGAGGTGAGAACCTATGGCGGAAAAACGGCGTTCCCAGCCGCCGGAGCGAAAGCCCGGCTGGCCCGATGGGCCGGACGATGTGATCAACCGCTACGGGACCTATGAGGTCCAGTCTACCTGCGGCATGGAAAACGACTTCCCCATGATCGCCCAGGGGCTGCCCCGGGAGGGCGGCAAGCCAGGAAAAAAACTGGTGCGGCGAGAGGGCAACAGCAAATCCTCCCAGCCGGAGCAATAGGACGGCGGAAACGCCTTCCTGCTGCGGCGGCAAAAAAGGGAGGGGACAGAATTCTCTGTCCCCTCCCTTTTCCTGTTTGGTCAGAAGAGGTTCCTCTTTCCTGTTCGCTTAGAAGGGTTTCCCCTGCCGGAGAGGACCGTTATTCCTCCGCCGGGGATCGCCCTGTGTGGCCCTGTTTCCCGGACAGCACCAATGGCGCTGCCCCTTACGCCGGGGAACCCTCCTCCAGAGGAAGGTACATATCGTACCAGGGCACGCCGCCGTGGACCGAAGCCGCAATGCCCAGGTTCTTGAAACCGAAGCTCTCATAGTAAGCAATCTTGTGTTCCCGGCAGGTGAGGGTCACCGCCAGACGGTGTTCCCGCCGGGCCTGCTGGATCAGGGCGTTCAGCAGCAGCCGGCCATAGCCCCGGCGCTGAAGGTCCGGGTGGACCGCCAGGCTGAATACGGACTGATAGGGGTTTTCCCCGCTGTGGCAGCCCACGTCGGCAAACATCTCATCTTCAATGGTGGGCTGGCCAATGGCCGGGCCCATGCAGAAGCCTACTACCTGGCCCTTCCGCTCCCCCAGCAGCACATGGCCGGGATAGGCGGCGATCCGTGCCTCCATGGCCTGGAGACTGGCGGCCTGTTCCGGCGGGAAGCAGGCGGCCTCGATGGCGGCGCAGCGCTGTGCGTCCTCCGGCCGGGCGGGCCGGATCACCAGGGGCACTGCCTCGTCGGCAAGCTGCTCCAGAAAATCCTCGCTCTCCCGGATTTCCGCGCCCACGTTGGCCATGTCCCGGAGGTTGGCTGCCTGGATCTCCTCGGTGTTGGAGGAGCAGCAGTCGGCAAGGACCACCACATGGTAATCCGGAGAAATGGCGTCGTAGCAGGAGGTGCGGATGCAGTTGGGAGTGGTGGTGCCGGAGAGCAGCACCGTGTCCACGCCCAGGCGGCGAAGCAGCAGATCCAGCTGGGTGTGGAAAAAGGCGGAGTACCGGGGCTTGATAATCTCATAATCCCCGGCCTGACGGCCAAATTCCGGCGGGTTTTCCACAGAAATGGGGCCGCTGCTGCCGGGAGTCAGGGGTTTTCCGCCCTGAAGCCAGACCTGATAGCGGGTGCTTTCCACATCGCTGCCGTCGGCGCGGTAGGTGCGGTTGATGAAGATAACCGGCACCCCTGCCGCCCGGCAGCCGGCGATCAGACGGGCGCAGGCAGGGACCGTGGCCCGGGCGCCCCGGATGCATAACGAGGATTCCGGGTTGAGAAACCCGTTTTGCATATCAATAACCAAAAGCGCGTATTTCACAAGCATAACCTCCTTGGACAAATCAGATCAGGAACCATTCCGCCGCCAGCACCACCAGGCAGCACACAATGGCCACCTGGAAAAGGCTTCCGCCAAACCAGGAGAGCAGGCACCCGGCGATTAGAGCCAGCAGCCCCGCCAGGGGACTCTGGGTAGCGTCCACAATGGCGGGAAAGGTCATTACCGCCAGGGTGACATAGGGGACATAGTAGAGGAAGGACCGCAGGGTGCGGCTGCGGATCTCCCGGCGGATCAGCACCAGAGGCGTTACCCGGATCAGGTAGGACACCGCCGCAGACACCAGAATGTAAAGCCAGATATTCATGAAGCAGCCTCCTCCGTTTCCTCATCCTTTACCGGGAACAGCAGGGCCGCCGCCAAAGAGATCACCACGGTGAGGATAATGGTTTTTACGCCGGAGGAGAGGCCCGCCAGGGCCTCCCACCGGGCGGCGGCGTAGCTGAGGGCAAAGCTCAGCAGCACCAGGCCTCCCACGATTTTGCTTCGGCGGGAGGGGGGCACGATAATGGCGATAAACATACCGTAAAGGCCTACGCTCAGGGCGCTGACCAGCCGCAAAGGCAATACGTTGCCCATAATGACGCCCAGACAGGTGCCTACGCTCCAGCCGGGGATGGCCACCGCCATGGCCCCGTAGGTGTACCAGGGGTTCAGCCGCCCCGGTACGGCGATGGAAATACCAAAAATCTCATCGGTAACATCGAAAGCGATCAGCATCCGGTGGCGCAGGGGGGTGTCGGGGGAGAGCTTCTGGCTCAGGGAGCAGGACATGAGAAGGTACCGGGCGTTGGCCACCAGAGTCATGATAGCCACCTCCCACAGCCCCGCCCCGGCGGCCACCAGGGAGAATACGGCGTATTCCCCGGCAGAGGCGTTGTTGGTCAGGCTCTCCACGAAGGCCTGGAAGGCGGTAAAGCCGGCGTTCCGGGCGGCAATGCCTAAGGTGAAGGCCACCGCAAAGTAGCCCAGGGCAATGGGAATGCCGTCACGAATTCCGGCGCGAAAGCAGGTGCGATTGGTTTCCAAATATGTCACAACCTTTTTATCAGGAGTGGGGGAGAACGATTCCCCGATCACAGGGAAGGGAAATAAGCCTGCATTATTATACCGCATCCGGCAAAATAGTCAATAAAAAACCACCATGCGGCCTGTTTCCCACCCGGAACAAGGAGGAGAAAAGGGGACAATCCCACTTAAAGTAAAAGCCGGCTGGAAAAGGCCGGCGTATGCCGGGGTCACCGCTGGAAGGGGAGAGCGGCGTGTCCGGAGGCCGCGGCGGTCCGCTGTATCGGGTTTGGTCCCGGAGACAGCAGGGTGGTGGCCTGCCGGATGTGCAAAAAGGGCACAGCAGAGGGCAGCGACACAGCAAAAGGGCCTCCCTTAGGGAGGCCCTTTTGTTTTGGAAGGATTTAGTCTTTCACACCGTACAGGGTGTAGTACTTATTGCGGATATAATCCAGGAAATACTTACTTTCGATCTCTCCGCCGGTAGCCCGCCGCATCAGATCCATGGTGGGGTAGGTAAAGCCGTATTGGTGAATATTCTTCCCGAACCAGGTGTGAATATCTTCAAAGCGGCCCTGAGAGACCTGGGTATAGAAGTCGGGGATCTCCACCAGGACCCGCTTGAGCAGGGCACCGTCAAAAATATTGCCCATGGGATAGGACTGGAACTTGCCGAAATCCTCTGTCCAGTGGATATCCTGCAGGCAACCCTCCAGGTCGTTGGCAGGCCGGATGCCCAGGGACTCTTCATACTTGTCGTTCCACACACGGGAGAGGTCCTTGAAGTCCAGCTTCCGGTCAAACATATCCCGCTCCAGCTCAAAGCGAATAACGGGGTGGATGCTGTATGTCAGCTCGTCCGCCGAGGTGCGCTTGAAGGAGGGCTTGACCTTCAGTGCCGCCCGCAGGAAGGTGTCCTTATCAACGCTGCGCAGCTTGGGAAAACGCTCCTGGACGAAGGGATAGAAGTACTCCCAATATTCCGGGGAGCGGCAGATGATGTTTTCATAGAACCGGCTCTGGGACTCCTGGGCGCTGCCCTTCATGCCGCCCCAGATACCGGCCTTGACCACCTCGTCAGAGGAGCCGATGGTGTACAGGGAATGGCCCATCTCGTGGGCGCCGGTAAACAGGTTGTCCAGACCGGGGTTACCCAGGGAGGTGGTTACACGGGAATCCCGGGGACCCACGGTGCCGCTCCAGGCGTGGACGATCTTGGCAAAGCTGGCCTTGTCGGCGGTATAGCCAAAGCGGTGATCCTGATACTGGATCAGCGCGTCCACGTCCGCCACGCTCTCATAGAAGGTGTCCAGGATGGAATCGTCAATATCCTGGCAGGCGGGGACGACCTTAAACATGATCTCGCTGACACCCCGCTTGAGCTCGCCCAGGAGCTTGCCGCACTCCTCTACGGTGAGATCTTCGTCATAGGTGTTCATAATGACTTCCAGGGGGTGCTTGTTGGGATCAATAAACTGGGCCGCCTTGTATTTGAGCTCAAAGTACTCCTCCAGGGCGGGGCGCCAGATCTGGTAATCCTTGGCGCTCCGGGCAGCGTGCCATGCGGCGTCGCAGCGGAAGTGGGAGTCGGAAATCTCCTCCTGGAGGGAGAGAGGCAGCTTGGTGCTGCGGTCAAAAATATGCAGGAATCTCCGGACTACGCCCCGGTCCAGGTCAGTGTCCAGCTTGCTTCTGTCCACGCCGTGGAGGTACTCTGCCAGGGCATGGCTCTCGTCGGTGGTAAAGAGCTCCGCCTGCTTTTTGGACATATAGGTGCTGGATTCCACCCGCCATTCCCGGCCGGAAGGGGGCATATAGGCGCTCATGTCCCATTTCATAAGATCCAGCAGGCCGTCATAGATCCGGCTTTCATAAAGGATTTCCTTAGCGCGTTTCAGGGCGTCATTCGTGTTGGAAAAGGTATAAAGCATTCCAATATCCTCCGCAGTTTATCGTCAGTGGGTGGTAAGGGATGAAGGGGTAATCATTCGTTTTCAAACACCTTGGCAGTCTTGCGCTCGCCGAGGATGTAAGCGTAGCCGCCGGGATTTACTGCGCTCATCATGCCGCGCATCATGAGAAATACCGTCTCTTCACAGGGGGCATACATCTGCTCGATAACCTCCAGGGAGAGGGGGTTGCGGATCGTAGCCATCAGGGTTCCCTTGGGTACTACCTTGTTCAGCAGCTCCGGGCCGCACTCAGGATAGAACATACCGCCGTTACGGGGCCGCAGAAGAGGCCGGTCCTGCAGGAAATACTGCTTTTTGGGCAGGATGGGCTGGCCGGGATAGGCGCCGATGTACTTGAGGACGTTGAATACACCCTGAACCGACAGGGCGTTCTGATCAAACGTCAGGTGCATGCCATGACCCACCTCTGCAATAATGGCGGGCTTACCCAGGCTCAGCATATAGTCGGTAAGACTGCCGGCATAGGAGCTGAGCGCTCCCGCAGGCTTGCCGCCATACATATATTCAAGGCCATAGGCCTTTCCCATTTCAACGCCTTCGTCTACATAGTCGCCGCCGTTGAGCTTGAGAAGGACATAATTGATGGCGCAGCCGAATTCGCCGCCATGCCAGTCAATCAGGTAATCGGCCTCGTCACACAGGGGGGAAATGGTAGCCGCCAGCTGCTCGGTAAACCAACCCTTCAGATTGCCGGGATAGGTGCGGTTCATATTATAGGAATCCAGCGGCGTGTTCCGACGGTTCCATTCAAAGGCGACAGGATTCTGGCAGGGGACAGCCACAATGGTGCCGCTGAGCTGATCCATATCCACAGTTTCCAGTACCTGACGAATTACCTCCAGCCCGGTGGGAGCGTCTCCGTGGGACAGCGCGGTCAGCATCAGCGTGGGGCCGGGCTTGGCTCCGTTGATGACGTGAACCGGGATTTCCATCTGAAGGCCGCTGGCCATACGGCATACCGGTAAGGTGAAGTATGCGCGGGTACAGCTGGCGACCTTGTGGCCCTGAATCGTTACCTCGGACATCGCAATAACCTCCTGATATTATATAAAATTTTGGAATCGCTGATAGTGTATAGCCCCTGGCGGCTAAAAAAGGGGCGGAAAGGCCGGCATCAATGCTGGCCAAATTGTTCCTGCATGAGCTCGATAAAGCGCACGGCGGGCTCGGTAAGACAGGTTTCCTTTTGGTAGATAATGCAGACATCCCGCCGGGGATCCGACTTGGCAATGCAGAAATAGTCAATGTTGGGAACAGGGGGGCCCAACTTGACGAACAGCTCGGGCAGCAGAGTGATCCCCAGGCCGCGGCTGACCATCATCTGAGCCAGTTCCACTCTGTCGCACTCAAAACCGTAGGTGGGAGAGAACTCTTCCATTTCACACAGTGTGCGGACAGAGTGCCCCATATAGGAATTGGGGCTGAGGGTGATGAAGGGCTTGTCCCGGACATGGAGCAGGTTGATGGAGGGAAAATCATCGCCGTCCTTCTGGGAAAATCCCTCTACCTGATAGGAGGAGGGAACAGCCAAAAGAATCCGCTCAGAATTGATAAACACGCTTTGATAGCGCACAGTGTCCGGCGCTACGTCGTTGACCATCAGATCCAGTTCCTTTTTTTCCATCCTCTGGTTTAGGTCAGAGACGTATCTCTCCACAATGTGCAGCTGGCAGTCCGGAAATTCCTGAGACATCTTGGCGGTGATATACGGCAGCATGAAGGTGCTCCTGTGGGGAGAAATACCAATATAGAGATGAGACTTTCCTTCGCTTACCACGGCGGATAGATTCCGTCGGATCTGGGATTCTGAGAGCAGAGCGTCCTGGGCCCACGCCACGTAGAGCTTACCGGCATAGGTAAGGGAGACCGGGTTTGTTTTTCTGTCAAACAGCTGGACCCCCAGGTTGTTCTCCAGTGCCTGGATACGCTGACTCAAAGTCGGCTGGGAGATATACAGCTGCTGGGCTGCCCTGGTGAAGCTGCGCTCCTGGGCCACAGTGACGACATACCGCAATACATCTGAATTCAAGCTGCTTCCTCCTGTTCCATAAATTCTTGAGACCATTATATACGCATTGTTTTATTATTGCAATATGCAATAATACTTTTTTTAAAATCCGGTATTATTCCAAAGGGCAATATGAGGGTGTATCATAAATCATCTAATAATTATAATTTTGATTTTCAATGGAATAAAACGCATATTGCAAAATATTTTCACATATTGTCTAGTAATAACGAAATTTATGCCTAAAATTTGTCTAATAAATAAAAATAGCAAGAACTCAAATAGGACTTTACTATGGCATACTTGACAAAAACAAATGGCGGTGATATAGTGGGCACCACTAGAAACAGCTAATAATTTTGCAGGCTGACTTCTTTTTTAGCTTACGTTATTGGATTTTCCAATGATGAAGACAAAGCGAAAAAGAGTTGCCGGAGCCTGCTTCTGCATTGGTTGCAAAGTGGAAACTTTACAAAATATACCACACGTTGAAGGAGGAAATTGCAATGCCTACTGTCACCATCGCGGGTATCACCGCCCAGCCGAAGCAGAGGGTCTATGGGACGATCCCTGTTACCACCATGGCCAATGGCCTGGATCTTGCCATTCCCGTTCATATCCTGAACGGAGCCAAGGAAGGTCCCGTCCTTTTCATGAACGCCCTTTCTCACGGTGACGCTACCACGGGCTTTGACTGCATTCGCCAGACCCTGGATCAGGTGGATCTGGAAAAGCTGTCCGGTACCATTGTGGCCGTCCCCTGCGCCAACCCCGTGGGCTTTGAATGGGATTCCCGCAATACTCCTGTTGATTGCTATAACATGAATCGTTCCTATCCGGGAAATCCTAAGGGATGGTTTACGGAGCAGTGTGCTGCGGCGGTTGCCTCCATCTGCAAGGATGTTGACTGCCTGATCGACTGGCATGGCGGCGGCTATGGCACCGCTATCAACTATGTCCTCATTAACCGCGCGGAAGGCGAGCTGGGCAAGACCATCCGTGAGCTGGGCTTTGCCTACGGCCTGACCTATGTGTACGATGGTCCTCCGGCCGGCCCCGCCGCGGCATATGCCGGTACCCTTACAGATTATATGATCAGCCTGGGCAAGCCTGCTATCGTTGCCGAAGTGGGCACCGGAATGAATCTGCCGGTGGACATTGTTGCCACCAGCGTCCGGGGTAATTTCAATGTTATGAAGAAGCTGGGCATGTATCCCGGCGAGCTGGAGCTGCCCCGTGATCAGTATCTGTGCGTAGAGCGGCCTCTGACCAGACCCAAGAAGGGCGGTATGTTCTACCCCATGTGCGGCCCTGAGATGCTCAACCAGTCCGTACCCAAGGGCACGGTTATTGCGAAGATCGTCAATCCGCTGACCATGGAAGTGGTGGAAGAGATGCTGGCGCCCTGCGATGAAACGGTATTCCTGATGATCCGCGGCACAATGACGAAGGTGCATCCCGGCGATTACGCATACATTATGGCGAACAAGGCCAATGCGGAGCATATTGTCAACGAGTAACTGGTAAGCGGAAATGTTTTCTGTCCGGCATCCCCAGAGGGATGCCGGACAGAAAAAAAGATAGTATGGGGCAGGCATTACAAGAGAAGCGGTTTCATCAAGGAAGGTAAAGAAAATGGTTTGATTCCAGGAAGGGACACGATTTATGCTACGCTACATTATAAAACGCTTGCTGCAGACAATTCTTGTGCTGTTTTTGGTTGTCACCCTGGTGTTTGTGCTGATGCGGTGTATTGGTGACCCCACCAAGCTGCTGGTTAGCCCGGAGGGAAGCTACGAGGATATTGAGAACATAAAGGCTGCACTGGGATTGGATAAACCTGTCTATGTACAGTATATCGATTATATGCGCGGTATCGTAACCGGTGATTTCGGCAGTTCCTATTACTATAACCGCCCGGTTACGGATTTGATTTTTGAACATTTACCGGCTACGCTGCTGCTGGCTGGCGTAGCGGTTGTGATCGCTGTCCCTCTGGCGATTTTGTTTGGCGTGATTGCGGCTGTCAAGCGGAACACCTTTTTGGACAATATTGTTACCACGTTGTCCATTGCGGGACGTTCCTTGCCCTCCTTCTGGCTGGGGCTGCTGCTGGTGCTGCTGTTTTCCGTTTTCTGGAAAGTGCTTCCACCGTCAGGATATGGACAACCCAATCAGCTGATTATGCCGGCCATTACATTAGCGGCCGGCCTTTGCGCCAGCATTACCCGGTTTACCCGTTCTTCCATGCTGGAGGTTATTCGGCAGGACTATATGACCACCGCCCGGGCCAAGGGCGTGTATGAGAAGAAGGTCATCCTGCACCACGGCCTGCGCAACGCCCTGCTGCCCGTGGTCACCATGCTGGGGCTCCAGGTGGGCCATCTGCTGGGCGGCTCCGTGGTGGTGGAGTCCATTTTCGCGTGGCCGGGCATCGGGCGCATGATGGTCAGCGCGATCCTGACGTACGACTATCCCCTAGTACAGGCATGTAGCCTGACGATGGCGGTTGTATTTGCGCTGGTCAATTTCGTTACTGATATGCTCTATACAGTAATCGATCCCCGCATTCGATACAACTGATGGGGAGGTGTGATCGATGAAGAAAATAGGTGAGAAATTCAAAGGGCTGGCGGTCCTGAAAAAGAGCACGCTGACGGCAAAGATCGGTCTGATCGTCGTGGTGATCTGGATTATCTGTGCCATTTTTGCCCCTCTGCTGGCGCCCTATGGCATGGACGACAAGGACATTACCATGCGCCTCACACCTCCCTGCTGGGAGGACGGCGGCACCGTGGAGCATATTCTCGGTACCGATGAGATGGGCCGTGATATTCTCAGCCGGCTGCTCTACGGATCCCGGGTTTCCCTGATCGTAGGCATAATGGCGGTGGTGGTGTCCCTGATTATCGGTACCACGCTGGGCCTGATTTCAGGATATTTCGGCGGTAAGGTGGATACGGTAATCATGCGCCTTGTGGACGTCATGCTGGCCTTCCCCTTCATATTCATGGCCTTGTGCCTGATGGCGGTGCTGGGCAGCAGCCTTACCAATGTCATCATCGTGCTGGGTATTACCGGCTGGGTGCCGTATACCCGAACGATACGCGCCCAGACCTTATCCCTTCGGGAGCGGGAGTTTGTCATAGCGGCACATACGGAAGGATGCTCCCATTGGCGCATTATTTTCAAGCATATTTTACCCAATGTCATCGACAATGCCATTGTGCAGGGAACGCTGGAAATGGCAGGCGCTATTTTGTCTGAAGCGTCCCTGACGTTCCTGGGGCTGGGCGTTCCGCCCTCCATTGCTACCTGGGGCGGGATGGTTGCCACCGGCCGGCAGTATATATTCAATGCATGGTGGCTGACGGCCATCCCCGGCCTGTTTATCTTCCTGGTCTGCTTGTCCATTAACTTTGTGGGCGACTGGATCCGGGATGTCCGGGATCCCCGGCTGCGGGGCAGCGATTAACTCTATCCTATTGGGGGAGAACGGCGAGGAAAAGAAAACCGGACCGCAGGTGGGTGTCCAAGCGCCTCCGGACCGGCGCGCAGATTACTTGGAAAACAGCGGCCTGAGCGGCTGTTTACACAAAAATCATATCTAGAAGGAGGATACCCCATGAAATTTCGAAAGAAGTCTCTTCTTGCACTGGCGCTTGCTTGCGTAATGGCCTTCTCCCTGCTGGCTGGTTGCGGAGGCAACAATTCCAACACAGGCAACAATGCGTCCACCGGAAATCAGGGCGGCGACGCCGATACTGGGGACAGCGGTGAAAAAGTAGTGGTTATGGCGCAGTCTGCTGATACCAATACGATGGATCCCCACCGGGCCTCCGGTGATATTGGTGCTAATATCTACCGTAATATCTGCGAAAGACTTACTACCTTTGATAACGACGACAAGCTGATTCCGCTGCTGGCTAAGAGCTGGGAGCAGGTTTCCGACACCGAGTGGCTCTTTTACCTGGAGGAAGGCATTTCCTTTACCAATGGCGAACCCTTTAACGCGGAGGCGGTCATCTACAACCTGGACCGGGCGGCCTCCACTGAGTATCCCCGCCAGTCCTTTGAGTATACCCAGTACTACGACCACTGCGAGGCGGTGGACGAGTACACGGTGAAGATCGTGCTCAACAGCCCGGACCCCCTGCTGCCGGAGCACATATGTGATATCGGCATGCTGGCCCCTGAGCACAGCGCCGAGATCGGCGAGGAGGCCAACAGCTATGACATCTGCGGCACCGGCCCCTATATCCTGGAGTCCTGGGAGGCGGATCAGCAGGTGACCCTGGTGGCCAATAAGGACTACTGGCGCGGCGAGCCCCAGGTGGACAAGTATATCATTAAGACCATTCCTGAGGCCGCTACCCGTGTGGCGGAGCTGCTGGCAGGCAATGTGGACATCATTTACGATGTGAACTTTGAGGATGTTCCCATGCTGGAGTCCCAGAATACCGTCCACATTGACCAGGACGTGACCCGCCGTGTCTGCTACATTGCCTTCAACACCCTGGATTGGTCTCCTGCTCCTGAGCTCCAGGATGCCCGGGTGCGCCAGGCCATGAACTATGCGGTGGACGTGGACGCCATTGTTGAGAGCATCATGGGCGGCTTTGCCACCCCCACTGCTACCTGGTACCGCAGCGACTTCCCCAACTATGATCCCTCCATTGAGGGCTTCGAGTATAATCCCGAAAAGGCCAAGGAGCTGCTGGCCGAGGCTGGTTATCCTGATGGCTTCTCCATCAAGTGCCAGGTTTCTGACGGTTTGATGGCCAAGTCCCTGGAGGTGGCCCAGGCTGTTGCCTCCTATCTGGAGGAGGTTGGCATCCACATGGAAGTGGTGCCTGTGGAGTACAGCGCCATCCGCAATATCCTTATCAACGGCCAGGATTCTCAGAAGGCGGAAGGTACCTTCCTGTGGAGCTGGGCCTCCAAGCCCAGCCTGGTGGAAAGCTGGCTGACCGGTATTGTCCATTCCACCGGCATGACATCCTACAACGCTATCCCCGGCTATGACGAGCTGGTGGACGAGATCCTTGCTACCACCGACCTGGAGGAGAAGGCTCCCCTGTATGAGGAGTTCCAGCGCAAGCTGGTGGAAGATCCCCCCTATCTGTATCTGTTCCGCCAGCATTCCATCTACGGCATCAGCAACCGGCTGAACTGGTCCCCCAACGATTATCAGTATATGCTGGCTTACGAGATGTCTGTGAACTAAACTGCCCCATCGACAATCCCTACCCCGGAGACGCCGCCTGGCGGCGGCGTCTCCGGTGCTGATAGAAGGAGCGCTGCTTTGTGAATAAGATTTTGGAAGTAAAAGATCTGCGCGTCGTTTTCAAAAACGATGGCAAAGAAAATACCGCTGTGGACGGCGTGAGCTTTGACGTCGAGCGCGGAGAGGTCCTTTGTATTGTCGGCGAATCCGGGTGCGGGAAAAGTGTGACCTCGCTGTCCATCATGCAGCTGGTGGCAACGCCTCCCGGCAGATACGCCGGCGGACAGATCCTTTTTGAGGGCCAGAATATTCTAGGAAAAAACAACAAGCAGATGGGGAAGATCCGGGGAAAGAATATCTCCATGATCTTCCAGGAGCCCATGACCGCCCTGAATCCGATCCATAAGATCGGCGCTCAGATCTCCGAGGCGCTCCGCATCCATGATAACTACGAGAAAAAAGACGCCTGGAAGAAAGCGATAGAAATGCTGGCGATGGTGGGCGTTCCTGATCCTGCCCGCTGTGCCGCCTCCTATCCCCATCAGCTTTCCGGCGGTATGCGGCAGCGGGTGATGATTGCTATGGCGCTGTCCTGCAATCCCCAGCTGCTGATTGCGGACGAACCTACCACCGCTTTGGACGTGACGATTCAGGCCCAGATCCTGGATATTATTCGCAAAGCGAAAGAGGAACGGGGCATGACCGTCATATTTATTACCCATGATCTGGGTGTTGTGGCGGAAATCGCGCAGCGGGTCATTGTCATGTATGCGGGCAAGATCGTTGAGGAAGCGCCCTGCAAGGACCTTTTTGCCAATCCCCTGCATCCCTACACCCGGGGACTTTTGCGGTGCATTCCCCGGATCGACCAAAAGCAGGGCGAGCTGGATATTATCACCGGACAGGTGCCCGCGCCCTCCAATGTTCCCAGCGGCTGCCGGTTCCATCCCCGCTGCCCGAACTGCATGGGAATTTGTAAGGAGAAGGAGCCCCCGCTGGTTACCGTAGAGGGCCGCAGAGTGGCCTGCCATCTGATAAGCCAAGGGACCGTGGCCCAGGAGGAATCTGTATGAGTCAAGATGTAGTGCGTTCCCAGCCCCTGCTGGAGATTGAACATCTGAAAATGTATTTCCCCGTCTACGGCGGCGCGCTTTCCCGGCTGCAGGGATATGTGCATGCGGTGGATGATGTGAGCCTGACCGTCAACCAGGGAGAAACACTGGGACTGGTGGGAGAGTCCGGTTGCGGCAAATCCACCCTGGCACGGACGATCATGCGGATCAACCATCCCACCTCAGGCGCCATCCGTTTTGAGGGGCGGGATATCCTGAAGCTTTCTCCCAAGGAGCTGCGGAGCCTTCGCAGCGAGCTGCAGATTATTTTCCAGGACCCGTATTCCTCCCTGGATCCCCGCATGACCATTGGAGAAATCGTCAGTGAACCTCTGATCGTGGCCGGCGTCAAGGACAAGGCGGAACTGCGGAAACGGGTTTTGCAGGTGTTTGACGTGGTCAACCTGCCGGAAGCTTATTATGACCGGTATCCTCATGAGTTTTCAGGCGGTCAGCGCCAGCGGGTCAGCATTGCCAGAGCCCTGGTGATGAAGCCCAAGCTGATCCTGTGCGACGAGCCGGTATCCGCTCTGGACGTATCTATCCAGTCCCAGATCCTGAATCTGCTCAACCGGCTGCAAAAGGAATTTAATCTTACCTATCTCTTTATTTCCCATGCTCTGAACGTGGTGCGGCATACTTCAGATCGTGTGTGTGTTATGTACCTGGGCAAAGTGATGGAGCTGGCTCCCTCTGAGTCCATTTTTGAAAATGCCTGCCACCCCTATACCAACGCGCTGCTTTCGGCAATTCCCATTCCCGATCCTACGGTAAAGCGGGAACGGATCATTTTGTCCGGTGAGCTGCCCAGCCCCAAGGACCCGCCCAAGGGCTGCCGCTTCTGTGTGCGCTGCCCCTATGCTACCGAGAGATGCGCCCAGGAGGAGCCGCTGCTGCGGGAGGTGGGGCCCGGCCACTTTGTGGCCTGCCATCTTCGTGGAGAAGGCGGACGCTGAAGCAGCGCCGCCTGATATAAGAACCGGATCTACTATGGCCCGGAAGTGAAGGAGGAGTATCTATGGCACAGCAGGAATGGCTGGAGCAGGTATATAGGGTCATCAATTCCTATTATGATAAGCCCCATGATCAAAACGAGCATATCGGCCGCATCCTTAAGCTGGTGCGCCAGCCCAGTATCGCCGGCACCGGCGAGGGCATTGAGGAGTGCGCCCAGAAGGTAATGGATTTGCTCACGGAAATCGGCTGTACGGACGTGCATCTGGAACGGTATGTCAAGAGCCCCGTTGTAATGGGAACGCTGAAGTCCGATGAGCCTGACGCACCCACCATTTTTATGTATGGCATGTACGACTGCCAGCCTCCTGAGCCTCTGGATGCCTGGTCAGTGCCGCCTTTTGAAGGTGTTATCAAGAACTATGCCCAGTATGGTGAATGCATGATTGCCCGGGGCGTGGCCAATTCCAAAGCGCCTCTGGTGTGTTTCCTGAATGCGGTGGACGCCATCAAGCAGGTGCTGGGCAGCCTCCCGGTCAACATCACCTTTGTGGTGGAAGGCGAGGAGGAGATGGGAAGCGAGAGCATGATCGGCTGGGTGGACAAGCACCTGGACGAGCTCAAGGCTTCGGAAGGCGTGTTCCTCAACGGGACGCGCCAGGATGAAAAGGGACGCCCCTTTACCATTTTGGGGAACAAAGGGGTTCTCTATCTGGACATTGAGGTCACCGGCGGCAAATGGGGCGGTCCCAAGGACGTGGATCTCCACAGCATGAACGCGGCCTGGGTTTCCAGCCCTGTCTGGCGGCTGGTAAACGCATTGGCGTCCATGCGCGATAAGGACGACAACATCTTGATTGACGGCTTTTATGATGATCTTCAGGAGCTGTCCCCGGCGGATGAGGCCCTTACCCAGCGGATGATCGATGTATTTGACGAGGAGATGTACCTGAAGGACCGGCTGACCGCTGATAAGTTCATGAAGGATCTTCACGGCGGCGAGGCTCTTCGGAATCTGCTTTGGAAACCCACCCTGAATATTGACGGAATTTGGGCGGGCTATACGGGACCGGCCACCAAGACGGTGCTGCCCCATAAGGCCTTTGCCAAAATCGACGTGCGCCTGGTGCCTCCCATGAAGGCTTCTGTCATGCTGGAGCGAATTCAGCGGCACCTTGAAAAATTTGGATTTGACGATGTGAAAATTACGCAGCGACAAGGAACTCCCTGGTCAAAGGACGACCCGGAGTGCCTGGCCGCCCGCGCCTGTATTGAGGCTATGGACCATTCCGGTTATCCGGATGGGTCCCCCTGGCCCATCTTTCCCGGAACTGGCCCCGCCTATCTGTTTACGGAGAAAGCGGGTGTGGCCTATGTGTCCTATGGCCTGGGCCAGTCGGGACGTATCCATGCTCCCGACGAATGGATGACCATTAAGGGTATGCGCGAGAACGAGATGTCTTGTGCGGCATTCCTGTATTATTTGGCAAAGCTGGCAAAAGAAGAAAAACAATAACAGGAGGTTATCGTTATGATTATTGATTCCCATACTCATATCCGTGAGGGAAAGGGCCAGGTTAAGGATTTCCTGAAGGCAATGGATGCCAACAACATTGATATGGCCATTGTCCACCCCATTGTCCCCGGCAGCGAGGATCTGGGCTACTCCGACAACGCGTTTGTGGGCAAGCTGGTAAAGGAATATCCTGACCGCCTGATGGGCTACGCCTGCGTGGTGCCCACTGAGGAGGGCGCCTGCGACGAGCTGCGCCGGGCTGTGGAGGAGTGGGGCCTGCGGGGCCTGAAGCTCCATCCCCCCCTGCAGAACTTCTCTCTTTTGGATCCCCGGGTGGGACCTGTTATTGAGACCTGTGCCGAGCTGGATCTGCCTATCCTGATCCACACGGGCCCCATCTACTCCCGTACCGCCCGTCTGGAGTACAGTGACTCCACTCCCATCGACAGCCTGGCCATCCGCTACCCCAATGCCAAGTTTATTATTGCCCATGGCAATCCCTTTACCCTGGATCCCATCATGGTGGCCAAGCACCCCAATGTGTACATGGATACGACCATTGTGTTCTCCCAGTGGCTGAATCTCTTCCCTCAGCTGGGGCCCGCTATTTATGAATTCATGCGCAGCGATGACCGCATTATGTTCGGCACGGATGCCAACCCCCTGCGTACCCATCGGTTCGCGGAGAATCTGGAGCCCCTGCTGAAAATGGATGTTTCCGCCGAGCGCAAGGAAAAGCTGCTGTGCGGCAACATTAAAAAGCTGCTGAAGCTGGCATAACCCATCCCTCTCACTTTGGGCACAGGGTGGAAAGCAAAGCCCTGTCAGTGCAGGTACTCCAGGTAAGGCCGTGTTCCTTCCTTCGGCCGCTCCCGCAGGGAGCCCTGGGCGGGCAGGCCTGCGCCGCCAGGCTGCCCGGGCGAATTGCTTGCGTCCGGGCAGCTTTTCACCCTGTGCCCTCGTATTGACTGATTTGGAGGCAGGTTTCATGAAAAAAACTTTGGAATTGAGCGACTTTCTTGATTATCGCTTCCCCTCCCGGCTGACGCCGTCCCCTGATAAGAAAAACGTGGCCTTTATTGTCAGCCAGGGCAGCTATCAGGATAATGGCTATCATGCGGATGTGTACGTATTTGACCGTGAAACCCGGGCGGTACGGCAGGCTACCCGGCGCGGGGATATCAAATCTGTTGTATGGGCAGATAATGAAACGCTGCTGGTAGGGGTAGGCAAGCACCCGTATCCCGCCCGGGACGGCAAGGAGTTTTCCTGCTATTATTCCATCCGTCTTGACGGAACGGAGGAGCAGGAGCGCTTTGTTATTCCTATGAAGGTGTTTTCCATGCAGCGCATCGATGGCCACCGCTACGCCGTGCTGGCCAACTATCATATGAACTGCCCGGATGACGCCGCTCTTGCCGAGGAGGCGGAGAGACAGAAAAGCTACCTTGTCTATGATGAGCTGCCCTTCCACTGGAATGGCCGCGGCTATATCAACAAGACCCGGCAGCGGCTGTATCTGTATGATGCGAATGACGCTTCCCTTACGCCCATCAGCGACGGGGACGAGGATATTGAATTCTATTCTGTCTGTGGGGATAAGGTAGCCTATGTGGGGAAGCACTATGGCTCTCAGAACCGCAGGACCTTCCTTAACGGCCTGGACATTTTTGATGTAGAGAAAAAGGAAAGTCGGCAGATTCTTCCTGATGATCAGCTGCGGATCCGCTATGCCGGCTATCTGGATGGGGAGCTGGTTTACTCCGCTTCTGATGGAAAGCGGTACGGCTATCCCGAGGAAAATCCGGTGTTTTTCCGCTATGATGAGGCTGCGGGCTGCGGCAAGGTATTTGCGAAAAATGAGTACAGCGCTTCCAACAGTGTCGGTTCCGACTGCCATCTGGGAATCAACGAGCGCATGGCGGCGGCGGATCACGGTATCTATTATCAGAGCACCCGGGGTGGCGATGCCCACCTCTACCATGCCGCTTTGACCGGCGAGCTGAGACAGGTGACCACGGAACCTGGTACAGTGGATGAGTTTGTGGTCTTTGATGACGAGATTCTCATGATCGCCATGCGGGGGGATCATATTGACGAGCTGTATTCCCTGAAGGAGGGCAAGGAAGAAAAGCTGACCTCCTTTAATGACTGGGTTGTGGATGAGCGGACCCTTTCCACACCGGAGCGGATCAGCTTTGAAAACGACGGCGTGACGCTGGAAGGCTATGTGATGCGGCCGGTAGGCTACGAGCCCGGGAAAAAGTATCCTGGTGTGCTGACCATCCATGGCGGCCATAAGTGTGCCTACGGCAGTGTGTTTTACCATGAGATGCAGTGCTGGGCCAACCGGGGCTTCTTTGTGATTTACTGCAATCCCAGAGGCTCCGACGGCGGCGACAATGATTTTGCCTATATCGTGGGCCGGTTCGGCGATGTGGATTACTCTGATATCATGCGCTTTACCGACGAATGCATCCAGCGTTACCCGGATCTGGACGGCGATCGCCTGGGCGTGGCCGGCGGCAGCTACGGCGGGTTTATGACCAACTGGGTCATCGGCCATACCAACCGCTTTAAGTGCGCGGTTTCTCAGCGGTCTATCTCCAACTGGGTGTTCCATTTTGGCGCGTCGGATACCGGCTATCAGGGAATGCTGTATGATACCAGCGGTGTCAATGAATTCTGGACGGATCTGGCGGCCTACTGGGATCAGTCTCCGCTGAAATACGCCCATAACTGCGTGACGCCCACCCTGTTTATCCATGCCGATCAGGACTATCGCTGCCCGCTGTCGGGGGCGGAAGAAATGTTTACCGTCCTTCAGTACAATGGTATTGAATCCCGGATGTGTGTTTTCAAAGGGGAAAACCATGAGCTCAGCCGCAGCGGCAAGCCGGTCAACCGTCTCCATAGGCTGGAGGAAATTATGGCCTGGCTGGAAGGACATCTGAAATAAGCTGAGAGTCCAATGTGCCGGGAACAGGCTGGAATCCCTGCTACCGCATTGACATGAATTGCCCCCGCCGCTCTTACCGGAGCGGCGGGGGCTGCTTTTTTGGGGGTATGAAAGAAAAAAGCCGCTGTCCAAAGGGACAGCGGCTTTGAAGCTGAAAGATATGAGATCAGCGCTTGCTGAACTGGGGAGCGCGACGAGCTGCCTTGAGGCCGTATTTCAATCGTCTGAGCGATGATTTTCCTTGATATTCCGGG
>ERZ1643251.1337-NODE-1337-length-28324-cov-7.215041_pt1 | contig 28324 bp, 22 predicted proteins | sample MGYA00579261_ERZ1643251 | MGnify/ENA primary metagenome ERZ1643251 (study PRJEB29033, sample SAMEA4952267) | chicken gut metagenome | biome: Broiler Chicken; feature: Gastrointestinal Tract; material: Caecum | place: Ireland | collected 2018 | study: Broiler... | reverse complement strand
GGTGACTTTCTCATCGGGGAGAAAGGCACCCGGGTGCAGGGCGGAGCGCCTGCATACTGGGGAGTGCAGAGAGGCAAAGCCCCTCGCATCCAGGAGAAAGTTGCTCGGGGGCGGAGGGGCGCAGCGCCCTCCACACTGGGGAGCGCAGAGGGGCTCCCCTCGCATAAAAACAAAAACAATCCTTGATTCCTCCGCCGGTCTGCGGTATACTGAAAAAAAAGAAAATAGGAGGAATCACCATGTCCGAAAAAAAACTGGGCCGCAACGATCCCTGCTGGTGCGGCAGCCAGAAAAAATATAAACATTGCCATATGGACTTCGATGAGAAGATCGACCACTTTCGCCGCGAGGGCCATACCGTGCCTAAGCGTTCGATGATCAAAACCCCCGAACAGATCGAGGGCATCCGCCAAAGCAGCAAGATCAACATCGCCGTTCTCGACCTGGTGGCACAGAAGATCCACCCCGGCATGAGCACCGGAGAGATCGACCGCATCGTCCACGACGAGACCGTTCGCCTCGGCGGCATCCCGGCCCCATTAAACTATGAGGGCTTCCCCAAGAGCGTGTGCACCTCGGTCAATGAACAGGTCTGCCACGGCATTCCCTCGGACAAGATCATCCTCAAGGAGGGCGACATCGTCAACGTCGACGTCTCCACCATCTATAACGGCTACTACTCCGACTCCTCCCGTATGTTCTGCATCGGGCAGGTCAGCGAGGAAGCCGAAAAGCTGGTGCGGGTAGCCAAGGAGTGCGTCGAGCTCGGCCTCAAGGAGGTCAAACCCTGGGGCTTTTTGGGCGACATCGCGCAGGTAATCTCCGACCACGCACACCAGAACGGCTACACCATCGTGCGGGAAATCGGCGGTCACGGCGTGGGGCTGCAGTTCCACGAGGACCCATGGGTCGGCTACGTCGGCAAGCGGGGCACCGACATGCTGTTGGCGCCGGGGATGGTGTTCACCATCGAGCCGATGGTCAATCAGGGCAGCTACCACGTCAAGATGGATTCCAGCGCCGCCACCGAGGTGGAGCGTGACTGGATCGTACTGACCAGCGACGGCAAGCTCTCCGCCCAGTGGGAGATCACCGTCGCCGTCACCGAGGACGGTGCAGAGGTATTGACCTATTAGTTTTAAAAAGAGGGAGACCTTCTGGTCTCCCTCTTTTGTTATCTCACCGGCATGGAGGAGCGGCGTTCCTGTTGGGCCGCTTAATATTCGCTATAAACCTCCACTTCCAATCCGGGCAGCTCATCGCAGGTGATGGTGTAGTCCTCCACATCGCGCGGAAAATCGACCTTCTTCTCGACATGAAGCAGGCGGTGTACCTTGGCGGAGGCGTACTGGCCGTTTCTGCAATTGTGTTTCCACCAGTACAGCTGCAGCACCTCCATGCTGCCGTCCGGGCGTGCCGACGAAGCGTCATTTTCAAACAGGGTGCGCAGAGCCTCCTTTAAGAGCGCGGCATCCTCCTCACTGAATCCGGTCTTTTCCGCCAGCTGGCAGTTGATGCTGCCGAAGGTGGTGTAGAGCGCAAATCCCACCCGGTGCTTGGAGCCCATGGTGTCGCTGGATTTTTTGCTTCCGGTTATGCTGTTGACGCTCTTGGTGATTTGCAGGCTGTCAATCGTGATTGGGTCCACACTGAATGCCGGGTGGATGGACACAGGTCCGCGGATCCCCACCGAAACCTCATCGTCCTTAAAAGCAAACACCTGTCCAAAGCTGCGCACGTCCATCCATGTCTCGCAGGCCGCCTTGGCATACGCTTCCCGATTCTTTGCCTTGGTGGCCGCCGACAGAGCCGGGCAGGCATCGGCTCGCTCCTTGAGGCTGTGGAACCCGTCGTTTCGCCGGTCATCCGACTGGACAAAGACGCTGGCGCCCAGGTCCATCAGGCGGTTGCGGATCTTCCGCTTGAGACAAACGTCCGAAATTTCGCCGTATCCTTCATAGGTCTCGCGCGGGCGATTGCCGTTGAGGGGATCGCCGTTTGGGTTGGCGTGGTGCACCGCGATTACCAGGGCAAAATCAATTTTGTTCTGCAATATTTCCATCAGTAGCTCCTCCTTTATTCCTGCTCAACAGGGCTTGTCTCTGTCTCTGCTTTTTGGTCTCCCGATTTGGAAGCCGCATCTTTAAAAAAGGCCTGCCGCTGGCTGGCGTACCCCAGCAGATACAGCTCGGTCAAGGGCCGATCGTTAAACTCCTCCAGCGGAATCCGGTCAATCAATTGAAGCATCAGGTCATTCTCGTCGATCTTCCCCTTTGCCTTAATCAGCGATTCCAGGTAGGGCTCCAGCTGCTTGCGCAGCAAGGCAAGCGTCCTGGCCGGATGCTTTGTATAGGCCACCTCATAGCGCAGAGCGTTGGTGGGGCGGACATTTTTTTCTCCCTTCAGGTAGGCGGCATACTGCTCCAGCTGTTCCGCGCAGGCCAGAATGCGGCCGAACAGGTAGCTGCGGTCACGACAGGTTTCGTCAAGGGCCATCGTATATTCCTCCTTCAAATTCCGGTGATAATATCCTCGTATCAGGGCGCAGGCGATGCTGCGGTTTTTGTTCGCCTCCCAGGGCTTCAGGGCAATGCCGTTGGAGGCCCGGTGCGCCGCCGCCAGCATAATATCCTTCGGAAACTTCCGCCGCTCGGTAATGCAGGGCAGCAGGCGCTCGATGGTGTGCTGCTTGAGCTTTTTGTCCACCTTGGCGCCGTAGGCAGCCGTCACAATGTCAGCCGGCGCGGGCGCGCCTTCAAAAGCCAGGGGAGTCCATTCTTCCTTTCCGTTTTTCCAGGTTCGCAGCTTGCGGTAACGCAGCTCCCATTGGAAGGTCGTATGCCAATCGACGATGTTGTCCATCAGGCGGGAGCCCTGCAGCTCCCGATAGTAGCAAACAGACAGCCGTCCCGGCGTTGCGGAGTCCAGGATGATCACACTGATTTTACTGTACGGTGTCAGGACAGCTCGGTATCCCTGCACAACCTTGTTAAACGCCGCGGCAAATTCCTCCCTCGTCCTGGGAATTCCCTCAACCACGCTGTCAACGCTCTCTTGCAGATTTTCCTCTTGGTCCAGGTTGTCGGCATCTGCATCCTCTGCGTTCTCGCCGTTGTATCCTCTCTCTGTTTCCGCATTCCCCTGATCCGGCTCGCTGCGTGTGCGCCCCTCCTGGCTGTCGTAATCTTCCTCCATGCCATCCATACCCTTCAGGCTTTTGCGGCCGCAGGCAATGAAGTCGCAGGTATCGGTCTCGACCGGCGGGACAGGCTCGTTCTCGGTTCCCCAAACCAGGATGGACTGGCTGCCGTTTTGCACTCCCTGCCGCCCTATCAGCCAGCGAAGGGCACTGTGCGCCTTCTGCGTTGTCTCATACCCGATGGAGAGCGCCTCCTGCGCGGTGCGGAACCGGCCGCGGAAGGTAAAATTGTTTTTGTCATTGCTGGAAATCAGTTTCGCCCGGTCGGCAGCATTTCGAATTTTGTAGGGGCTCAGCAGAGAAACCGGCATCCGCTTGCCCTGTACATAGCACACGCCGACATCCGCCAAGGTGGACAGATAATAGCCGGTATAGCTGTCCCAGACCGCCGGGTCCTCCGAAAGATCTTTGCCGCTCACCCGAAAGCGGACAAAGATTTCAAACTGGTCGCCGTTTGTCAGAGAGTGGAAAATTTCGGGCGCTTCCTCCTTTTTGCCGTTCCACTTTTTGAGCAGATGGCCCTCCTCATCCGCAAAGAGGATCCCCTCGTCGACCAGATCCCGGATCAGGCATCCTTTTTTCAGGTAGGCAAGGACAGCCCGCACCGGTTCTAAGCCGAACGGCGAATCGCACCAGGCCTGCAGCTGGGCGATGTACTCCTCCCACATCTGCTTTTTGCTGCCGCCCCATTCTGTGTAATCCCCTGCGATGTACTGCAGCTTGTCCACCAGCGGATGGGGAACCGCTTTGGAGGTGCGGGATAAAGACTCCTCGGTGCAGGGAATCACGGTGGTCATCTCTTTGCCGAAAAGAACATTGGCTGTGAGAAATTCACCGGCCTCCGAAAGGATCAGCTCCACGTTGACCTTCTGGGTAGTATGGGCCACCGGCAGCAGCACCGGGGCATCCCACCCGTACCGTATGGAAGCGGAGGGCTTTCCCACGTGCGGCAAATTTTTTTCATACACCTGATAGCATCGCTCAAGCCATCCCATCCTATTTCACCTCCTGATACAGGACGTCGCAGCCCTGCATATTTTCCCCCAGCACAAACGATTTGGTTCGCTGTTTGTGGATGGGTCGGATCACCGGACAGTCTTCCGGCCGGATAAATTGAATCACGCCGTCCTGCATGACAGGGCGCCACAGCCGCTCGCTCATCTGGCCGCTGCCGTCCTCGTCCGCATAGGTAATGCCGTGGAGCATCAACCCAAAATCGATGGGCGGCGTGCCGTCGTAAGCCCCAGGGCCTTGTCCAAATTCACAGGGCTCCACATACCCCTGGCACTCCCGTGTCCCCAGAAAAATGTCTCGCCGGCCGCCGCGCTCCAGCATCCGTTTGGCAATAAAATAGTGCTTGTTCTCGTTGCGGTCATCGCTCAAATCCGCCCTGTGCAGATTCCACTCAAAGTGCGCCTTGATCTGGTAGGAGACGTCGACCAGATAGGTGTAGATCGAGAGATCGTTGCTGCCATCGTTATACCGGATAGGCCGGATGCCCTTGGATTCGGTCTCGATGGGATTCATGACACGGATTGCGTCCGGCACCCAGATGAATGTAGGTTTCCAATACACGCTTTCCAGAATTCCCTTCACCGCCTGGTAGGTCGGAACCGGATAGCTGTGCTTCTCTCCCCCTACACGCGTTACGGGATCACTGAACAGAGCATACCGTCCCCAAATGCGCAGGGTAATCGTGTTGCTGTATTGCAAGAGAAATCTCCCCCTTTCTTAAAAATGCGATGATGCACTGACAAAATCAGTCCTGGCAGACCGGCTCAAGGGAAAGGCCCTTGTGCGCATCATAATATTTTTTCGGCAAAACCAGTGCGGCGCCGTCCAGAACGGTATGCCGCACATTTCGCAGTTGTTTATATTCGGACTGGCTGATGGAAACTACATAGGCCTGTAGCTCCCGCAGCAGGGCGGCATCCGCCAACCCTGACTGCAGCGCAAGCAGTTTTTCTTCTCCCTTTCCATAGGGCACAAGCACCGGAACGGTCTCGTCCGGGATGGCTGCAAAAGCCTTCTCCGCCGTACCAAAAGCCTGGCAGAGATCCTTCTGATTCTCCATCAATTTTCCGCTTCCCAGAAACGCAGAAACGCCCTGCCGGTTGCTCGTCAATAGATCTACCATCGTGGTGGAGATGTTGCCTTTCCCTGAAACCGGATATTTCATTTCCAATTTGTTGATTGTGAGATCATAATACCGTTTGTAATATTCCTGAATCATCTCGGGAGAGAGCAGGTCCTCCCCCTCCTTCAGCCCCGCCAGCAGCTCGCGGGTGATTCTTCGGCCCTTCTGAATCTCCGGCAGTCCGCTCAAATCTTCTCCCCTGCACTCAATCAGGTAAAGCGGGCTGCACGCTCCTTCTGCATTCCGGTTGTCGCGGCCGGCAGCCTGGACGATGCTGGGCAGGCCGGCTATGGCGCGAACCACTCCGGAAAAGCTGAGATCGACACCCGCTTCAAACAGCTGGGTGCTGACACAGATCAGAGGCAAACCGGCATTGAGGCGCTCGGTGATCTGCTTCAGCACATCCTCCCGGTGGCGCGAGCAAAGGCGGGTGGTCACGCAGTAGAGGGCAGTTTCCTGCGGGACAAGCGGCTTGAGCGCATCGTAGAGCTTGTTGACCATCTTTTTGGTATTGAGAATGACGAGGATGCTGCGGTTTTCTTTTTGCAGATCCATCAGAAAATTGGCAATTTCCGGGATGGTCATTCCTCCCTTCACCGCCGGCGGGATAATTCGTGTCCGCTTGAGCTCTCGGAAAAAGCGCTGATAATCCGGCACCAAATCAGCCTGGGGAGAAAAAATCAAGGGGTATTCCACCTGGGCAAGGGCAGGCTGTGTCGCTGTGCACAGAACAATCGTGCAGTCAAACAGGCGCGCGAGTGTGTTCAGCGCCAGATTGAGCAGGCAGGTGTGCTGCAAGGGCAGTGCCTGCACCTCATCCAACAAAAGTACCGAACCGGCCAGTGCAGAAAAGCGGCGGACATCCTGCAAGGGCGCTGCGAACAGGGCATTGAGCAGCTGAACCACGGTGGTGCAAATCACCGGTTTCCCTCTCCAGCGCTCACTGCAGGCAAGCCACTTTTCCTGCTTACCCTTTTCATCCTGCTCAAACAGGACATCGGAATGATGCTCCAGAACATGCTCCTCCCCAAGTGCCTCACGAATATGGTTTGCGTTCTGGTGAACGACGGACTTGTAGGGAGCAAAGTAAAACAGGCGCTGGACGTTCAGCCGCTTGGCCATCTGGAGGCCAAACCTCAACGCAGAGTAGGTTTTTCCTCCTCCCGTTGGCACACAGAGGCGGTAGACACCTGCCGGAAGGGTCTGTCCCGCCTGCAGACATTGATCGGAAATCTCCTGCCGCAGCAAGTCGATGGGGCGCTCCGCCTTCAGGGATTTGACAAACCTCTCCATCCGCTCTGCAAGCAGATCCCAGTTAGCCTGTCGCTGCTCATCCGAGGGAGGTGTCGGCAGCGGGATGCCATTCATAAAGCAGGCCGTATCGACGCAGTCGGCGTCCCGCAAAGCACTCAGGAGAAACCGCTGGACCATCCCCAGGCCAAACAGCTTCGCATCTGTGCGCTGTTTCGTCCCCACTTCTTCCGGCAGGATGAGCTCTGCTCTTTCTTCAATGCAAGAGAGTTCCTCACTCGCCTCTCGGAGAAGATTTTCTACTTCTTCCTCACTACAGCATTCTGAAAAGAAGGCTGCGATGCTTTCTGGATAAAGAGCTTTTGCCTGCTTTGAGTACATCTGCTCCAGCCAAGGCTGCCTGCCGTCCAGCGACATATAGTCATTGCGGCCGCTGTGGTGACAGCCGATGGCAAGGGAGATGAGCTGACCGGTCAAACGGTCTCCCTTTTCACAATGCTCCCAGATGTAGCGCATGCCCGCGGAGGAGTGGTTGACTCTTTCCTTGGTTCCCTCTTCGAGGTGGGTTTGTCCCGGCCCACTGGACTTGCCTCCATCATGCGGCAAGCCGACTACTTCTCCTGTTTTGGACAGGTTGGCAACCCGACAGTTCTTGCTGCAAAATACTGCCACATTTCTGCTATGCTCTTTCAGCGACTGGGTCGCAATGACTTCACCAGTACTGCGATCCCTCCTAACATGGGCAATCAATTCCTTTTCCATCAAGTCTTCCCCCATTTTTATTTTATTTATTTGTGTGATTAAATTAATTTTATAGTAGCAAAAAGGCAATCTCTTGTCAAGACAAATATTCTTCAACAGGCAAAAAAGGATTGCAAAAAAGCCCCAAAACATGTATACTAGCAATTGACATTTCCTATCATGCCAAGGAGATGTGGATAGAAAAATTTATTTGTGTGAATTAGGTGCTGTCCAATCGGGAAGAAGATGCAGCAAAATGTATCTTCTTCCCGCTCTTTCTGTAAAAGCAAAATTTTTCTCTCCCTCTCCTTTCGGTGCTACAGAAATATCCGTTCGACAAAACTCGGGACAAAAATAAAAAACCGACTTGTGCACACCTCTTAAAGTGCCTAATCGGCCTTGTTGTGGCTGAAGGTAGCCTGGGTGCAAACGTCAGCGAAGCACCAAATGGAATCTTTTCCTTACATCACAAAGACCCCCGGAGGGGAGAAAAAAAAGGTGAAACTCTTCATCGAGTTTCACCTTTTTCTTTTTCCTGTTTTTCGCCATTACGCTTCAACCTTTTCGCCAATCTCAGCAACAACAATAAATCGTCTTCCTCAAGATGGATGCATTCCTGGTAAAGTTGATTGAGGAGTTCGTAGTCTTTAATTTCATTATTAAAAAATTCTGACGGTGTAATTTGAAAATAATCGCATATATTTAAAAACATTTTCATGGATGGAAGTGCTCTCCCAGAAGAAATACTCTGAATATATCCTTTGCTTTGCCCCAGATCATAGCTCAACTGATATTCCGAAATATTTTTCTTTATCCGCAATTCCGTAACCCTTTTCCCAACAAAACTTTCTTCCAAGCAACCTTCTCCTTCTGTATTATCATTGATAAATCAATCTTTTATATTAATTTTAGGAGATTTTAAAAGCCAATAGACTAATTAAATTATTTATATTGAGCCATATTCACTTGAAATAACCAATTAAATATGTTATTATACTCTTGTCCCCACCAAACAAACTAATTTTATTATGAACTCAAAGATAATGGAGGTAAGAGCATATGAAATGTCCAAAATGCGGTACGAACATCAACAATTCAACTACCATTTGTCCCACCTGTGGCTCATACATCAGCCAACAAGATAAGGATGTACAGCTTGCCAGCCAAAACGTCACCCCTCAGAAAACAAAATCCAAAATGCTGGCGATTATTTTGGCTCTGTTCGGCCTGAATGATATTTATCTGCTGAACTTTGGGCGGCTGTTCAAGCGAATCATCGTGGCAATTTTCACACTGGGGATCGGCGCTATCATCTGGCAGCTCTATGACACCATCTGCATCGCGACCGGGAAGATCAACTGCGACCGCAACGGAACGCCGCTAGTCTAAAAAAGGAGGAGCTCACCATGAACGAGTCCTATGATGAGATCAAAAATTCCTGTGAACTCTGCAATCATCGCATGATCCTGATGGATGAGATTCGCATTTTCAACCAGAAAATCGAAGAAACTTTCTATGACGACGATGGTTTTAAGCGGGCCTACTTTCAACAAAATGCACACTACGGTATCGTATTGCTGCTGGCCTTTCTGGTTTCATTTGGAATCGAATATCTTCTGATGACCGAAGCAACTGTCATGTTCCCGGTACCGGGACTGTTTACAATCATCCTGACCATTTCCGTCCTGCTCACCTACCGTTATTGGTTCTGGCTATTTCATGGTGGTGAGGTCAAGCGCTACGCCCAGTACAGGCAGCAGGCAATCGAAGCCAAAGACACCTATCGAGAACTGATGGAAGAAAAAAAGCAAGAGCTTCAACAACTCCTGCTCCTGATGGAAGATGAACAACGCTGCTGCATCCCGCAATACTACTGGAACGATGCAAACAGCCTGCTGTGGTATCTTCAGAATAAACGTGCCCGCAACCTGACCGATGCCATCAATCTGCTGGAACACGAAAAGAAGGAAGAAGAAATGCTGCGCTACCAGCGCCGTCAGGCGGAGGCCTCAGAGGCAGCTGCCTACAGCGCTCAAATCACCGCGGAAAACAGCGCAGCAGCTGCAGAAAGCGCCAGAGAAGCAGCAACGGCAGCGGGAATCGGTGCGATGTTCAGTGCACTAAACTACTTCTCTTCTCGAGATTCATAAAACACCCCAACAGAAAAAAGGAGCCGATAAAACGGCTCCTTTTTTCTTTCCTCTTTGCGATTATTCCTCCACCTCGGTGACCGCAATCGCCAACTCGTCCAGGCTCTTTTTGTCCACCGGCGATGGGCACTGGCTCATCAGCTCGCTGGCATTCTGTACCTTCGGGAAGGCGACGACGTCGCGCAGGTTGTCGCACTCGCACATGGTCATCACGATGCGGTCCAGACCCAACGCAGCGCCTCCGTGCGGCGGTGCACCGTACTTGTAGGCGTCTACCAGGAAGCCGAACTTGGCGTCGATCTCCTCCTCGGTCAGGCCCAGCGCCTCAAACATCTTCTGCTGCAGCTCGTAGTCGGTGATGCGGATGGAACCGCTCAGCAGCTCAACGCCGTTGACCACCATGTCGTACGCCTGGGCGCGCACCGAACCCGGATCGCTGTCGATGTAGGGCAGGCACTCCTCCAGCGGCATGGTAAAGGGGTGATGCATGGCAAGCCAGCTCTGGCTCTCCTCGTCCCACTCAAAGAACGGGAACTCGGTGATCCACAAGAAGTTGTACTGTCCTTCCGGAATCAGCCCCAGCTGACGGCCCAGTGTCAGGCGCAGCTGGCCAAGCACCGGCAGCACCACGCGGTCCTTGTCCGCCACAATCAGCACCACGTCGCCCTGTTCGCAGCCGAGGAAGGACAGCAGGCCGGAAAGCTGCTGCTCATCCATAAACTTCGCAAACGAGCAGTTCGGCTTCTCCTCCGCCCAGCGGATATAGGCCAGACCCTTGGCGCCGATGCCCTTGGCCTGCTCGGTCAGCTTGTCGATGGCCTTGCGGGTGAGGGTGGCTGCGGCGTTCTTGGCGACGATGCAGCGCACCGAGCCGCCCTCCGCAATCGCGTTTGCAAAGACCGGGAAGCTGCTGTCCTTGACCTGCTCGGTCAGGTTAATCAGCTCCATGCCAAAGCGGGTGTCCGGCTTGTCCGAACCGAAGCGCTCCATCGCCTCGCGGTAGGTCAGCCTTGGCATCTTAGGGATATCGATGCCCTTGACCTCCTTGTACAGCCGCTTCATGTAGCCCTCCAGCATGTCCATGATGTCCTCCTGGGTGACAAAGGACATCTCCAGGTCGACCTGGGTGAATTCCGGCTGGCGGTCGGCGCGCAGGTCCTCGTCGCGGAAGCAGCGGGCCAGCTGGATATAGCGGTCAAAGCCGGACAGCATCAGCAGCTGCTTATAGATCTGCGGGGACTGCGGCAGAGCGTAGAACTTGCCGTGATGGATTCTGGATGGGACCAGATAGTCGCGCGCGCCCTCTGGGGTGGACTTGATGAGCATCGGGGTCTCGATCTCCAAAAAGTCGTTCTCATAGAAGTAGTCGCGGGTGACCTTGGCAATCTGGTGGCGCAGAATCATCTTTTCCTGCAGCGGCTTGCGGCGCAGGTCGAGATAGCGGTATTTTAAGCGCAGTTCCTCCTTGACCTTGCTCTTGTCGGTGATCTCAAACGGCGGGGTCTGCGCCTTGGAGAGGATGCGCAGCTCCTCGACATGGATTTCGATCTCACCGGTGGAGATTTCGGTGTTGACCGCCTCGCGCTGGCGAACCAGGCCCCTGGCGATCAGGACATACTCGGAGTGGACCGAAGCCGCCTTCTCAAAGACCTCCCGATTGGTGTCGTCGTCGAACACCAGCTGCACCACGCCGGTGCGGTCGCGCAGGTCGATAAAGATCAGGTGGCCCTTGTCGCGCTGTTTCTGCACCCATCCGCAAACGATTTCTTCCTTGCCCACGTTGGCTTTGGAAAGCCTTCCGCAGTAGCTGGTCCTCTTCAGACCATTCATTGTCTCTGCCATAATCATTCTCCTTTTATTGCAAATTTTGTGTTTTGGCTATTTTAAATTTTTTTGATAGACGTCGTAAAGGGCTGCCTCCCCTGAGAGCAAGCCGTCAGGCTTGGATTCCCTTTGAGGGGAGCGGCAACATCGCGGGAATACTACTCCCCATACCACTCCAAAAACTGATACGCCATCCGGTCGCCGGAATAGTGGACGTCCTGTTCCAGCACGCCGGCGTCGCGGTAGCCGAGTCGGTGATAGAGCCGCAGTCCCGGCTCATTGCCCACCCAGGTGTCGATGCGCACACCGGCCAGATGCCGCTCGCTTGCCTGCGCAAAGCCAAAGCGCATCAGCTTTTCGCCCAGGCCCCTGCCGCGGCAGTCCGGATGCACCGCCAGCGTGTGGACGCATAGCGTCTGCTCGCTGGGGATTGGGCGGCTCCAGGCCACCCGCTCATAGCAGGGCTCGTGGTCGTTGTCGTAGGCCGCTGAGGCGATCATTTTTCTGCCGGTGGCGTCCAACACTACATGCAGACCGCCGCGGTCGTACAGCTCCCGGGCCGTCCACTCCTCTGGGTATTCGCCCTTCTCCCAGCCGGAGAAGTTCTGCCCTGCCGCCTCCGCCTCGGTGATGTCGTCGTACAGCTGCGCGATTTTGGGGATGTCGCTCTCCAGCGCCGGCAGAATGCAGTCCTGCAAATCGACCTCGTACTGCAATAGCTCCCGATCCCCGTTGCGGTACATCTCATGTACCGCCGGGACGGTGACCTGCCCGCACAACACAGCGCCCAGCCGCTCACAGGTTTTGCGGGAGGGGAGGTTATCGGGGCGGCAGGTAATCAGCACCCGCTGCATCCGGTGACGGAAGGCCAGCCGCAGCAGCAACCGGGCGGCTCGCAGCGCATAGTTCCGGCCGCGATACCCCATCTCGACCTCATAGCCGATGTTGCCGGCATACCGGATATTCTCTCCCTGTCCCACCCGCAGGTTGCAGCGGCCCACGATCGTACCGTCGGCCACCATCTCGAAGTGGTAGGCGGGGACATAGCCCCTGCCCGGGTCGGCGGGGGTCGTTTTCAGCAGCTTCAGGTGAAATTGTTGATTTCCAAAATATCGGTTCCCCTCCGCGGGGTCTAAGAAAGCCATTGTCTTCCCTCCGTTTCTTTTTGGGGTGAAACCTTTTGCGAGGAAGGGCAGGAACCATATCCCACAACAATCCCTGCAGGAAGTCCCCTTCTTGCGCCAGTGGACAAAATAAAAAAACTCCCCGCTCCCCTGCAGCCAAACTGCAAGGGGCGAGGAGTTAAACTTTCCACGCGGTGCCACCCTGTTTTCAGACTCGCCGCCTGCGGCAAGTCCCTTTCTGCCCTTAACGCGGGCCGGACGAAAACGGTTCATCCCGTTTCAGCTCAACAGGTGTCTTCGCAAGCTCCTTTTCCGGGACCCCTTTCAGCCTGTGGGAAATCCTCTCTGAAACGGACGGTGCTGCCGCTACTCCTCCTGTGTCAAACGCCTTTTTTATCATCACAGTTTTAAAAATTCCAGCTGGAATACCCTTACCATACCACATCGGCGCGGCAAGGTCAAGACTAAAATGTGCTTTGCATCCTCTTTTCGGGAAGTTTTTTTAATATTTCTGCCCTGCAAGGCACTGTGCCAAACACAGCGCACCAAAAAAGAATGCCAGTTTCCACTCCCTTCCGGCATTCTCCCTCAGTTTTAGAGCCTGTTTACTTGTCTGTTTGCCCGTTTTTTATCTTCAAATGTCGGGACTATACATTTGGGTTCCCGATATTTCTCCAGTCAAGGTCTCCGTGCTCCAGCGCATGGATCAGCGCCTCGGCTGTCGCAATGTTGGTCGCCACTGGCACATTGTGCACGTCACACAATCTTAAAATATTCGCCTCGTTGAGTTCGTTTGGCTTTACAGTGATCGGGTCGCGGAACATCAGCAGAAGATCCAGTTCGTTGCAGGCGATCTTGGCAGCAATCTGCTGGTCCCCTCCCTGCGAACCGCTGAGAAAGCGAAAGACGTCTAATCCCGTCGCTTCCGCCACCAATTTTCCGGTCGTTCCGGTCGCGCACAGGTTGTGGCGGCTGAGAATACCGCAGTACGCAATGCAAAATTGTACCATCAATTCTTTTTTGGAATCGTGCGCAATCAAACCAATATTCATCTGTTTTTCATTCCTTTCTGCAAATAATATCAAAACACCTCAAAGCAAGCCTTTGGATGTATCTGTCAAAAAATCTCTTTTCTGTTCCCACACTGGAAGAATTGCTGTACAGGCAGCCATTTCAGTCTAACGCTATCGTATCGACCGCTTCCACTTATAGTCTATCATTATTGCTCGGTTTTGTAAACTATTTTCAGCTCGCTTTTGTGTAATTCAATCAATAAAATCGCATTTTTTCGTAAACTTTCACATATTTTTGCCAAAATTGTCAGGCGATTTCACACGAAGCACACCTTCCCTTTTCCAGCAATGAAAAAATCGAGCAGGACGCTATCCAATCTTTTGCACAGCATCCCGCCCTGGTGCTTTTTTTCATTATGGAATGAGCTGTCCGTCAGTGTTCTGCTGCTGAATATCTTCTTCGTTAAGGCCAAAATATTCGTTAAAGACAGCCCGCGCAACCGGTGCACCGCGCTGGCCGCTGTAGCCGTTTTCCACCACAACCGCCACCGCGATTTCCGGGTCGTCCGCCGGAGCATAGGCGATGAAGGTCGCGTCCAGCGCGCCTCCCGAAGCCTGCGGCGTTCCGGTCTTGGCCGCAACGGTGATGGGGTAGTCGGCAAAATAATAGCGCGCAGAGCCGAGCGTAGCGTCGGTGGCGCAGCGGATCATGCCCTGGCGCACCTGCTCAAAGTCGTCTGCGCTGGCCTCCACCTGGTTGAGCACCTCCGGCTCGACGGTGGAGATGGTCTCCTCGAGGTTATACGACTCGATCGACTTGACCAGATGGGAGCGCATTCTGGTTCCGTTGTTCGCCAGCGTGGCGGTGTAGTTCGCCATCTGCAGCGGGGTGTAGGCGTTGTCCAGCTGGCCGATGGCCGACTGCAGAACGTTGCCGTAGGTCCAGGTGCTGTCGGTCTGGCCTTCGCGCGCCGACTCATAGTATTCCGGGCTGGAGACGTGGCCGGTAGCTTCCGAAAGCTCGATGCCGCTTTCGACACCCAGGCCCAGCTGCTCGGAATATTTGACAATGTTGTCAATGCCTTGCCGGGTTCCGGTCTCATAGAAGAAGTAGTTGCAGGAAACCATCAGCGCGTACTGGACGTTGATCGGTCCATGCAGTCCCAGGCAGCGCGGATTGTAAGAGGTACCGGTCTGGTAGATCTGCTGGCAGTCGATCAGCGTGTCCGCGTCGATGACACCGGAGGCCAGTCCGCCAATCGCCACCACCGGCTTATAGATCGAACCGGGCATGTATACGCCCTGGGTGCAGTAGTTGATCAGCGGGCGCAGCGGGTCGGAGCTGAGCTCGGCGTAGTTGGTGTAGTAGTCGGAGAGGTCGTAGGTCGGGTAGTTGACCATCGCCAGGATTTCGCCAGTCTTGACGTCCTGCGCCACCACCGAGATGCGGTCGGCGCTGCCGCCCTCATCCGGCGCGTAGGTCTCGGAGACCATCTCCAGAAAATCGATACATCCCTGAATGGCCGCGCGCTGCAGGTCCTTGTCGATGGTGGTGACGATGGTGTTGCCCGGCACCGCCTGCTTGATGATCTCGCTGCTGAGCACGTTGCCCTGGGCGTCGGTGGTGATCAGGCGCTGGCCGCGCTCGCCGCGCAGCTCGTCCTCCATGGCATACTCCAGGCCGCTCTTGCCGATGATGTCGCTGTAGCCGTAGCGCTGCAGCTGGTACTCCTCATCGATCTGTTCCTCGGTCCAGTCGGGGTGCTCCTCCTTGATCTGCTCCAGAATGGCCTCGTTGTAGGAGGTGTACTCCTCCGCTGTGATCGAGCCGACCACGCCCACCGCGTGGGGCGCCAGCGAACCGTCGACATAGCGGCGGCTGGTGGTCTCCTTGATCTCGATGCCCGGCATCTGCTGGCTGTACTCCTTGATCTTGACCACCACATCGATCGGGATGTCCTGCGAGAAGGTGTATGGGGTGGAGTCGTTGGAGCCGTAGACCTCCATCTGGTAGCGCACGCCCGCAATCTTGCGGGCCATCACCTTGTCCTCCATCTCGTCAAGGTCATATTTCTCCAGGAGGTTTTCCAGCGTGGTCTGGGCGTCAGCGTCCAGGTTGATCCTGTTTTCGGTCTTGATCTGCTCCAGCTGATTTTGCTGGCTCTCGGTCTCGTCCAAAAAGGTGAACGGCTCGGTGGTGCTGATCGGCAGGGTATCGATCCAGGTCTGACCCTCCTGCTCCATCAGCAGGATAATCCGCTCGATGACGGTGTTCTTCATGTCGTTGGGCAGGTAGGCCTCGTTGATCATGATGTCATAGCTGACCTCATTGACCGCCAGCGGACGGCCATAGCGGTCCAGAATCTCGCCCCGGGCCGCGTCGATGGTCTGGACGCTGGTGTAGCTTCCCTGCGCCATCTGCTGATACTCGTCCGCCTGCACAATCTGGTAGTTCATCAGTCGCAGCGAAAAAGCCACAAAGACAATCACGATCATGCCGACCAGCAAAAATACCCGTCCTCGGTTTGTTTTTTTCTCGTCGATGATGGTTCCCTCCAATCTATCGTTCCCACATTCGGTTTGTCCCGGTTTCCCTTACTCCAGTTTTTCCTGGAAGAAACGGTGCAGCCGCCGCACCAGCAGAAACCAGAGCGGCGTCAGGGCCAGGGTGTACAGAAGGTTTGGCAGCATCCGCTGCAGCAGAATCAGATATGCGTTGTCGTACCCCCACATCGCGTAGTAGAAAAAATATTCCAGCAGCAGCCTGCCCGCAAAACCGCAGCCGACAAAGATCAGGCTGTTGGTAACCGAAGGCTGCATGAAGTAGACCACCAGCAGCCCCACCGCCGTGCAGATCAGCAGGTACAGAATCGACTGAAAGCCGAACAGCACGTTGGAGGAGGTGTCGCACAGGATGCCCGCCAGCAGTCCGAACAGCCCGCCGGCCAGCTGGGAATCAAACATGGCAATGCACACCGCAAAGGGCAGCACCAGCACCGGCTTGACCCCGGCGATGGCAAAGAGGTTGGGGTCGGTCTGCAGCACATACAAAATCACCATCAGCAAAACGTACAGCGCATACTTTGCAATCATGAGCTTGGTGCGTCGGTTCATGCTCCGTCTCCTTCCCGCTTACTCCGCAGCCGCTTCGTCGGTTGTTGTTTCGTCGGCAGTGGATTCTTCGTCCGCGGTCTGCCCGCCGGTCAGGCTGTCCTGCTCAAAGCTGGACAAGCTGCTGCCCTGGCCCTTAAAGGAGGTGATGATGACCACGTCCTTGACCGTCTCGATGTCGCTGGACGGCTCCACCACCGCGTACATCATGGTGCCGCTGGGCTCATAGCCGACGTCGCTGACCCGGCCGATCACAATGCCCTGCGGATACAGCCCCGAGGTGCCCGCCGTCTGGATGATGTCCCCCTTGGCGATGCCGCTTTCGCGGGGGATCAGCGACATGCGGCACTGGCCGTTCTGCGCAAGCTCGATGTCGCCGGAAACAGTCGCCACATCCTGGGTGCGCACATCCTGGCAGGCCACGTTCAGCCGCACATCCAGGATGGTGGTCACCTTGGCAAACACCGGTCCCACCTCCGAGACGATGCCCACCAGCCCGTCCGCGGTGATGACCGGGTCCTGATAGGAGACGCCGTCCAGCGTCCCCTTATCGATGGTGAAGGAATAAAACTGGTCGGAGGGGTCCCGCCCAATCACCGAGGCGGTCATCGTCTCCCACTCCGGGTTGTCCTCCTGGATCTGCAGCTGCTCCTTTAAGCTCTCGTTCTCGTTTTTGTAGTTTTCATAGTCCACCATCTGCTCGATGAGCTGGCGGTTTTCCTCCTTCAGGCGCTCGTTCTCCTCCGCAATCTCCTGCGCGTGCAGAAACTGGTCCAAAAAGCCGGTGACCGACCCGCTCAGCGAGGCGCTCAGCGACTGCAGCGGGGCGGTGACGGTGCCTACAATCTGCTCGACGACGGTGGAAAAACCCATGGTCAGCGTGGCCCGCAGCAAAAAGGCGAACATCACAACCACCAGCGCCATCAGCACCTTAAAGACCCAGCTGTGAAAAAACTCTTTCACGGATTCACATTCTCCCTTCAGGGCAGGAAGGCGGCCTGCCCTCACTGTTTTTCTTCACTTAGAAAAAGCAGAAGGCCGCCGGCGCAGCTTTCTGAAAAAGCCAGAAATGATCGCCGGCAGCCAACCTGAAAAGGCTTTTTAATATTTGGAATCGTCGTCGGAGAGCAGCTCCTTCATGGTGCTCATGTTTTCCAGCAGCTTGCCGGTGCCGGCCGCGACGCAGTCCAGCGGATTTTCCGCCACCTGAACCGGCATGCCGGTCTCCTTGGAAACCAGCTGGTCCAGACCGCGCAGCAGCGCGCCGCCGCCGGTCAGGGTGATGCCGTGGTCGATGATGTCGGCCGAAAGCTCCGGCGGGGTGCGCTCCAGGGTGGTGCGGATAGCGTCCAGCACCGAGGTGATGGAATCAGCCAGCGCCTCGCGCACCTCTTCCGGATAGAGCATCATGTTCTTCGGCAGGCCGTCCACCAGGTTGCGGCCCTTGATCTCCATCGGCTGCTCGTCCTCATACGGATAGGCCGAGCCGATCTCGATCTTGATATTCTCGGCGGTGCGGTCGCCGATCAGGAGGTTATATTTTTTCTTGACATACTGGATGATGGCCGAGTCAAACTCGTCGCCGCCCACTCTGACCGAGCGGGACGCAACGATGCCGCCCAGCGAGATAACCGCGACCTCGCTGGTGCCGCCGCCGATATCGACAACCATGCTGCCGGTAGCTTCCGCAACCGGCAGGCCTGCGCCGATAGCCGCCGCCATCGGCTCTTCGATGATGGCGACATAGCGGGCTCCTGCCTTGAGCGAGGCTTCCTTGACCGCGCGGCGCTCAACGGCGGTGACGCCGGAGGGGATGCAGATGACCACCCTCGGGCGGGCAAAGATCGAGTTGTTGCAGGCTTTTTTGATGAAGATCTGCAGCATGCTGGCGGCGATGTCAAAGTCCGCGATAACGCCGTCCTTCAAAGGTCTGACCGCCACAATCGAGCCGGGGGTTCTGCCGATGACGTCCTTGGCTTCCTGTCCGACATACTTAACGGTATAGTTGCGGGTGTCCACCGCGACCACCGAAGGTTCCCGCATGATAATGCCCTTGCCCTTCATAAAGACCAAGGTGTTTGCCGTACCCAAATCGATTCCAATATCTTTTCCGAACATATTTTTTCCTCCTGCCAGAATGAAAGCGGCTGCATTTCCCGCAGAGCCTGCCCCCGCCGCCTTGCCTATCTTTTTATTTCTACCCACGCCCCTCCGGGGCCATGTACGATTGCCTTTTTGATGTCTGATGCGCCATTTCTAGAATTTTCGTCCAGCCTGTCTTTCCGATGAAATCCGTTTGTCCAGGCAGCTTTTTCATTTCCTTTTCCCGCATGTCTATCCAAAAAAGAGAAAAGGGGCGCATTATCTTATATATTATAACCTGAACATCATGCAATCTCAACAGGAATTTTTGAATTTTTTTTCAGAGTCGAAAAATTACGATATTTGTACCAAAGCAGCTTGGTTGTCAGCTGTTTCTCTGTCTAAAATCCCCAATAAAGCCGCCCGCCGCGCCGCTCTTTTCCAGTTTTTAACAGTCCTTCTTGTCCACTTTTGGAAGGCTGAGCACCCCCATTGAAAGCAGCCTGCGGCGCAGGCTCGCCACCGGCAGGCCCATCACGTTAAAGTAATCTCCGCAGATGCCCTCGACCAGCAGGCTGCCGTAGCCCTGAATGCCGTAGGCGCCAGCCTTGTCGTAAGGCTCGTCGAGCGAGGCGTACCAGTTGATTTCCTCGTCGCTTAACGGAAGAAAGCGCACCGCCGTCCTCTCATAAAACGATTCTGTCCGGCCGTCCACTACAACCGCCACGCCGGTATAGACCGCATGTTCCCGTCCGGAGAGGGCAGAGAGCATCCGCACACAGTCGGCGCGGTCTTTGGGTTTTCCCATAATCTGGTGATCGAGCGCCACCACCGTGTCCGCCCCGATGACGGCAAAGCGCTGTGCAGGCTGTTCGAGCCTCAGCTCCCGCGCCACCGCCTCGGCCTTGATTTTGGCAAGGTGCATGACCACCTCCTGCGGCTGCAGGCCAGCGGGGACAACTTCTTCGACGTGGCTGACGCGGACGTCGAAGTCGCTGACGACGCGCGAAAGCAGTTCTTTGCGTCTTGGCGACTGCGAGGCCAGGATGAATTTCATAAAGGCATTTCTCCTCTTTGTTTTGATGTTCTCTTTTCTCCTACTTCCCGGTGGAACCAAATCCTCCTTCGCCGCGAACAGTGTCAGAAAGCTGTTCCACCTCCTGCACCTCCGGCAGCGCCACCGGCATCACCAGCAGCTGCGCCACCCGGTCCTGCGGCTGCACCGTGTAGGGGGCGTCCGAATAGTTGCGCAGAAAGATGCAGACCTCGCCGCGGTAGTCCGAGTCGATCACCCCGACCGCGTTGGCCGGGCAAACCCCATGCTTGACCCCCATCGAGCTGCGCGCAAAGATAAGCGCGACGTGGTGCTCATCCGCAAGTTCGATGGCAAGCCCGGTCGGGATCTTCCGCACCTGCCCCGGCTCGATCACCACCGGCTGCTCGATGCAGGCGCGCAGGTCATAGCCCGCGCTGCCCGCTGTGGCGCGCTCCGGCAGCCGCGCCTTTTCGTTTAAGCGTTTTACCTTCAAAACCGACATCCTCATTTCCTCCTGTATGGCAAGTTACTTGACATTTCTCCAATAAAGCCCGCGGGTGATGCCCTCCATCGGCTCGTGGGTCGCCGCGTAGCGCGCGAGCACCTTGTCCACCTGCTTTGGCCCCTCGCTGGTAAAGTAGAGCAGGCCGTAGTCAAAGCCGTCCAGCTCCTCCATCCGGTCGCCGAGGTAGAGCGGCTTGCTGTTGAAAATTTCCGAATACTTCCGTTCGGTGCAGCGCACCTCAAAGACCTCCCGCTTGCGGTCGGTCAGGGTACCAAAGCCCTTGCAATCCTTGCAGCCGGCCAGGCGGATCGGACAGTTGCGGGTGACCATCAGCGGCAGCCGGCCATAGATCAGCAGCCCGCGCGGCAGTGTCCCACCGATTGCCCGCGCCCTTGCCAGCGACAGCTCGAAGGAGAGCAGGCAGTCCTGCACCCCCAGCCGCTCATATTCGGCAAGGCAGCCGCTGCTGGCGATGTTGAGCCCATACTCCCCATGCACGGTGAAGCCGAGCTTTCTGCCCAGATACACCCCGCCCAGATTGCCGGCCGAAAGGTGCTGGACGCCCAGCTCCCGGCAGCGCAGCAGCTTTTCGGTAAGCTCCTTCTCGTCATCGCCAAACACCACCCGCGGCAGCGAAACGGCCACCTTGCGCAGCATGGCGCGGCTGAGCCCTCCCACCCCACGCAGCAGCTCGTCCAGCGGGACGATGAGCATCTCGCATTTGCCGCACAGATTTTCGGTCAGCTGGGAGATGGAGCGCACCTGCACGCGCAGCGGAAGGTGCTCCCCATCCTGCTGCCAGGCTGGCTGATGCTTTGGCGCGGGGATATGCTGCGGCCGGGAAAACGGCTTTGGCAAAATCTGCCCACGCTGAGCAGTCAGCCCGTCCAGCGCCTGGCGGCGCAGGGCGTTGAGCTGGGAGGCCGGACAGATCAGGCCCTCGCCCAGCTCGGCAGCAAGGGAATTGAGATAGTAAAAGGTGCCGCCGGTCTTTTCGAGGCTGCGACGCACCAGCTCCTCGTTGGTCGGGGCTTTGAGCGCAGCCTGCGGCGGCTCTCCCTGCACCGACGCCCGGTGTCCTTCCCCATCGCTGGCGGTCAGGGTGACCGGCTCATCTGCCTTCATCGAAAAGGCAAAGTCCACCCCAACCCGCGGGACGTCCTTGGAAGCCAGGTCGTTTAAAGATTTGAGCACCTTCTGCCCGGCCAGCACGTCCTCCTTCTGGCGGGTGCCAAACATCTCCGGCCCCAATTTGCCGTCAAAATACCCTTGGGTAAAGCCGCTGCGGGAAAAGACCGCCGCCATCAGGTCGAGGTCGGCCTGCTCCCCGCGCAGTGCCTGCTTGAACTGGCTGACTGCCGCCGCCACATATTCCGGACGCTTCATGCGGCCCTCAATCTTAAAGGAGTCTACCCCCAGCTCGCTTAGCTCCCTCACCCGGCGGGCAAGGCTGAGGTCTTTGAGCGAAAGCGCATAGCCGCTGTCTCCCTTTCTGCCGCTGGCAAAAGGCAGGCGGCAGGGCTGGGCACAGAGCCCGCGGTTGCCGCTGCGCTCGCCGATGACTGAGCTCATATAGCACTGTCCCGAGACGCACATGCACAGCGCCCCATGGACAAAGACTTCGGTCTCGATGGGCACAGTGCGGGTGATGGCGGCGATCTCGCTGCGGCTCATCTCGCGGGCCAGCACCACCCGGGAAAAGCCCAGCTCCTTGGCCTGCCAGGCGCCGGAAACGTTGTGGACCGTCAGCTGGGTGGAGGCGTGCAGCGGCATCTCGGGGGCGGCCCTGCGCACCAGCGCCGCTACGCCTAGGTCCTGCACGATCAATGCGTCGATGCCGTATTTGCAGGCGATCTCCAGCGTGCGCAGCACCGCCTCATACTCGCGGTCATAGACCATGGTGTTGACCGTCATGTGCATCTTGACCCCACGCTCCTTGCAGATGCGGGAGGCCTCTGCAAGCGACTGCTCGTCGAAGTTTTTGGCGTTGCGCCGGGCGTTTAGTTCGCCATATCCAAAATAGACCGCGTCCGCGCCGCTGTGCACCGCGGCCAGCAGGCTTTCCAGATTGCCCGCCGGAGCAAGCAGCTCGATTTTCTGTTTCATCCTTTTTCTCCTATCGTCTGTCGTGCGTTTCTTTTTTGTTTCTTGGGTTTCTTCACAAAGGCCCTGCGCCGGTGGGGAAATTCTCCGCTCCGCTGAAGGAGCATCCCCCGAGGGGGAAAGAAAAGGGGGAGACGCTCCTCCCCCTTTTTTAATCCAGTTTCTTCTCGCGTTTGATGCCCTCGTACTCGCCTTCGACCATCGGCCCGGCGTACTCGTACCCCAGGCTCTCATAAAAATCGTTTAGCTTCCGGTTCCCCAGCTGGCAGTCCAGCCGCACCACCTCGCGGCCTTCCTGGCGGGAAAGCTCCTCACAAAAGCATAGCAGCGCCCTGCCCGCCCCTTTTGCGCCTGTCCTGGCCGCCAGGTGGTGGACATAGTAGCAGTTTTTCGGCTCGCTGCCCTCCCATCTGGGGTCCTCGGTCAGCAGCGCCATGATGCCCGCCGGCTTCTCCTGCTCATCGAGCGCCAGATAAAATTCCCCGGCCATCACCCGCTGCAGAAAATATTCCCGTGGGTAGCGCTGCATATAATGGGTCTTGTTCCACTGGTAAAGGCCCTGCCGGTCCATCCAGTCGATCCGCTCCTGAATGATGTCGATGATGCTGTCCACATCTGCCGGCTGCGCGCGGCGAAAGCGGTAGTTCATGCTCGCTCGTTCCCTTCTGTTTGAGGCCAAAGCGCTGGGGCATCAGCCGTCATACTCATATTCGTCCTCGCCGTAATCGTCGCTCACTTCCTGCTCCGGCTCAAAGAGGAATCTGTCCATCGTGGCAAATTCCGCCTGATCCAGAGGAGTCCTTCACGGCTCGCGCCCGATGTTCTGGCGCAGGATGTCGATCTCCTTTTTGAGCCGCTCGTTCTCGCGCTTATACTGGTCGATCTCCAGCTTTGCCCGGGTGGAATCCTCCAGGTACTCGGTCAGCTGGCTGCGGATGTGGTCGGCGTTCTGCTCGCTCTTTTCATACAGATCCGCATAGCTGAGCAGCGCCAGAAAGTAGGCGTCGGTCAGCGTGACGTTCGGACTGGAATCCATATAGGTTTTGACCTTGCTTTCGATTGTGTTTGCCAGGCGTTTGACATACTCCACCGGCTCGTTGGAGGAGACGACATATCTCGACCCGCAGATTTCTACCCTGACTTTATTTTGTCCCGCCATGCAGACCATCCTTTCTCTTGTTTCCCCCTCCCCAAATTCCGGGCAGGGTTCCATTTCCTTTTCCCTATTATATATGATTTTGCGGTAGAAAGTAAAGAGCCGCCGGGCAGTTGCAGGCAGAAATCTTTCCCCACCGACGGCAAAATCGAAAATCCTCCCCGGATCAGGCTGCCTTTTTCTGGAAATCTTACCACAAATTCTCGATTTATCCCCGTCATGGCCTTGTTTTCAGGGGTTAAATATACTATAATTTTGTTGTATAGTCCTGTTAAAAATGGGTTATCATTGACCAAGAATCTTTTGCCCTTTTTGGCGGTTTCTCCAGTCCGCACCTGGGAACGCCTGCCTTTATTTTTTGTGCGGAGAAATGGCGGTTACTTATGCAAAACGAAAAAAACCTGACCCCGGAAGAAGTCCGGTCGGTCATCACCTCACGCGAAAGAAAACTGACCCCCGCCCAGATTAAATCCCTGCTGACCACCCAGCTGCAGTCGATGGGCTTTACCCCGGACACCGCTCCGGACGACGTCTACTACAAAGCCTGCGCCAGCATCGTGCGCCGCATCCTCAAGGAAAAGCGCCGGCACTTCATGGCCGACTGCAAGGCCAAGGGCCGCAAGCAGACCTACTATCTGTGCATGGAGTTTCTGCTGGGCCGCTCCTTAAAGAACTCGATCTACAACCTCAACCTTTCCTCCGAGTTTTCCCAGGCGCTCAAGGAGATGGGCGTCAAGATGGAAAACCTGTTTGAGCTGGAACCGGACGCCGGCCTTGGCAACGGCGGCCTTGGACGTCTTGCCGCCTGCTTTATGGACGCGCTGGCCACCTGCGGCTACCCGGCAATGGGCTACTCCATCCTGTACGAATTCGGCATCTTCAAGCAGAAGATCATCGACGGCTGGCAGACCGAGCTGCCCGACGAGTGGCTGCCCGGCGGCGAAATCTGGCTGGAGCGCATTCCCGAACACGCGGTGGACGTCAACTTCGGCGGCCGCGTCGAGGAGTTCTGGGACTACGGCTACCACCATGTCCTCTACAAAGACTACACCACCGTCAAGGCGGTGCCATACGACATCATGATCTCCGGCTATGACGGCAAGGGCGTCAGCCTGCTGCGCGTCTGGAGCGCCCAGAGCTCGGCCATCGACATGGACGCCTTCAACCGCGGCGACTACACCAAGGCCTTTGGCCAGGACTCCAACGCCGAGGCCATCAGCAAGGTGCTCTACCCCAATGACAACCATCCTGCAGGCAAAAACCTGCGCCTGCGCCAGCAGTACTTCCTGGTCGCGGCCTCCATCTCGGACATCGTGCGCCGCCACATGGAGCTCTACGGCACGCTGGAAAACTTTGCCGAGAAAAACGCCATCCACATCAACGACACCCATCCGGCGCTGGCCATCCCGGAGCTGATGCGCATCCTGCTGGACGAGTGCGGCTATCCGTGGGATAAGGCCTGGACCATCGTCAGCAACACTTTCGCCTACACCAACCACACCGTCATGCCCGAGGCGCTGGAGACCTGGAACGAGGATATGTTCCGCACCCTGCTGCCCCGCATCTACCAGATTGTGGTGGAGATCAACAACCGCTTCTGCCGCCAGCTGACCGACCAGTTCCACCTGGACGGCTACACCGTCTCCCGCATGGCGATTGTAAACGGCCACTCGATCCGCATGGCAAACCTGTCCATCGTCGGCTCGCACAGCGTCAACGGCGTCTCCACCCTGCACAGCAACATCCTCAAGGATTCGCTGTTCCACGATTTTTACAAGATTCAGCCATACAAGTTCCACAACGTCACCAACGGCATCGCCTCCAGACGCTGGCTGTACCAGTCCAACCCGCGGCTCAACAACTACATCAAGGAGCTGATCGGCGACGGCTTCATGCACGACATGACCCAGCTGCAAAAACTGATGGACTACAAGGACGACAAGCAGGTGCACGAGCAGCTGGCCAAGATAAAGCTTGCCAACAAGCAGGACTTTGCCGCCTACATCAAGGAGCATACCGGCCAGGTCATCGACCCGAACTCGATGTTCGACGTTCAGGTCAAGCGCCTGCACGAGTATAAGCGCCAGCACCTGAACGCCCTGCACATCCTGGCGCTGTACAATGAGATTAAACACAATCCTAACCATAACATCCAGCCCACCACCTTCATCTTCGGCGCCAAGGCAGCGCCCGGCTACTACATGGCAAAGCAGATCATCAAGTTTATCTGCAGCCTGGGCCAGATGATCGAAAACGATCCGCAGGCGCGCGACATCCTCAAGATTGTCTACCTCGAGGACTACCGCGTCACCCTGTCCGAGCTGCTGATGCCGGCAAGTGAAGTTTCCGAGCAGATTTCGCTGGCGGGCACCGAGGCCTCCGGCACCGGCAACATGAAGCTGATGCTCAACGGCGCCATCACCCTGGGCACCTGGGACGGCGCCAACGTCGAGATCGGTCAGGCAGTCGGCCCGGACAACATCTTTGTCTTTGGCATGCGCACCGAGGAGGTCGAGCAGCTCAAACAGACCGGCTACTACCCCAACGAGCTGTACCTGAGCAACCCGGTGCTCAAGGAGGCCATCGACATGATCGGCAGCGGCATCGGCGGCGACAGCTTCGACCAGATTGCAAACTCGCTCAAGAACAACGACCCCTACATGGTGCTGCGCGACTTTGACTCCTATGACCAGCAGCGCAAGAACCTGATGCGCACCTACCGCACCGACCCGGATCGCTGGCAGAGGATGTCGCTTGTCAACATCGCCCAGTCCGGCTACTTCTGCGCTGACCGCGCCATCCACGAGTACGCGCGCGACATCTGGCACCTGGACTAATTCCAGCCTTTGGAAAGGACCCACGCTATGGATTTCTGCATCTATGACAGCCGCCTGACCGACTTTAAAGAGCCTTTTGGCGCGGTGCCGGCCGGCACCGCCGTGCGCTTTTGCGTGCACCTGCCCAAGGAGCTCTGCCCGCGCTCGGTGGAGTTTGTGCTGTGCAGCGACGGCGAAGCCGACCGCTTCTTCGCGATGGAGCTGGACGGATGCACCCTGCGCTACAACTGCTACCGCTTCACCTTTACCCCGCCGCGCCCCAAGCTCTACTTTTACTACTTTCAGGTGACCGGCGAAAACGGCGTCTGCCACCTCATCCAGGCCAACCAGCAGATGCTTGGGGAGCTGGGACTGCACTCCGACCGCTACTGGCAGCTGACCGTCTATGACCCGCAGGCCCGCAGGCCTTCCGCCTTTGGCAGCGGCATCCTCTACCAGATTTTCCCCGACCGCTTCTGCAACTCGGGGGAGAAAAAGCAGGATGTCCCCGCCGACCGCATCCTGCGCTCCGACTGGGGCAACCTGCCGGTCTATCTGCCGGACAAAAACGGCGAGATCACAAACTCCGACTATTTTGGCGGGGACCTGAAAGGCATCACCCAGCACCTGGACTACCTGCAAGCGCTGGGGGTAACCTGCCTTTACCTCAACCCCATCTTTGAGGCGCACTCCAACCACCGCTACAACACCGCCAACTATCTGCGCGTCGACCCGCTGCTGGGCACCGAGGAGGATTTTGCCGAGCTGTGCGCCAGGGCCAAAGAGCGCGGCATCGCGGTGATTTTGGACGGGGTGTTCAGCCACACCGGCAGCGACAGCGTCTACTTTAACCGCAACGGCCGCTACGGTGAGCACACCGGCGCCTACCGCGACCCGAACAGCCCCTACCGCGAGTGGTATTCCTTCCGCCGCTACCCCGACGACTATGAGAGCTGGTGGGGCTTTATCACCCTGCCAAACGTGCGGGAAAACAACCCGCAGTATGTCGACTTTATCTGCAACCCCAAAACCGGCGTGCTGGCGCACTGGCTGCGCCTGGGCGCCTCCGGCTTCCGGCTGGATGTGGCCGACGAGCTGCCCGACGCCTTTCTGGACCGGGTGTACCAGACGGTCAAATCTTTCGGTGAGGACAAGATCATCATCGGTGAGGTCTGGGAGGACGCCTCCAACAAGGTCAGCTACGGGAACCGCCGCCGCTACCTGCTGGGCAGCCAGATGGACGGAGTGATGAACTATCCGTTCCGCAACGCGGTACTGGGCTACCTGCTCACCGGGGACGCGGACGACTTTTTAAACGGTGTGCTGTCCATTGTGGAAAACTACCCGCCGCCGGCGATGAGCTCGATGATGAACTCGCTCTCCACCCACGACACCCCGCGCGCCATCACCACGCTGGCGGGCGAATCGATGGAGGGCAAGGACCGCACCTGGCAGGCCAACCACCACTATCTGCCGATGGACGCCTACCGCCACGGGCAGGTGCTGCTGAAGATGGCAAGCGTCCTGCAGTACTTCCTGCCGGGCATCCCCTGTCTGTACTACGGGGATGAGGCGGGCTTGAGCGGCTACGCTGACCCGTTCAACCGCTGTTGCTATCCCTGGGGATATGAGAACCAGGAGCTGGTGGAGTGGTTCCAGCAGCTCGGCCAGCTGCGGCTGTCGATGCCGTTTTTGACCGACGCCGCCTTTACACCGCTGATGGTGGACGGCGACCTGTGCGCCTATCTGCGGCACAAGGAAAATCAGCGGCTGCTGGTGGCCATCAACCGCGCCTACCATCCCAAGACCCTGACGCTGCCGCCGGAGTTTGCGGCGGCGCAGCCGCAGGTTTTGCTGGGCGATTTTCAGGAGGGCAAGCTTGCCCCCGAGAGCGCGGTGATCTTTTTTGCGGGGGACGCTTCCCCCGCCGCCCTCTAGTTTTCCTCTTTTCCAGTTTCTACCAAACCGATGTGAGGGGGCGCTGCCCCCTCAACCCCCAGAGGAGGGCGCTCCGCCCCTCCACCCCGGGTGACTTTCTTATGAGAAGAAAGTCACCAAAGACTCACCAGGGACCTC